>MDTB01211383.1_pt1 | contig 16417 bp, 18 predicted proteins | sample 811161 | NCBI WGS metagenome assembly MDTB01 (sample SAMN05326650, study PRJNA326480) | marine metagenome | isolation source: seawater | place: Mediterranean Sea | collected 2009 | reverse complement strand
TTTTTAAATCAATAAATTTAGTTCTGGCATAGGCCTCTAAATAAATCTCAAGTGGCTTTGTATTAAAAGAGGTAAGTAATTTAAGATTCTTTATTTCCTTATGCTCTATTTCTCTTAAGATTTTTGCAGCATCTAAGAATGATAGATTATTTTTAATTGTGGATACCATGTTTTGATAACTCTCTACTCATAGTTCGTAATCGACTAGTAAATTTTTTACTGCAGAGTACGAGATAAAATTCTCATATTCTGATGCATCAATACTAATGCTAAATTCAGACTCAATCGCTGCTATAAGAAGAACTTGAGCCAAAGAATCCCACCTTTCATCATTTTGTAAATCATGGTTGTCTAAATCTGTATCTTCATCAAGCTGAAGCACTGTGATAAATATTTGATTTAGCTTAAGTATGTTCTTTTCGTTCATATGAGGCATATTTATTTAATGAGCAATTATACTGTAAATTTTTATATGAATTAATAATTTTTATGAAGCCTCATGCTCATACACGCACTTATATTAATCAAAAAGTAGTATTAGTTAATTAAATCTTCTGACATCATACAAATCATTTTAAATGCATAATCAGATGTTTTTTTATTTTTTGTTGGACGTAGTGATAGATTTTGATCTGTGTCAAGTTGAGGAAGTCTTGGAAATAAGATGCGTCCATTAATAGTTTTGTTGTATAATTTGCATAGATTTTCTCCCTCAAGTTTTGAAGAAATATATTCTTTATAATCACTTCTCTTTTCATTAAGGTAGATTGTTGAAGGGTATAAAAATTTTGTATTGCTGTTTTTAAGTAAGCATTTGTCAACTAATCTCTTGAAAGAATCAACATAAAACAAACGATATTTTTTAATCATATCCATGTCTATGTGCTCAGATCTATTAGAAAGTATCTTTGGACTAGCGAAATAATATACTTGATCGAACGCATCATCAGTCTTGGTAATAAAATCTTCATCAATAACATTCAATTTATACTGTTCTATTGATCCTGCGTTTTCAATGATCTCTTTAGAAATTGTATTCGCATCTTCTTCATTTGAGTTGAATGTAAAAGTAACATCAGCTCCCATAATTGAGCAAAGCTTTGTAACATAAGCACCTATTCCCCTACTACCTCCTATTACTAGAATTTTTTTTCCCTGAAGTGGTATTCTTTCTTGATATTCTAGTTTTAAGGTATCAATATTTTTTATCAATGAAGGCTTTGGTCTAAAAAGAGCTTTTATACTTGCATCCAGATTTATTCCAATGTAACTAATTGAAATAACTTTTAATACTTCGTGCTTGCTGTCAACTACAAAAAATTTTTTGTGATTCTCGGCAGAGGAAAACTTTAAGTTAAGGCCTGCAAATAATGAATGCTTACCGGGGACCTTCATTCCAACAACACTGGAAAGACAAGCAAGCTCATAAACAATATTAAGACCAATATCCTTAACTAAAAAAGGAAAAAGGCTGTTACCTAATTCCTTATTATTTCCTCCATATAAATCATAGCTTCTTTTTGATATTGTAATTTTGTTAACCTCCATATTATCAGGTACAAAATTGTTTTCTTTATATTGAACTTTATTATTTCTTGGTTTAGAAGATTTACTAGTGCCAACATTCCTTAATTTGATATTTGAATAGATTTTCATCTTATTATTACTCATTATTAAGATTTGATTCTTGGTTTTATCAAGTTTTGCTAAAACATCTTCATTAAGATTTACTTGAGATTTAAAGGTGGCATCAATCAAGGTATCAATCTTAATCTTTATCTTAAAAACATCCAAAGCCCAAAGAACCAAATGAACTCCATGAACAATTGGTTGTCCAGCATGAGTTTTAATTGAATATTTCTTATCTAAATGAATTGGATTATAGTCGCCTGAAAAAGATGCAAATTCTTTTTGATTATTATATGTGAAGATTCTTTTATGCACTTTTTTCCTTGTTAATTATTATGCTTTAACAAAGCCTTGTGAAGTATAAATTTACAATCAGCACTTGTTCTAATTCTGGAATTATAATATTTGTCATTGTATTGAACTTTTTATCTATCTCTAATTGAATTACTTTTAAGGATAAGTCCATATAAAACTCTTACAAAGTATTATTATTGTATAAAATACTAAGTCTGTTCATAAGATATCGTTTTGCAGGTATTTTTTGGCAGTCTTGGTGATCTTATATTTGTTGGCATGCTTGAGTAAACCTCAAATCCTAATTCTTTTGCTAGATATAGAAAATAACTCTCAGCACCGATCACTTTATTGACGACATTAAGCGAATCCAATTGGGAAATATTTGTATCAAAAATCACTTCTTTATATTTATATAATTCTTTATATTTTTCTATTTTATCTTTGGGATGAGGTCTTACAATTATAGATTTAAGATTTGAATTTTTTTTAAAGAAATTATAATAAAAATTTTTGAATGCCAAGTACCATGTTGTTTCTTTACCCCAGTCTTCCTTAATATCCTCTATAATGTATAAGACTTTTTCGCTGTCTATTTTTATTATATTTTTCAGTTCATTTCTCATGAATTCAATATAATAATTCTTACAAAGATATATCTTTTTATAAGGATTTAATTCTTTTTTTGCGATTCGTAATGCAGGCTTATCAACTACAAAACAATAATGAGGGTATGTGATTTCATTTTTTAAAATAAACCTCTTTGAAAAATTTACAAAATGATCCAAGATGGAAATTGTAGTTATATTTTTTTTGACTGCTTTTTGTAATAAAGACTTTTCAAAATCAGTACCTCCAGTTCCAAGTATTAATAAATCTATTTTTTTAAAAAAAGATGTTTCACTCTTTTCCCTTTGAGTATTCTCTGCATTAAATATCTGCGATGCTGGTCCAGCTATATGTAATAAAAAGTTGTAATTAGAGAAATGCTTAATCATGGAATTAATTATATTGGCGCCACCAGTATCATGGCAGGCAATTCCAACAGATTTATGGTTTGAAATTAATTCTTCAATGGAAATATTCACAGTGATATAATTTTGTAATTATTTCAATTCATCAAGATTAGAGTAAACTTTTTTGATAGCATTGCTCATGATTTCAACCTCGTGATCTTCAAAATTACTTCCACACATAAATATTCCAAGATATTCTTCTTTATTGATCCTCTCTGCAACTTCGCAGGTACCTTCTCCATATTTATAATCAATATCATGATTTAAAGACCATGGAAAATTATTAGTTCCATAGCATTGCTTCTTTTCAAACATAGGAAGCATATGTAAATTTTGATATTCTTTTGAGATCAACGGCACACCTTCTTCAATCAGGGCTTGATGAATAGTATCCCTAGAAACTCCGGTTACATTCTCGTTATGCTTCATAGCATAAAAATAGTAAACATGAGTACAACCCTCTCTAATATAAGGAGTGGTTAGCCCACCGATGTCTTGTAAGTTTTTTGTCAAAAGTTGTGCAGCTTTCTGTCTTGTAAAGATTGCATTTTCAAGTTTATCAAGTTGCTGTATACCAATAGCTGATTCTATTTCTCCTAATCTAAAATTATATCCAATCATATTTGTTAAATCTGCGTTTTCTATATTAACAATTGCGGCCTCAGCATGATTTCTAATTAATTGGCATTTATTCGCAATAAGGTCATCATTTGTTACTATCATGCCTCCTTCTCCGGTATGAATATGCTTATGATAGTTGAAACTATATCCTCCAACATCCCCCATTGTTCCCGCTAATTTTCCTTTATATCTAGCGCCAGGTGATTGAGCACAATCACTAATAACTTTAAGTTTATATTTTTTAGCTATCTCAAGAATTGGATCCATATCTGCTGATTGTCCAAAGATATCAACCACTAATATTGCTTTTGTTCTAGATGTTATTTTTTCTTCTATCTTTTCTGGATCCATGCAAAAAGTATCTTCTTCAATATCTACAAATACAGGGATTGCATTCCAATGGAGGATTGAAATTGCTGAAGCGCACATAGTCCATGGTGTTACTAGAACTTCATCCCCTGGCTCTATGCCAATAGCTCCTACAGCAGCTATCAAGCCAGAAGTCCATGAGTTAACTGAAATAGCATGCTCACTTTCAAAAGAAGATTTAAACTTATTCTCAAAAGCTTTTACATATTTTCCACCTAAAAAATTTTCCCCTGGAGCCCCAACAAAATCACTCAAAATACCACTTTTTACTACTTCATTAGATGCTTTCAATTCCTCAGACCCTATGGAATTATATGGAGAGAATTTGAAATCTATTAGCTTTTTGCCTCCATTTATGGCCAAAACTGGGTTATTTGTCATTGATAATATCCTCAATAATTTTAATATTTTTTATAGACGCATCGATACCACATAAATTTAAAGCTACGCTGCCTGAATTTATTGAATCAAATATATCATTGTAAACATATTTTTGAAAATTCAAATAATCTGATCTTATATTTTTTGGGTTTGCATATTCTTTTGAGTTAATAAAGTCTGGATCAGTAACTGGGGAATAAATCTTCATCTCTCTTCCTGCTCTTGAAATAATGTACTTATATTGTTCGGACATAATTAATATTTCATGATCAATAACCTTATTTGAATGTAAGGGGACAAAAGTACATATAGAATTTTGAAATTTGATTGAAACTCCTACTCTATGTATTGAGTCTTCATCAACCTCATTAAAGCTTAATGAGTAATCAAGAATATCACCATATAAATAACTCATTAAATCTATAAAATGGGACCCATTATTCTTAAAACATCCGGAGTACTTTATAACGACATCATTGATTGTTTTCGTATTCTTGTTCAATCTTCTTTTCAGTTCTTGGAATGCGGGCAAAGACCTTCTCATAAAATTTGAAACAACCTTTATGCCTCTCTCAGAGCATATATCTTTTATTTTGTTGCTATCAACAATATTTAAAGCTAGTGGCTTTTCACAAAGAAGAAAAATTGGGTTTGTAAAATCAACCATTAATTCAATTGATTCTAGATGAAATGAGGTGGGGGACGCTATTATGAGTAAATCAATTTTTGGTGATAACTTTTTAATATCTTTAATACTGCTATATATACTGGAAAGATTATATTTATTTCTTATAACATTACACACATCATCATTGGGATCATAGGCAAATTGTAAATTAAACCTTTTATCGTTTATGATCGTTTTTAGATGCGACATTAAATTATTGTTGTCTATGTCATAGAGAGCACCTATTTTACCCAATCCAATTAAGCCAACGTTAATAATCATATATTTATACTTATGAGTTCTTATAATGCCTTAATACATTTGCAAAAGCTAAATCATCATAATCATCTATGTCTACAGCGCTAACCCAATTTATTGGTTCAAAGTTATATCCTTCACCATAAAATGACTCGGTATTTTTCAATTTGTCTGAATTTGCAATCCATATTGAACCAGTTGCACAGTATAGGTCATCTAGATCTTGGGATCTCTTAAAATTAGCCTCAGGAAACATAAATTGATGGTCAAAACCTTCTGTAAATTTAAAAGACCACCAGGGGTTCATCCACCCAAATTTAAAACAGCTAATTTGATAGTCTCTTTTTTTTGTTTGAAAAATTTTTATTGCATTAGAGATATCATCTGCAGTTCTTAGAGGGCAATTAGCCATGAGTTGAGTTACTGAATCGAAGTTCATATTCCAATATTCTTCTGATTGTTTTAAAGCATCACAAGTGGCAACGCTTACTGGTGTAATATCATCAGAGAAGCTTCTTCTTAAAAACGGAACTTCAGCACCATATTCTCTCGATATTTTCGCTATTTCTTCACAATCTGTAGAAACAATGACTTTAGAAAACATTTTAGATTTAATGGCAGCTTCAATAGTCCAAGCAATCATTGGTTTACCAGAAAAGTCTATTATGTTTTTCTTTGGTATTCTTTTAGAGCCTCCTCTGGCAGGAATTATTGCTATATTATTCATGTGACTATTTCACCATTGACCATTCTAATGCTGTTCCTCTTTTGATGTTTTTGACAAAACTTTTTTGCATAACCTTATCTAAGTGTTTTGGCATTAATCCAAGCCCTGGCCTTATAGCTCTAACATTTTCTGGACATACTTTATCCCCAGCTTTCACATTTTCAGTTACATAAAGAGACCTTCTGTATTTTCTTGAGTCATCTTCAGAAGAGCCAGATTCATAACTAATTTTTCCTTTTGAGTTAAATGCTCTATTGGTTTCAATTACCATGGCCTTTAGTTCCTCTGGTTCTAAAGAAAAAGCACTATCAACACCGCCGTCACTCCTAGATAAAGTGAAATGTTTTTCTATAATACAAGCATCAAAAATAACGCTAGCTACTGGGACGCCAATTCCCATGGTGTGATCTGACAAACCAACATTACATTTTGTGAATTCTTTCATGTCTAACATTGTCGCTAAATTTGCATCTGATGCTTTAGCAGGATAACTGCTTGTACACTTTAGCAATATTAAGTCTTCGCAACCTGCAGACTTAGCAACTTCAACTGTTTCTATTATGTCTTCCTTGCTCATCATGCCCGTCGATAAGATTATAGGTTTTCCAGTTTGTGCAACTTTTTTAATAAGTGCATGATCAGTATTCTCAAGAGAAGAGATTTTATAAATGCCAATATCTAGTGTTTCTAAAAAATCTACTGCTGTTTCATCAAATGGAGTACTTAAAGGAATCATGCCTAATTCTCTTACAAGCTCAAATATCTCATGATGCCAGTCCCAAGGAGTATGGGCTTCTTGATATAAATCATAAAGGGTTCTTCCAGCCCACAAATTATCTGGATTCGAGATAGTAAAGTCTTCGTTTTCACAGTCAATAGTCATAGTATCAGCAGTATAAGTCTGCAACTTAATTGCATGAGCTCCAGCGGAAGCAGCTGCTTCAACTATTTTTAGCGCTCGCTCGAGTGATTGATTATGATTACCAGACATTTCTGCAATAATAAATGGCGGATGACCTTCACCAATATTATATTTTCCTAATTTAAAACTTTTATTCATAATTATTTATATTAATATTTTAATCTACTTAATTTCTTATTTTAACCCTTTTAATATTAAATACTTCATAAATTCATCAGATAAAGGGCTTAGAATATTTTGCGTCTCTTTATTTAAAGATAGTCATTTAAATTTTTGGTATTCATCAGTTGTGTTAGTTGTATTTTTAAAATCATTTCATACGAAAACTTCTAAAACCACATCAATAACCGATTCTTATTTATCTGTTAAAAGACCTAGTTGATTAATTATTGTTTGCTGAAACATCTAGCTCTTCTTCAAATTCATCAATAAATTAATTGATAAAAGTTACACGCATTTAATTTCATGCATGTAGCCGTTTGTCTATGAAGTTCTTTAAATCTGCGACTATTGGGTAGGAACGAGTTTAAGAATGAAAGATAATATAAATGCAAAAATATCTCCTCTCAGATATTGCAAATACTTATGATCAAATAGTAAATTGTTAATTTTTTTGATTAGCCCTTTTATAATTTGGGTATTCAGCCCTCAGCATAACTGGTCGATAGTTAGAATCGTTTATGGTGTTAAATCTCATCTGTGCGGTATATCTAACATCATCTTCAGTTACATTGACGCCACTAGTATGAACTAAGTCCATTTGAATGAAGGCAATATCGCCTTTTTCAGCATTAATAGCAATATGTTCGAAGTCTTTGTAGGTGTGTTTTGGTGAGGTGTTTTGTTCAGAAATAAGATTTTCACCCATAGTGTGTTCAGACTTTTGTTTTGCTTGTTTATGAGATCCTTTCGCAAGGATGACCGAACCATTATCCTTAGTAGCCTTGTTCATAGGTATCCAAGTTACTAAATGATCATTCCCATCTTGGTTTTCAAGAAAATAATTACCATCTTGATGCCACGTTCTGATATTAGCCTTATCTCCAGGTATATCAAATCTCATTGCAGGGCTAACTGTTCCAAGATTATTTTCATTCTCCATCTTTAGAAGTTGCATAACCATGGGAGCAATGTTTAACTCAATAAAAAATCTTTTTAATGCAAAAGAAGTTTGCAATGTTTGATATATCCATGAAGTACTTGATGGATTTGTTCTTTTTAAATCAACTAATAGCTTATTAAGAACATATTTGGAATCATATTGCTTGGCAGTTACCCCAGCCTCTAATCTAATCACATGCTCAATAAAGTCCATCATTTCATCAATAACTTGAGTATTGAGGCAGTTTCTTACGATCAGATAACCATCCTCTTCATATTTTTTCAGCTCATCTTTATTAAATGTATATCTCATATGATTTAATTTATGTTGCTATCATTATAGCAGAAAGGTCGATTTAATTTGAAGTCCTATATTTGCATAGCTAGTCTTAAATTTATAAATGAGTTAAAATTTTTTATGTAGCCAACAAATTTTATAAATAGTTTATTATGAGCGAAATCTTTCTTAAAGAACTCCAAGAAACAGACTTTACTGAAGAATATGTTAGCTGGCACTCTAATGATCATACCGTGTTTTATTCTGGTTCAAATAGAGTGTTTACTCGAGAAAATTTGTTAGAAGAATTTCATAGGGGTAAAAATGAAAATAATATTTTTCATTACGGAATTTTTTCCAATGCTGATTCAAAGCTAATAGGGGTTTTGAAATTAGGTGTAATCAATTGGTCTAATTTATCATCAGATATGATTGTTTTTATTGGAGATAAGGACTACCTCGGTAAAGGCCTTGCCGTAAAAGCAATTGAGCAGGGGAACGAAATTGCATTTCAAACTCATAAGCTTAGGAAACTTTATGGGGGAATGTATTACGGGAATATTGCAAGTGTAAAAGCTTATCTAAATGCAAATTGGATTATAGAGGGAGTGCTTAAAGATCATTTTTTATATAATGATAAATCTCAAGATAGAATACTTGTTGCATGCTTTAATCCAGAAATTTTCCATGATAAATATCATAAAAGTGGCCTTTATACTTTTGAAGATATTTATGGGTAAATCTTATTTAAACTTGTAAGAAACTTGAGATACTTCTGCTCCTATTTGCTCAAGCAATTCAATGAATTCCTTGTCAACTGGAGGCACATTGCAATAGAAGTTTGATTGAACCAAAGATGGCTTAGCAGGCATGGGAGTTATATTTTGTAATATGTACTGTATTATTTCTTTATTCCATTTGCCCCTCATATTTAAGAAATTAATGCCTATTGAATTTTCATTGGTTATATAAATTGATCCGTAAAGTTTTTTATCTTCATAAATTAAAAACCAAAATCTATAAGGATGATCACTACAAAATTTTTTGTGATCACTTTTTGATGGAGGGTTTATATTACTGATATTATTTTTTTTATTTTGAATCAAAAAAAATAGATCATCGATATGATTATTATTGCCTTGTTTAAACTCTTCCAAACAAACGTTATGATTGATATTTAAGCTAATTTTTTTTTTCATTAACACTTTTATTTGGAAAGACTTTTATGCCTTCAGTCTTACCAGTTTGTCCATCCTCCATCAGCAGCTATTATTTCTCCAGTTATTGGTGAGCTTGAATCTGATAATAAGAATTCAATAGGCCCAATAACCTCATGTTCATTTATCATACGTCCACTTGGTACTAATTTTGAATAGCGGCCTTTGAAAGACTCATCAGCCCTTCCCTCGACACCTCCAAATGCCACACAATTAACTCGAATACCATGTTTTATAAATCTTACAGACAATTCTTTTGTTAAGTGATGAAGTGCAGACTTAGCTAACCCGTATTGAATTGGTGTCTGAGTCAGATCTCCATTATACAAAGATGGGTTCACAGCGACAGAGCCATATTGCGATCCAATATTAACAATAGTTTTTAATGAATCTTTTTGACTTTGAAATAAATTTACTGAAAGCTCATATGGAACTGCTACATGCATAGTAAATTCTTTTAAGAGGTGCTCTCTTTCTGAAAAACCATTTTCGTTAACTAGAAGACTATCTAGTGATCGTGCATTATTTATAAGATGATTGATTTCAATACCCTCTGCATTAATTTTTTGAATTAATGAATTAGCTGCATTTGGCTCACTAAAGTCGGTAATATAAAAATTTATATTTTGATTACTTGGAAAACTTTTTATAAATTCTGAAGCTCTTTCCTCATTAGTTGAGGTGATTACTACATTCCATCCATTTTTTGCAAAATGAGTTGCAAAACATCTTCCCAGCTTCCCAGTGCCACCTGTTATTAGAATTGTTTCCTGTTTCATTTTATGCCTTTCTCAATTAAATTTACCACTTTTGCATTAAATGCAAAAGGAGATTTGCATTCACCTGTTAAAATTCCTGAAATAAAATCTTCAAGAGTATTTTTAAATGCAGTAAATGTATTCTCAAAGATTAAATTTAGTTCACCTTTTTTGCCTATTATATGAATTTTAACGGGCTCCTGAAGATTTCCCAACGTAGAAAAAGATGTAAGAACTCCGCTTTCCCACTCAACCTGAAGTGTTGTAGTTTCATTTAACTTAGATAACTTAGATGTTTTTTTTATTTGTTTTGGCTTGTCATCCTCATTTAGCATTTTAAGTACGGGCTCAATAATATGGACAGCATATTTTTCCCATGAATTTGGAATAGATGACGAGATAGAGACTATTTGACCAATTTTTTTCTTTCTGCCTGCTGTCAGGATAAGTTCTGGACTATATCTTAGCGCTGAACATGTAAATATTTGCCCGTCATATTGTTGATATTTATATAATTCTTTTAATGACGACATTGTTAATGCTATAGGCTTATCGATATATATAGGCTTCCCAGCAATTAAAAACTGACGAGCAAATTTAAGATGGTTTTCAGTATCGTCTCTTGCGAGAAGAATTGCATCAACTTTTTTTTGAAGTTCATCTAAATTTGAAGAGATGTTTTCTATAAGAGAAGATTTGGCTATATGCTCTGATAGATTTTTATCTTGAGTCCAAATCGAAGTTACTTTTGCATCTAGAATTCTAGCATCTGGCCATTTTTCTTTATTTAAATATTCTAAAATAACTGGGTATCCAGATGCCTGCATGGCCTTTGAATTATAGCCATTAAATATTGCACTCCACGAATATGGATGACCATTTCCAGCTGAAGAGCCTATGATGCCTAATTTTAATGTCATATTTCCCACATAGAAGGATTAATTAAAGATTTATCTTTTGAAGATAAAAATGCTGGTATTCTAATAAGTTTATTGCCTATTAAGTAAATAATTTCTTCAAGTTGCTCTGAAGATTCTATACCGATTACAACTTTGTCAACATATTCAGCCTGAAGTATTGAATTAATACATGCTTCAACATTTGTAAAGCCTTCATTTGTTAACCAGTTATCATATTTCTCTAATAAATCCTTCCATGGATTAAAATATTCTGGTCTTTCAGAGGGTTCCATTAATAGTAATCCTTGAAGAAATACAGACCTAACGTGAAGTTCTATTCCCATTTTTTTAAGCTTTATATTCCAGCCAGATGATATCAATCTTTGATCAAAAATATTCATGGGAGCTTGGACTATATCAACTTCAAATTTAGATAAAATATTATCGAGCTCTTTTGTGTCATATATAGATATGCCAATTTTTTTTACAAGTCCTTGTTGCTTTAAGCCTAATAATGCTTTGTAAATCTGATCACCATTATCAGCTAGTAAAATTTTAGTATCATGAATTAAAACACCATACAAAGAGTTAACTCCTAGCCTATAAAGAGAACTATTTATTTGTTGAAATATATCCTCTTTTATATTTTTATTTCTTTTATCTAATGAGTTTAACTTTGAAACAATATTAAATTTTGAAACACCTGAAATACCTAAAGAACTCTCGCTGTCCCCATAAGTAATAGCAGTATCTATAAAATTTATTCCTGATTTTCTTGCTATATTTAAAATCTTATTAACTTCTTGTTTAGAAACTTTGCCTGCATTATTTGATACGCCATAATCTAAACCGAATTGCGCAGAGCCAATAGCTAGTTTCATTATGTAATCAGAATTTTTTTCAGTATTGATATAACAATATTTTGCTGCTCTTCTGTCATTGTTGGAAACATTGGAATAGATATTGCTTCTTGATAGTAAGATAGGGAATTTGGATATTCATCCATAGTGAAGCCTTTTTCCTGATAGTAAGGGTGCATAGGAACAGGAATATAATGAATTTGAACTCCAATATCATTCTTTCTCAAAGCCTCAAAAACTTCGAGATGGCTTTTATCAATATCTAATAGATTTAACCTTATTACATAAAGATGCCTACTTGAATATACATAATCAGGTTGTTTTGGGATGGACACTGGGAGATTAACTAGGAGTTCATCATATCTTTGAGCTAGTTCATTTCTTTTTTGAACATACTTATCTATTCTATTCATTTGGCTTATACCTAAAGCTGCCTGAATATCTGTCATTCTGTAATTCAATCCTAAGTCTACTTGTTCGTAATACCATGGGCCATGCGCGGTATTTGACATAAATTTTTGATCCCTAGTAATCCCGTGACTTCTCAGTTTTTCAATTTTACATGATAAATCATAATCATTGGTAAGTGCCATACCACCCTCACCAGTAGTAATTATTTTTACAGGATGGAAACTAAATATACAAATATCACTATACTTGCATGATCCAACTTTCTTTCCTCTATAGTCTCCACCAATTGCATGAGACGCATCTTCAATAATCTGAAATCCGTACTCTTTTGACAATCTATGTATTTCTTTCATGTCACAAGACTGTCCGGTTAGGTGAACTGGAATTATGACTTTTGGTAAGGTATTTTCATTCTTTGCTTGCTCTAGTTTTTGCTTAAGATTGTCAACACAAATGTTAAAAGTTGAAGGATTAATATCAATGAAATCAACTTTAGCTCCACAGTATAATGCGCAATTGGAACTTGCGACAAAAGTAACTGGACTTGTCCATACAGCATCACCTGGTCCCACTCCTAATGCCAAGCAAGCTAAATGTAAAGCACTTGTAGCACTATTAACTGCTATGGAGTATTTTGCTCTAGTATATTCACAAATCTTTTTTTCAAATTCAGGAACAACCTGACCTTGTGTCAAAAAATCTGATTTAAGGACTTCAACAACACTTTTAATGTCATCTTCAGTTATTTCCTGACGGCCGTAAGGAATCACTGTTAAATTTTACCTAATTTTGATTTATTCTCTTCAACCCATTCTAATAATTCTTCCGGTGCCATCCACTCGCTATTTGACCCGCTATTATAAACAAAATGTGGATCTACTTTTTTGCCATTCTTGATACGCTTGGAATCATCTGACCATCCATTAATAACAGGAAGTATTTTATAGTGTTCACTATATTCATAAGTTGATGGGGTATCCTCTTCTCCAATCATTTGTTCATGAATTTTTTCACCCGGCCTAATTCCTATAATCTCCTGAGATGCATTTGGCGCTATTACTGAGGCAAGGTCTGTAACCTTCATAGATGGAATTTTTTTAACATATATTTCACCACCTATCATGTCTTCAAAAGCATGAAATACCAATTCGACACCCTGCTCCAGTGAAATCATAAATCTTGTCATGTCTTTATGTGTTATTGGAACAGAACCTGAATCTTTTATCTCATTAAAAAAGGGTATTACAGAGCCTCTAGAACCCATAACGTTGCCATATCTAACTACTGAAAATTTTGTTTTGTGTTCCCCAGCATATGCGTTTCCTGCAACAAATAATTTATCAGAAGCGAGCTTAGTTGCTCCATAAAGATTTATAGGGCTACTTGCTTTATCCGTTGAAAGTGCAACCACTCCTTTGATGCTGCAATCTATTGATGCGTCTATAACATTCATAGCTCCAAGAATATTAGTTTTTACACATTCAAAAGGATTGTATTCCGCTGTAGGAACTATTTTTGTAGCTGCTGCATGAATTACATAATCCACTCCATCAAAAGCTCTATACAATCTTTGTCTATCTCTTACGTCACCAATAAAGAATCTTAACCTTGTTTCATTTGGAAATAATTTAGCCATTTCCCACTGCTTCATTTCATCACGTGAAAAAATAATTAACTTTTTTGGATTATATTTTTTTAAAATCATTGGAACACAAGTGTTACCAAAGGAGCCTGTTCCTCCTGTAATTAATATAGTTGAATTATTAAACATTTTTATTGTCCCCTCTGGTCCTAATTAGTGCGAGCTCTTCAATAGCAAGCTGCTCATCATCATGTACCATTTCAGATATAAGTTCATCAATTGTTACTTTTGGTTTCCAGCCAAGCTCTCTTCGTGCTTTATCAACATTTCCCAATAGGGTTTCAACCTCAGTTGGGCGAAAATAATCTGAATCAATTCTAATTATTGTTATCTCTTCATTGTCTTTATTAATCCAGAACCCTGTCTCATCTATGCCCTTACCTTTCCATTTAATTGTAATGTCTAATTTTTTAAACACTCGCTCTAAAAACTCTCTGACACTAATCTGTTCACCTGTGGCTATAACATAATCTTGTGGTTCTTCTTGTTGAAGCATCAACCATTGCATTTCAACATAATCTTTTGCATGTCCCCAATCTCTCTTTGCATCTAAATTACCCATATATAAACAATCTTGAAGCCCATGTTTGATTCTAGAGGCACCCAAAGTAATTTTTCTAGTCACAAAGGTTTCACCTCTTCTAGGAGATTCATGATTAAATAAAATTCCGTTACAAGCAAAAATTCCAAATGCCTCTCTATAATTGACAGTTATCCAATATGCGTACATTTTTGCAACCCCATAAGGACTTCGAGGATAAAAAGGTGTTGATTCACTTTGTGGGGTCTCTTGGACTAGTCCATATAGCTCTGAAGTGCTTGCTTGATAGATCTTCGTATGTTTCTCTAATCCCAGCAATCTAACAGCCTCAAGAATTCTTAAAGTTCCTAGTCCATCAACATTTGCAGTATATTCTGGCTGTTCAAAACTAACTCCAACATGAGATTGTGCAGCTAGATTATATATTTCATGTGGCTTTATTTTGTTTATAACACTTGTAATGCTTGCTGTGTCAGTCATATCACCATAATGTAAAAGCAAATTAACATCATCACTATGCTCATCTGAATAAAGGTGATCAATTCTTTGAGTATTAAATATTGAAACTCTTCTACGCAGACCATGAACTTCATAACCTTTACTAATTAAGAATTCAGCAAGATACGAGCCGTCCTGCCCAGTGATACCTGTTATTAATGCTACCTTCTTCATAAAAACTTATTTACCTAAATGATTTAAAAAGATCTTTGATTTGTTTTATGAACGTTAGCGTCATAAAAGAAATACCTTACTAATACAAAAAGAATTCCTGAAAATAAGCCAAGCAAAAATCCAAGAACACAAATTATTGCTCTACTGGGTTCAGATTTAACCTCTGGAACATATGGAGGATCAATAATTTTAAACAAATATTCTGGTGTTACTTTAGCCAACATGATTTTTTCAATTTGTGATTGAATTAGCTCACTTATTCCCTCTTTTATTTCAAATAAATTAGTTTGACTAATCTCGTTTTTAAGATACACAATAGATTTTTCAGCCTGAGCCATGTCATCATTTCGTGATAGATTATTAATTTCTAATATTATCCAATCAAGCCATTCTTTAGCAATATAAGGTGAATAGCTCTTAATTTTCAATGTAATAATTCCTGTCTTGTTATCTTGAGAAATTGAAAAAATTGATGAGAATTCGCGATATGCTTCCTGCATAGATGGTTCTGCCTTGAGTGGAGGTGCTGGAGCTCTAACCCATTTGTCTTTAGTTACATCATAAATATCATCATCATAAATCAAAATATTAGAATTTCTGTCCCAATCAATACTAGCCATTAATGGTTTTATAACTTCATATTTTGAGGCTATTAGATTAAAAAATCTTCTAGATTGCATAACCTCCATGCCAATTGTTACTTGGCTTCCTCCGGGGCTTGCGCCAAGTGAAACACCAGCAAGACCAGCAAGACTTCCTAGCTGACTTGACATACCAGCAGAACCCTCACCCTCTAAACTGACTGGAGATAGAGTTGCTTCACTAGTATAAACATTAGACAAGGAAAGACTGTAAACAACTGCAATGATACAAGCTGCAAGAGTTATAAGAGAAATAGTGTACTTTCCTTCCCAAATAACTCTGATTAGATCAACTAAATTAATTTCTTCTTTATTGCTCATATAAGTGATTATAACTTACATATTATGTTCAAAGAAAAGACTTTGTTAATAATTACAAAGGTTTAACTCTATAGATGGTACCCGGAGCCGGACTTGAACCGGCACGCTATTGCTAGCGAGGGATTTTAAGTCCCTTGTGTCTACCAATTCCACCACCCGGGCTTTATGTAAACTATTCTAATTATACTTTTTT
>MDTB01113432.1_pt1 | contig 16417 bp, 20 predicted proteins | sample 811161 | NCBI WGS metagenome assembly MDTB01 (sample SAMN05326650, study PRJNA326480) | marine metagenome | isolation source: seawater | place: Mediterranean Sea | collected 2009 | reverse complement strand
TCATATTACTACCAAATGTAGGACTATGTATAGGCAAATTACGAAGAAACGGATATAGAATTTGTATTGTTACCAATCAATCACCAGTTGGGAGAGGTCTTTGGGATCATGATAATCTTCATAAAATTCATCAAAGAATGATTAAATTACTACATGATGAAGACAAAGATGCTATACTAGATTTAATCTTATATAGTCCATATTCCCCATGGGAAATGGCATGGGCAAGAAAACCAAACCCAGGAATGCTAGAGGCAGGACGTCAAATCATTGACAATTCTAATAGTAATATAAATAATTTCAAAATCTTTTATGGAGACAATTGGAAGAATAGACCTGATGAATCTAATTCTGTAATGGTTGGAGATAGAGATGTAGACCAATTAGCAGCAGAAAATTATGGTATAAAATTTTTTAGATGTAATCCTAATATTGGTCTATTTGATGTTATAGATTCAATTCTCGGGTGAGGTAATGAGTGAAAATTTCAAGATATATATCGGCCTTGATGATACTGATCATGTTGAAATAGGTTGTACAACTGAGAAATTTAATCAATTTTTGTCTTACTTGAAGAAGAATATTGAGTTCGAAATAGTTAGTAGAAGGCTAGTAAGGTTATGGCCATTTGCAAGTAGGAGGACAAGAGGAAATGCAGCACTATCTGCAGTTTTAGTATTAGATAAAAATGACGAAAACAAATTATATGATCTTTGTAATAGATGGTTTGAAGAATTATTGTCTGAAATTTCAAAATATCCACTTTGTAGGCATCCAGCTTCTCCTGCATTAATAATTTCTAAAACTCAATTCCACAAAGAAATATATTGGGAAACAGTTCAAGGTCATGTAAAATTATCCTCAAGATTAATGGAAATTAAAAATTATAATTGCAAAATATATTCTAGTAGTTCTCAATGGGGCATAATAGGAGCATCTGCTGCGATAGCATGGGCTCCAGAACTAAATTCTTCATATGAATTAATTTCTTGGAGAAAGAAATCAATGATAGGTAAGAAAAGATTGTTAAATTTAGAAACGGTTATTGAATTAGATAACAAATACCCAGATACCTTCCTAAATAGGGATCCGACAAAAAATAGAGGATTAATTGCTCCTCGTACTCCTTGTCCTGTGTTATATGGCATAAGGAGCAATTCATCTGAAATACTTGAAGAGTCTCACAAATGGCTTCAATCGAAAAAAGGTGTAGAAAAATCTTATGATTACGCAATTCATTGTACTAATCAATTATCAGATGATCATGTAACTCCTTCCTACGGCACAGTTTTATGTAAACCCTCGACTTCTAAAGGCGCACATTCTTCTATAAGAGTATTTGTTAACGGTAAAACATGCATTCTTTTGGCTTTTTCTCAAGGTGGCTCAGTCAATCGATTACTTAGGTCTTTAGAACCTGGCGATATAGTCTTATGGACAGGACTATTTTCTCCTACGGATTCTTCGATACATTTAGAGAAATTATCTATTTTAGATCCTGTCCCAAGAATATATAATCGTCCAACTTGTTGTGGTAATTCTATGAAAAGCGCTGGTATTAGCCAAAAACTTAGATGTAATAAATGTGGTAAAAATTGTGAAAAATATTGGTTAGGTAAGATACCTTTATTTTCAAATATAATTATGATTAACAATTGGACAGAACCCAATCCCTCCAATCGTCGACATTTATCTAAACCGTTAAATTTAGGGGTCCCTGTTTTGAATAATTTAATACCTTAAAGGCTTTACCAGATTATATGTCTAACCTGTCCACCTTCGTAATAATGTTGATTTTGGTATTTTCAGCAGGATTAATGATTTGGCAATTATTAAAACTCAGACAGAGAAATATGCTAATTAACTCTGGTCATTATGATGAAGATTATTCTGGCGAAGCTAAGAACCCTGAGAGATTTATGGAACCGGATGAAGAGGCTTTAGAAGAAATGCAAGAACTATTGGATAAAGCTGTTGAATGATTTTTCATATTTCTTATTATTCAAATCCACTTTCCAATAATTTAATTATTTTCAATTCTTCTCCTTCTTTTAATATTCTTTTGATATTCATTTCTGTTTCTCTGTAAAGAAAAATTGTCGTCATAATTTCTCTAATTCTGTTCCCTCCTCTTGATTCCCATTTATCTGTCGATGAATCTATATTTTGATAGGACGTTGAACTAACAATTATGTTTGTATTATTAAAATTAGTCACAATTTTTTCTAATGCTATTATGTCGATTTTTGAAGCCCTTCCAGATTTATCACACCAATCATCTATAACAATCAAATCCTTTAAAGTCATCATCTCAAATAACACATTGATTCTTTTTACACTTTCTTCTAAATTATTTTTGATAAAAATAAAAGAAATATTTTCCAATTCTCTTTCTGTTAATCCACTTAATATTTGTGATGATCTTTTTCCATCTGGTAATTCTTTACTAAGCCAAATTACCTTTTTTTTATTTTTTAATATTTTTCTTGCAATAGTTAAACATAAAGAAGTTCCTCCCGATCCTTGTTCATAAGATAGGTGAATTGCCCCACTTCCCAGGTTTATCATGATATTGGATAGATATATGGGTCATGGTTTTTTCTATTTGAAAGGGCCAATGCTATACACAATAGCGTCTTGGAACATTACATGCCAAAGTCAGATACATTCGCTAAGAAGATTAAGAAGCGCCCATTACCTGATTTCAATGATAGAGATTCAGGAATCTTCGAAGCTATATCGGAAGATGGTTTTCTTAACGTAGCACTTAATGATTCTAATCAATATGGACCTCATGCTATGATAATATTACTTGGAATTGTTTCTTCAATTACTGGTTTGATATTATTGCTTGCTATGAACTTTTTTTAATCTAAATACAATCTTGCCATTTCAATGGTCCTGTCAACTATTACTCCACTAAATCCTAGATGATTTTCTGGCTTAAAAATTTCTTTTAACATCTCAGAATCTATTTTATTAATAATTTCCTCATTATTTCTACATATATCAAATAAATTCTGATTACTTTCAATAGCCTCCATTGAACAATTTCTGAGTATTTCATGAGAATCTTCTCTGGACATTCCCTCATCAACAAGCACTAACATGACCTTTTCCGCCATCACCAATCCTTTTTGCAAATCTATGTTTTCTTTCATTTTATCTGAGTCTACAACTAATTTATTCAACACTTTATTACATTTAACTATGATATCATCCAATAAAATCATAGAATGAGATAACGTAAATCTTTCAGATGACGAATTAGCCAAATCTCTTTCATGCCATAACAGAGCATTCTCATAAGAGGGAATTATCATTGATCGTACAATTCTTGCTAATCCACATGCATTTTCCGCAGTTATTGGATTCTTCTTATGAGCCATTGTTGATGATCCAACCTGCTTTTCTACATCAAAATACTCAGCAACTTCAGATATTTCACTTCTCTGTAAATTTCTTATTTCTTGTAGTATTTTTTCTATACTTGTAGCTACGTTTGCCATCCATCCAACCCATTCTATGTATCTATCTCTCCCAACAACTTGTGTCGTTGCCATTGGCGTTTCTAAGCCTAAATTTCCCATAATCAATTCTTGCAACTCAAACGCGTTTTCTCCTTGAGCGGCACCTGTACCTACAGCGCCAAGAAATTTACCAGTTATTACTCTAGGAGTTAATTCTTTTAATCGATCTATATGTCTTCTTATTTCATCGACCCAAACTGCAACTTTTAGTCCAAATGTTATCGGAACTGCAGCTTGACCGTGTGTTCTGCCGATCATTACTGTATCTCTTTCCCTTTCTGCTATATCACACAAAGTTTCAAGTAGATTTTTTGTAGTTTCTACCTGTAATGTTATGCTATCTTTAATTTGAAGTGCTACTGCCGAATCTACTATATCATTACTTGTAGCTCCAAGATGAATACACCATCCCGCCTCACCTGCATGTTCAGCCATTGCTTTAGTTAGTGCCATTATATCATGTTTAGTTTCTAATTCTATTTCATCTACTCTATCTGCGGTTACTATACCCGGATCTGAAATATCTGCTATAATGTCGTAGTGCTCTGCACTGACCTTGCCTAATTTGCAGTGAGCCCATATCAAAGCTCTTTCAACTTCTAGTTGTCTTGAATGCCGACCTTCACGAGACCATATTTCTTTTGCTTCTTCTCTTCCATAGCGATAGTCTAAAGGGGATACCGGCATAATTCTCGAATCTCCGAACCTCCTAAAGTGTTTGAGGTTTAGCCTTATTAGATATTTACTGAATTAATAATCCATTCTCCTCTTCCTGAAGAAAATTCTGTATGCCCATCACAAATAATCCTTTTATTCATATGTGGTCCATTTACTGTTATCGTCTCAAATTCTCCTCCCTCACCATCTAGATTAAATCTATATTTATTAGAAAGGTGAATTAATTTATCTAATTCATCTTCAGTCAGAGATTTTCCTAACCATGAAGCATCTAATCCTTCACATGAAACAGAAATAAACTTAATTTCAAATCCATGGTTTAATATTGATTTCATATGACTTAATGATTTTTTATGCCAAAGAGGACTAAATGATTTAACGCCAATCTCCTCACACATCATTTCTATTCTTGTTTTTTGATAATCAGATCTTAAAGCACCAGTAACTAAGGCATCTATCTCTATTTTCCCATCATAAATTATAATTTCTTTGGGTTTAACTATATTCTTTGGCCATATTTCATTAAATACTTCATAATTATCTTTTTTTCCTTGTAAAGATTCTTTTAGTTCTAATATCTCCATCTCTTCAACTCCATTAGACTTTACAGGAAGCCATGGTACGCCCATTGAAATAGATTGAAATCCAGAAATATATGTTCCAGGTATCTGGAACATCATTGAATCTTTTTCTTTTATTCCTACAGTTATTAATGCTACGATTTCCCAGCCCTGCATTTGAGCCCACCATGCAGAATATGCTGAATCTTTTCCTCCGGAAGAAAGAATTCCTACTCTCACGTTAATCCGAGAGTGACATTAGACATGAATGCCTCGCATGAGAGTGCCTTTTCGACTAAGATTGATAAGAGAGGGATGTGGCATTGGCTTGATAATTATGCAGCCCAGTGGACGCGGATACGATCATGGTGTTTCGACATTTTCACCAGATGGTCGTCTTTACCAAGTAGAATATGCCAGAGAATCAGTAAAAAGAGGGACTACTACCGTCGGTCTAAAGTACAAAGATGGAGTTATATTAATCGTTGATAAAAGGATAGCAAATAAATTAGTGATTACTGACTCTATAGAAAAAATGTATCAAATAGACGATCATATTGGAATGACAACATCTGGGTTAGTGGCCGATGCCAGACAATTAGTTGATAAAGCACGCATCCAATGTCAAATTAACAGAATGACATATGGTAGTTCTATATCTATGATTACCTTAGTTAAGAAAATGTGTGATTACAAACAATCCTTCACTCAATATGGTGGTGCTAGACCATTTGGAACTGCTTTATTAATAGCAGGAGTTGATGAAGAAGGGGCTCATCTATTCGAAACTGATCCATCTGGAGCCTACCAGTCATATCATGCTGGAGCTATAGGAAGGGGAAGGTCAACTGTAATAGATAGTTTTGAAAAATCTTGGAAATCAGGAATGACATTAAATGCTGCTATTAAACTTGGTCTAGAGGCACTTCAAGAATCGCTCGAAGATAGTTTAAACCATGATACAGTTGAAATATCAATTGTTGATGTAAATGGATATCAAAAACTTAATCGTGAAGATACTCTAAAACATTTATCTAAAGTATCTTAATATTATTTTACTAAGATTACTTAAGTATCACCACTCTTCAAGAAACAATGGTGAGTTTAGACGATGCAGTATTGGCTCGCTTAGAGAAAGGAGGCTCTAGATATGAGATTCTCGTAGATCCTGAACTAGTTCAAAAATGGAAAAATAATCATGATTCTGTAAATTTATCTGAACTTCTTGCTACTGAACAAATCTGGTCAGATGCTCGAGCAGGCGATAGGCCAACTTCTGATGCTTTAATCAATACTTTTGGAAGTACAAATTTATCCATTTGTGTCGAAAAAATTCTCAATGATGGTTCTATTCAATTAACAACCGAACAAAGAAAAAAAATAATCAATGATAAGAAAAAGATTATTATTAACGAAATTGCTTCAACTGCAACAGACCCAAAGACAAAATTACCTCATCCTGCAACCAGAATAGAGAATGCTCTAATTGAAGCTAGGTTTTCCGTAGATCCATTTTTATCGATAGAAAAACAAGTACAAAAAGCAGTCAAAGTCCTTAAGCCATTAATTCCTTTACAATTTATAACAGTTAAGTTAGCGTTCAAAATTCCTGGGAAAGATTATGGTGGAGTAAACCAATTATTGAGAGGGATTATAACTAAGGAAGAATGGGTAACTGATGGTTCTTGGGTTTGTGTTGTAGAAGTAGCTGGTGGAATGAAAAATGAAATTATTAGTAGAGTATCTCAAAGATCTTCAGATGCAGATGTTAAGGAACTAGATTGATATCATTGAACTTTTAACTTTCATCAAGGTTATGAAGTCTAGGCTAGTCGCGCGGCCTGATAACATGAGTGGTAACAGTAGTGCGGACGGTCCGCAAGACTCCCAAATAGTAGTTCCAGGAGAAAATCTGGGTAAATCGGGAGAGTACGAGGCAGGTCATGGAGTAGTAATTACAAATGATACTCTTTTGGCAACAAAAAATGGTAAATTAATTATAAAAAATAATGTTCTAACGATTGAACCGATACATACGACATATTTCCCCCGACCTAGTGATTTAGTAATTGGATATGTTGAAGGTTGTACAAATAATATATGGTTTATTGATATAGGAGCTCCATTCAACGCAATTCTACCAATGAGCCTCGGACCCTCCAAAGCATCTTTTGGTTCAACAAGACAAGTATTGGATATTGGAGAATCCATATTATGTAGAGTACAAGAGGTTGAAGAAACACATTCTAGTGTTGTTACTATGAAAGGGATGGGACTTAGAAAAATCAATACTGGGAGCGTGGACGAAATAGATCCCCATTTGGTCAGTTACTTATCTGGAAATGGTAAGGATCTATTAAGAGAAATGAAAGAAAATTCTGATTGTAGAATAATAATAGCAGATAATGGGAGAGTTTGGGTTGATGGTGAGGTTTCTGGAATAATTAATGCAAGAAATCAATTCAAAGATTTAACACAGAACTATCGCTTAATAGAAGATGGAGGAAATATATAATGGGCGGATATGGAGATATTCAAATGATTGATGAAAACGGACTAAGAGTAGATGGTAGAAATGCCACGCAAGTTCGTCCAATAACTATTGAAACTGGCGTAATACCTGTCGCCGACGGTTCCTGTCGTATGACTTGGGGTACCAATGATGTTATTGTTGCAGTTTATGGTCCAATGGAAGCTCATCCAAGGAAAATACAAAGACAAGATAGAGCGGTTTTGGATGTTAGATATAATATGGCACCATTTTCCACCTCAGACAGAATCCGTCCTGGTTTTAATCGTCGCAGTAGAGAAATAAGTAAAGTAACTGCTGATGCTTTGGAGAGTGTGGTTTTATTAGAGATGTATCCAAGATCAAAAATTAGAGTAGAAATAGAAGTTTTGTGTGCAGAAGCAGGTACCAGATGCGTAGGTTTGACAGCCGCGTCAGTTGCTTTAGCAGATGCAGGAATACCCATGACAGACATGGTTGTTTCAGTAGCATCTGGAAAGGTAAATGATGTAGTCGTTTGTGATTTGAATAAAGAAGAAGATAATTACGGAGAAGCAGATCTCCCTATGGGTGTTCTTCCAAATTCAGGTGAGTTAGTTTTCCTTCAAATGGACGGAGATCTTTCCCCTGAAGAGTTTCAAACAGCATGGGATTATAATATACAAGCCGCTTATGATATTCATAAAATAATGGTTGATGCTTTAAAAACTGGAGGTGCTAATTAATGGCTATTCCTATGGTATCTAAATTGCTAAGAAATCATCTTCATGAATTAGCATTAAATGATCAGAGGATTGATGGTAGAGAACAATGGGAAGGTAGGCCATTACAGCTTGAAGTAGATGTATTGGAACGGGCAGAAGGATCTGCCAAAGTTACAATGGGAGATACTATTGTATACGCAGGTGTTAAGTTTCAATTAATGACTCCATATCCTGATAGACCTAATGAAGGGGGTTTAATGTGTGGTGCAGAAGTTAGACCAGTGGCAGGTAGAAATTGGGAACCCGGGCCACCTAGTGCTGAATCAATTGAACTTGGAAGAGTAGTTGATAGAGGCATCAGAGAATCTGGTTGCATAGATGTAAACAGTTTGTGCATTATTCCAGGAGAAAAAGCATGGCAAGTAATATTAGACTTATTTGCAATATCTGATGATGGTAATTTATTTGATGCATTTGCATTAGCGGCTATTGCGGCTTTAAAAACGGCCATTGTTCCTTGTGAAAAATTTGAAGTAGGTGAGGATTATCCTCTAAATGTATCTAAAATACCAATAATGTGTTCATATCATAAAGTTGGTAATAGGTTTGTTTATGATGCTAACTCTCAAGAAGAGTTAGGCGGTGATGAAAGAATTCATATTACTCTTGGAGAGGAATATCATGTCCACTCACTTCAGAAGGGTCTAAAGGGGATATTCTCGGCCGACGAATTTGCTGAAATAATGGAGAGGGCAAAAATTCAATCTTCGGAACTTCGAAAATTAGTTAATACAGTATTGGGTGATTAAATGGCAAAAAGAACACAAAAGGCTGGTGCTACTGCAAAATACGGTGCTCGATATGGAGTAAGTGTACGACGTAGAGCTGGAGCAGCTATAGCAAAACGATCAAAGAAATACATGTGTCCAGTTTGCCAATACCCCCAAGTAACGAGAAAAGTTTCTGGAATATGGCAATGTAAGAAATGTTCTCATAAATTTACCGGTGGTGTCTGGGAACCTTATACTAGAGCAACAGATGCTAATTCCAGAATAATAAGGAGGTCTACTGAAGGAGCGACTGCAACTGATATGACTATAATTGCCCAACAAGCAGCATTGGATTATGAAAAAGAACTTTCAGAGAGAGCGTTAGATGAAGATTCAGAAGAATGAGACTTTATCATTAAGTCTGAGCATAAAATCTTCACATGCCAATTCTATGTCTGCTAGTTTGACAACTGAAGCAAGATTTACATTTAAAAATAGTATTTTGACCATAAATGAAAATGCTGATAGCTTTGTCGATTTACGTGCTAGATGGAATACTATAATGAGAGGACTTATAGCATCAGAACAGGTACTTGAGGCTGTAGAAGAGGTGTAAAGATGACTAAAGAACAAACTACTGAAGAATTACAAAAAATTATCCAAGAATTACAAATACTAAGAGGTCAAATTCAAACCTTATCATCCCAAAGTTCTGAACATTCCCTCACTATGGATTCATTAGAATCACAAAGTCCAGATAGACCTGTTTATAGATCAGTTGGTAATTTACTACTTGAAGTAAATGATAGGGAAATATTGCTTAGAGAATTAACAGAATCTAAAATCAATATAGATAATCATCTAAAAATACTCATTGAAAAGGAACAATCCCTAAGAAATAATTACGAAGAACTTGTTGCCATACTCGAATCCAAGTGATTGATATGACTGATATTAATAATAATATTTCACCTTTAATTGCAGATTTTATTATATTTCAAGAACTTCTAAAGGAAGGAAATATAGACTCTGCAATCTCGATCTCCAATGATATTTTAGAGCGTTCTCGAAGTATGGAGGAACGAGATCATCTATATGAAGCAAGGATAAGAATGGAAAGAGCACTAATTGGTGCAACCGAGGATAAGGAAATAGGAAATGAATTAAGATGGTGTGTTGATAGACTTAATGCTACATCTCAACATTCCTCATTACATGGTATTGCATTACTAAATTTAGCTTCATGGCATCTAAACAAAAATGAATTCATGATGGCGCTAGCTACACATTCAGAAATATCGCCACAATCTAATTTTTCTGATGAAATAATTGCACTTTCTCGTCTTGAGTCCTCTAGGATTTTGGCAAGTTTGGGCGACTACGAACCCGCCATGAGACATGCATGGATAGCACGTCTAGGATTTTCCAAGTCAAATATGACTCCAGAATTTTTAGTTAGTAGCCTAGAATGGCTAGATATGGCCTTAGATATTGTTGAAAAAAATACTCCCGATATGAATTATCATATTAAACATGCAAAACCAAGAGAGACGCCAGGAGTTTCTACTATACCATCTAATCCTGATGATATAAAAACAGTTGTTGAAGATATTATAGATATACTATTTCAAAATTTATCAGGTGAAGAAAGAAATGATATTGGATTGATTGTAGATGCTTCGGATATATTGGGAATTAGTAAATGGAAGAAAATACTTATTGATAGAAAAGATGAAATTCAAGATTTAAATCTTTTAGAGGCACTCCAATCATGATTTCTGACTTTGTTTATCTCTTCTACACTCCAACTAAGTCTCTCTGGAAAATCAACACACCAACCAACTTCCTCTATAGATGCATCTTTTGATTCCCATGATAAATGCCCAGGCTCAATGTCTACCTCTATCCATAAAACATAACCATCTTCTATTATCAAATCATCATACGCTTTTGCTACTCCTAATAGCCCAGTTTCTTCATATAATTCTCTTAATCCAGCCTCATCTATTTTTTCACTTTTTTCTATTTTACCTCCAGGTAATTCCCACCCTCTTTCTCTGTTAAGCACCATTAACCAACAATCATTTTTACTAACTTTAGTAGTTGCCCAAATTACCACAAATTCTTTATTCATTTTTCATCAACCCTAATAATTTATCGACTAATAATTTAGCTTCTTGATCACCCTCAGCCGCCATTCTTCTTACAATAAAAAATGCTTCAGATATTCTATTTTTATTAACCATATCATCTATTTTTTCTGTTATTCCTATTACTTTTGGCCCATCTTCAACATCTTTAGTTACTATTGAATTTGAAAGATTTTCCATCTTTCTTAAAAATTGTATTCTCATATCTATATTAGGTACTTTCCACGGTATAATATCATGTCCATCTAATTTATTTTCCATGCGTTTTTTAAATAAATCCCTCGAACGGGATTTCGGAAAATGTGTCTGTGCTTGATCATAACTAAACCATGCTTGATCATATTCGCCTCTCCTTTCATGTAATTTTCCCAATTCTATCCATACTTCAAAATTTGATGGATTTTGTGCTAGGAGATATTTACTTAATTCTAAAAAAAGATCTTCATATCCGACGGTTTTTAATTTTTCAAGCCGTCTTGAGAATAAAATATTAGATCTTGGATCTCTAGTATCCAACGATTTTAATCTGTTACTAAATTTTTCAATTTCATTATCATTTTCCCCTAACTTATTCCACCATTCTTCTGGATCTAAAGGATCTAAATTAAATGCAGCTTCGAGTAATTTTTCCCCAGATTGAATTAAATTAATTTTATTTAACTGTTCTAGTAATTTTTTATCTCTACCTAAAATAATAAACAAATCTTCTAAGATTAGCTTTATACCAATACTATCCATACTCATAATTTTTATCTTGATCAATAACCGCCAATTATCTGGATTAGTAAAGTCATATAGTATAGATTGTTTTGCATTTTGTTCTGCCCACATAATATTTTTTTTGTCCACTTTCAATTTCAAAAATTTCTCAGCTTGAGATCTATGTCTGTTGCCAAGACTTCGTCTTGGGTGTTGCAATTTAATACCGATATCAGGTTCATCCGTCATTTTGACCTCACAATACTGATTCATACTCAGCTTTATTAGTACCTGGTTCAAGAGTTGCATCCATACCTATTTTACTGGTGAAACCTTCTTCTGACCTACTAGGATCTAAACTAGAACCTTTTTGATTTGAAAGGATTACAGTATTTTTATCAGGTTGCCATCGAGTCATCAATGCCCACTCTACTCTAGAAGGATTAGCGATATCTATGTCCGTATCAACAACAATAACTTGCTTCATAGACTTATGTCCATTTAATGCAGCATGTATTGCTTTTACACCGTCCCCTTTTTTTTGTGGTTCAATTTGGATAACCGAAGATAACCAACCACATCCCCCATCAGTCAAATAAACATCAGTGCAAGGAACCACTTCTGAAACAGCAGCTTTTATTGTTGGCGCTCTTGGCATTCCCATTAGTGTTCTATGTTCAACTTCTGCTTGTATTAAAGCATGAAATATTGGATTATTTCTGTGGTGGACAAAATCATACTCTATTACTGGTTCTTTACGTATACCATCTACAGTACCTGTAATGTCCACATATGGCCCTTCCTCATCAGTATCTAAGGTAATTCTTGCTTCCATTGCATACTCTGCATCTGCTGGAACTTCAATGCCATTTGATAATCTTACTAATTTTAGTGGTTCACCGTGAAGTTTCAAATGTAGTGATGAAGCAACTTTCAATTCATCTAATGGTTCATTGAATGACATTGCAGCCGCCAAAAGGACTACCGGATCAGGTGCATTAACAACAGCAATTGAAACCTGGTCACCTTTTTCTTGAGCACCTTCCATCATTGTGCGAAGATGTCTCGGAACGAATCTTGATACTGTATGGTTTTTATCTCTTAAAAACTGTCTGTGGAAAGACATATTCCTAATTCCGCCATATTCAGCTATAATCACAGAGGCTGATTGGTATCTACCTTTATCCTCGGGATAATGCCAAGGTATAGGAATTATATCCAAATTAACTTCTTTCTGAGTATTCTCCATTACTGGAGATTCAGATTCTTTAACTATTGTAGGTTCAGATGGATTTTTCATAGCCCATGCCATAATATCTATCAATTTCCCAGGACTGATATCAAAGGTTTTGCATATTCTTTCTCTTGTAAGTACGTTCATAGCTGCTTTATGGCCCTCCGCTTCTACTATATTTGTGAATAATAGAGGCTTGTTTTCATTTTTTACTGAGTAATTTAACATCTCATGAATTACACTAGTTCTCACTTCTACATTTTCAACATCATGAAGCAGGTCTCGGAATGACATATTAATGACCAACTGCTCAATCTGTTTGAATGTTAGCAATAACAATGACAATTTATGCCGATATCAATTGTCTTCAGCCTCTCATTTCTTATACCAAAGGTGGGTCGCCGAGACATCATTTAGAGGTATATAGTTGGGTCGTGGATTATTTTCTGGTTCGAAAATGAAGAGTGATCGTAAAAAATATAGATGGAAAGAACGTCAATTTAGAAATCGGCAATTCAAAAGACGTTCAGGAGGAATTTTAAAACATGACCCTCTTAAAGGTAGCACTCAAGCCAAAGGAATCGTAATAGAAAAAGTAGGTTTTGAAGCAAAACAACCTAACTCAGCAATAAGGAAAGCTGTAAAAATAAGTCTTATTAGAACTGGAAATAAATTAACCGCATTCGCTCCCGGAGATGGAGCAATTTCATTTATTGATGAACATGATGAAGTTCTTGTAGAAGGGATCGGAGGAAGTAAAGGGAGATCCTATGGAGATTTACCTGGTGTTAGATTCAAAGTAATCAAAGTTAATGGGGTATCTCTTGATGAAATGGTCAGAGGCCGTAAAGAAAAACCAGTAAGGTAGGTATTATTTATGACTGAATTAGAAGAAAATGAAACTCAAGAACCTATTGCAGGTATTGGAACTATGGTTTTTGGAAAATGGGATGCCACTGATGTTGTCTGTGAAGACCCTGGTCTTGCACCTTATATCAATTTACAAACCATAGGAACTCCTCACTCAGGTGGTAGACACGCAAATGAGTACTTTGGTAAAGCTAATCTTTCTATAATTGAGAGATTTATTAACAACTTAATGCGTTCTGGTAAATTCTCGGGTAAGAAACAACATTGTGCCAAGGCATTCGAGAGAGCTCTTGATACAATTAACGAAAGAACTGGAACAAACCCGTTACAGAACTTTATTGATGCTATTAAGGAAGCCGCACCTTGTGAAGAAATAACAAGAATAAAAATGGGAGCAGTAAGCCAACCTAAAGCTGTAGATTCATCTCCTATGCGCCGGATTGATATAGCTCTAAGAAATCTTTCAGTAGGCTGTGCTTCTGCAACCGCTAAAAGTAAAAAATCATTAACAGAAGGTATAATTTCCGAAATCACAAAAGCCGCTCAAGGCGATGTAAGTTCATACTCGGTAGGTAAAAGGGACGAAGTAGAAAGAATAGCATCTTCTGCAAGATAATCTCGCTACCTTATTCTACGTACTCATCTTTGCTAGATTTATTGTTATGCACAATCGTCTTTATCAACCATAGTCAGGTCGCCGATTCAATTGAGGTCATTATATGGGTCGTAAAGAAGATAATATTGAACGTGCAGTAGAAGTTATGCATACAAGAGAGAATATCCGAAACTTGGCAATTGCTGCCCACATAGATCATGGCAAGACTACATTGTCGGACAATCTTATAGCGGGTGCAGGTATGATGTCTGAAGATTTAGCAGGAAAATCTAGAGTTCTTGATTTCGATGATCAAGAAAGTGCTCGTGGAATAACTATCAATGCAGCTAGTGCCTCTATGGTGCATGATGTAGATGGTTCTGATTATCTGATTAATCTAATAGATACTCCTGGTCACGTAGATTTCGGTGGCGATGTCACTCGTGCTATGAGAGCAGTAGATGGATGCATCATATTAGCATGCGCTGTTGAAGGTACTATGCCCCAAACTGAAACCGTCGTAAGGCAAGCACTGAAAGAAAAAGTAAGGCCAGTTTTGTTCATAAATAAGGTTGATCGATTGATTAACGAATTACAGATAGATGCCCAAGAAATGATGGAAAGATTTCAGAAAATAATTATCAAAGTGAATAAACTCATAGAAACTTTTGCTCCGCCAGAATTACGCAAAATATGGCAAGTTGATGTATCAAAGGGAACAGTTGCATTTGGGTCAGCATATTACAACTGGGGAATGTCTATACCTTATATGGGAAAAAGCGGAATTAATTTCACTCAAATTTTTGAATATTGTAAAAATGATAAACAAAAAGAACTTGCTAAATTAGCTCCAGTGCATAAAGTATTACTGGATATGGCCGTAGATAAATTACCCTCCCCTTTGGTGGCTCAGGAATACAGAATACCAAATATTTGGCAAGGTGATCTTGAATCAGATTTTGCTAAATCAATGATAAAATGTGACTCTTCAGGGCCACTTTCCTTAATGATAGTTAAAATTTGGATGGACCCTCATGCTGGAGAAGTCGCCGTAGGAAGGGTATATTCCGGTTCAATTAAGCATGGTGAATCTGTGTGGGCACTTGGTGCTGCTAAAGCTGAAAGAGTTCAACAAGTAAGTATGATGGTCGGAGGAGATAGGATTGCTGTATCCGAAGTATCAGCAGGAAACATAGCTGCATTAACTGGAATCAAAAGTGCAGCTGCTGGAGTTACCATAACACGCAATAAGGATGATACTGGTTTTGAGCCAATACGCCATTATTCTGAACCTGTTGTAACAGTGGCCGTTGAACCAAAATCTATGAAAGATTTACCTAAATTTATTGATGCATTAAGAAGCCTTGCAAAAGCAGATGCATCGCTCCAAGTTTCTACAAATGCCGAAACTGGTGAGGCACTTTTAGCAGGAATGGGTGAACTTCATTTAGAAATAACAACATACAGAATTGAAGAGGAACAAGGAATTAAAGTAAAAGTAAGTGAACCGATTGTTGTATACAGAGAATCAATTGAAGGTGATAATAAATCTCGTCCCTTTGAAGGAAAGTCACCTAATAGACATAATAGATTTTATATCGAGGTTGAACCACTTCCAGAGAATGTTATACAAGGTTTGAGAGATGGTGATTTTGGGAAAGAAGGAGCTATTAGAACTAAAGATGCTAAAGAAGTTGGAAACAAATTTTCTGAGTTTGGTATGGATAAAGATTTAATGAGGAAAATATACGCTATACATGGAACTAATGTATTAGTTAATGATACCAAAGGAATTCAAAATCTCCATGAGACTAGAGAACTGATTATTGAGGGTTTTATGGATTGTTGTAAAAAAGGACCTGTAGCAGAAGAACCATTGATGGGAGTAATGGTAAGATTGGTTGATGCAAAGTTGCATGAAGATGCAATCCATAGAGGACCTGCTCAGACTATACCTGCCGTCAGAAATTCTATGAAAGGCGCCTTAATAAGGGCTAGGTCGGTTATATATGAGCCAATGCAAAATATTCGAATAGATGCTCCAAACGATGTGATAGGTGGAGTAACTAGCGAACTAAATAAAAGAAGAGGAATAATCGAGGATATGCCAGTTGAAGG
>MDTB01227217.1_pt1 | contig 16420 bp, 13 predicted proteins | sample 811161 | NCBI WGS metagenome assembly MDTB01 (sample SAMN05326650, study PRJNA326480) | marine metagenome | isolation source: seawater | place: Mediterranean Sea | collected 2009 | reverse complement strand
GCAAAAAAAATTTTAGAGGATTATGATAGCAATAATCCAGGCACAATTTTTAAAACAAAATTAAAATTAAGCAATGATGATGCATTGCTTATACAAGCAAAAGTTTCAAAATTAAGGGTCGATAGAGGTGAGAAAGTTTTAGGTTATAAGATTGGTTGTGTTGCTAAAGAAACTCAAAAAAAAATGGGTTTCAATCAACCCGCTTGGGGAACACTATGGAAAGGTGAATTATACCAGAGCGGTGTAGAACTAAATAAAAAAGATTATTCTAATCCTGCAATGGAAGCAGAATTTGGGGTTAAATTAAATCGGGATATTGATCCAAAATTAGTTTCTTTTGATTATATTTTAGCATCTATTGATTCAATTTATCCGTTAATAGAAATTCATAATTTAGTTTTTAATGGTGTTGAGCCTTATGGAGCAGAACTTCTTGCTAATAATGCTTTGCATGCTGGAGTGGTTTTGGGGCCAGAAACTAAACTTTCTAAAGATAAAAAAACAACTGACCTTAAACTAATCTATGATAATGAAACCGTTGATACTTGGACAGATAAAAAATGGCCTTATGATATTTTGTCTGAAGTTGAATGGTTAATTAAAGAGCACGAAAAAACAAACAACATATTAAAAAAAAATGATTTAATTTTAACTGGCGCATACGGATTTCCAGTTCCTATAAATGATAAAAAATTTATTGAAGTTAAATCTTCCTCATTTGGCAGTGTGAGAGCAACTTTTAATTAAGGGGCGTTCTGTTGCCATGTACCTAAACCTTTTTAGCTTTATTCTTTACTCGCCATCGAGAACCCTCTCTAACAATAAAGCCTACACAATTTTTAGATCGACATTTACAAACATGATCTTTATAATTACTATCAAAGCTAAATCCATAATCATAAGATAATTCTTCATTTTTTTTTATATCTTTCATTGCAGAAATCCATAAAACTGGTTTATTTTCTTCTAGAACTTCACAATTTGGATTGCATGAATGATTTATTAGTCGAGCTTTATTAAATTTAAAATTTCCATCCAAGACATATTTTTTATTAAGCGTAAATAAATAGGTAATATCATAGCCATACTTATCATCCTCATCTGCTCGTTTATGGGTAATTTTTTTTCCTTTATATTCAATTATTCTTTCACCCTTTTTGATGTTACGCGCAGCACAAAGACCCCTGCGATGAATGTTGGATTTGATAATTTTATAAGCTTTCATAATATTTAGGGGCGTTCTGTTGCCAGGTGCCCCGAACCCCGTTTGCTAAATTAACAAAGTTAATTAAGCAGCAAGAGCAAATTTATCATTTGCATTTATAATTAGCCCGTTACGTCGGAACTATCTCGAACGAAAGAATAACTTTTAGACATCCGTCGAGCCTAATTCACCCCCGTAAATTTTATGGTGGAGGTGGTGGGTACTGCCCCCACGTCCGCAATGTTTATTACGAAATTCGTTTATCGTTATAGTTAGCAAGCTAACTCAAGCAATATATATCAATTAATTTTAAAAAAAATAAAAACTTATGTTTGCTTATTAAAAATTGTGATAATACAGCTTAATTAGATATGTCCAAATTTACTTATTATGTAGAAATGTATCGTAAAACTCGGATACTTAAGAATATCCCGAGAATTTGGAATTATGTTAAGTATCGAACATTACCCAGAAAATCAAAAATGTTAATTGATAGATACTCACCTCAGATAGCAAGTATTATTTTAACAAAAAGGTGTAACCTGACTTGCTCTTTTTGTTCTGTTGGAAATTCTTTAAATCAGAAGAACTGGAGAGACTCTGAGGCAACTTTAGAAAAAGTAAAGAGAATTTTTAAAAACCCTCTTTTTTCTAACGCTCTAGGAGTTGATCTGCTAGGCGGAGAGCCAATGCTAAATAAAGATATTATTCCAATTATAAAATGGCTTTCTAATAGAGGTCACCTGATTAATATGAATACTAACGGTCTAAGACTTGATAAAAATATTAATTCATTAAAGGAGGCTGGTATTTCAAGGATAAGTATTTCACTTTATGATGATAATGAGAAATATTTAAATGAGAATCTTGAAAAGATAAATAAAATTTTTCCAGTTCACACAAGTATTGTCTTAGCTAAAAAAGATTTAGAAAACAATCAAGAAAAAATTTTAAACAAAACTACATTCTTAAAAAAAACAGGGTGTAGAAGTTTAAATGTAATGATTTACAGACCTCAAGGACTAAACCCTAATCCCGATGAAATTGTAAGAGAAGATCTCCCGTCGTATATACAATTTAAAAAATTAATGGAAAAAAATTTACCAGGATTTGTAAATTGGCCTGCAGCGATCCAAACTGAAAAAATTAAAAAAAGGTGCCCACAGATTTGGCAACGAATTTCTGTGACAATGAAAGGAAATATGGAAATTTGTTGTGGAACAGAAGAAATTTTATCTGGGCCAAATAGCAATTTTTTTGATTGTGAAGATAAACCAGATGTTTTATTCAACCATCCAACTTTAGTTAATTTACGAGAACAGCTATTAGATGATAATGCTGAACCACCAGAAATGTGTAAAACTTGTAATTTAATTGGAGATCCTGGGTGGTAATTATTTAAAAAAAGAAATAATTTCCATTAGGAAGATTTTTCAAGTCAGGTTTGATTAAATCTTTCTTGTTATAATTTTCTCTTTTATCTGAGTATTCGTTTCCGATATAAAAACCCTGATAATTTTTTTTTATTAAGTAGTTAAACACATCAAAAGGTTTATACCCAAACCTATTACAATGCATATCAACTATTTCAATAAATATATTTGGTTTGTATTTTTTTAGCACTTTCTCGGCTCCTAAAAGTAAATCTAGTTCACCACCTTCAATATCTGCTTTTATTAAATTAATCTTTTTTATACTTTCCCTCTCAAATATTTTATCTAAAGTGAAAACCGGTATCTTTACTTTCTTACTAAAATTTAAATTTTGTGATGACGCTGCTGAACCCCCGTCAAAAAAAGGAATTCCAAATTTTGTTTCACATTCTTTATTTCCTAAAGCAAATTCATAGGTTTTTACGTTAGCTATATTATTTAATGATAAATTACTTTTAAGTTCATCATGTGTTTCTCTTATAGGTTCAAATGCATAAACATTTCCATTATCTCCAACCATTTTTGAAAAGTGAAGTGAATACCAGCCAAAATTTGCACCAATATCTAAAATATTCCATCCTTCCTTAATAATTTCTTTCAATAAAAAAGTTTCATTTTGTTCATATTTTCCATTTTGAATTATTAAAGATTTACTCGAAGATAATTTGCTGTTCGAAATTTTAATTTTTAGATTGTTTTTTAGTTTATATATTTGATCAGGATTATTTTTTTTCCAATTTAAATATTTTTTTTGTCTTTTAAATTTTTTTAAGCTTAAAATATCAATTAAAGACAAAACAGGTGCTGTGAAGGGTGAAATTATTTTGACGAAAATATTACGCAAAATAGGGTTGTTATTGATTAATTCTCTAACCCTATTTAACAAATACATTTTTAATATTTAAAGTTAGCATTTGAAAGAATTTAATTATAAATTAGAAATTTAATTTGTTAAAGAAAAATAATATATGTTTTAAATTTATTGCCAATATCGTGACTAATTCAAAAAAAGATATAACTTCACATTTTATTGCTATACTTATCCTCTCCATAGGATACCTCATATCATTATTTTTTTTTGGGGAAATTGTTATAAATCCTCATGACAACCTCGAAATTGGACCTGTTTTTAACAGCATTATTTCAAAAGTTTATTTAGGAAATTTTGAAAGTTTACTTATATTACAAGCAGAAAATTTTAAGTGGTTTTATCTAGATAAAATTTTATACCCAATAAATATTTTTCAAGTTTTTTTATCTGATAAGCAATTTTATTTTTTTGAAGAATTTCTAAAAAAAATAATTTCATATTTTTCTTTTTATATTTTATCAAAATCTTTTACAAAAAATCATTTTGATGCAATGATTGGATCTATTATCTTCACATCTTTAATCTACATAGTATCTATTCCTCATTCATATTTTATACCTTTTGCTCCTTATTTTTTATATTTGTTATGTAATAAAAATACTCTTAGCAAATTAACACTTTTATTAATTTTTTTTATAGGATTAAATAGTTCAATAATTTTTGACTTAGTTGCTCTCATTTTATTAATTCCACTAGGATATATTTTAAGAGAGTCCAAAAACAATTTAAAAGTTTATTATCAATTTATAATCTCATTTACCTTTGGTTGTTTAATTTCCGGAATTCCAATTTTTTTTACAATTTTTTCTCAGGAGTTAAGCAGAGTTGACCTATTAAAACCATCTTTAGATATTGCTTTCAAAGACGGAATAAATGAATTGTTTAATTTTTTCAAAATTATAAAAATTGATGATATCTTTCTTATTCCAATTAAAATTTTATTTATAGTAATTCTTTGCACCTCCTTATTTTTAAAAGATAAAGTAATTTTTAAGCTAATAATTTTTTTCATAATTTTTTATTTATTAAAAATAATTTTTTCTTCTAATATTTTAAATCCAATTTTTATTGAGCCTATCTCTTTTCTTAAAGGATTTAATTTTATTAGATTCAAAAATTTATTTCCTCTAATAATTTGTTTAATTATAGTTTTAAATTTAAAACATTTTAAGTTGCAAAAATATAAATCATTTGTATTAATTATGACTGTAATTTCATCAATTTTTTTGTATAGTAATTTTGTTTTTGTTGAAATTGTAAAATCATTTACTAAAAATAATTTAACAGATAAAAGCCTAAATGAATTAAGATCACATAATAATAATGAGGATGCGTATAATTTTTTTAAATTACTACTAGATGAGAATAGTTATAAAAATCAAAAATTTATCTACAAATTTGAAAGTATAAATTCTTTTGATAAATATTATCGCTATAAGGAATATAGTAACATAAAAAAATTGATAGATAAGGGAATTACTATCTCGATCGGAATAGATCCGATGATAGCGGCAATGAATGGAATTAAGGTGGCAGATGGCTATTATCCTCTTTATTCGGCAGAATATAAAAAAAAATTTGAAAAAATTATATCAAAAGAATTAGAAAATAACATTTCTTGGTACAATTATTTTAAAAATTGGGGTAATAGAGTTTATGTTTTTTTTGGGGATGAAAAAAATTTAATGATTAATTTTGCTGCAGCGAAGAAATTAAAAGTAAGTCACGTAATTTCATCATTTAAAATAAATGATCCATTATTGATTAAAATTTGTTCACCCTGTATTGATAATGGTCAGTTAAATTTATACAAAATAGAGTAATTTATGAAGTTGATAATCAAAAAAAATTTTTGGAAAAATAAAAAAGTTTTTGTAACCGGGCATACTGGATTTAAAGGGAGTTGGCTTTGTATATTTTTAAGTCAATTAGGTGCAGAGGTAACTGGTTACGCTTTAAAACCAGCAACTAAACCGAGCTTATATCATTTGGCAAATATTAAAAAACTTATTAAAAAATCTGTTATAGCAGACGTAAGAAGCTCGAAAAAATTGTATAGTGAAATAAAAAAATCTAAAGCCACTATTTTATTCCATTTAGCCGCACAACCCTTAGTAAGATATTCTTACGAAAACCCAAAAGAAACTTTTGATACTAACTTTACTGGAACTCTTAATATTTTAGAGTCTATTAGAAAATCGAATAAAATCAAATCGTCAATAATTATAACTACTGATAAGGTTTACGATAAAGATCTGATGAAAATATTTCAAGAGACAGACAACTTACTCGGACATGATCCGTATGCAGCATCTAAAGTGTGTGCAGAACACGTTTTTTTTTAGTTACATATATTCCTTTTTTAAAAATTCAAAAAATCAAAGGCTTGCGACTGTTAGAGCCGGTAACGTAATAGGTGGTGGTGATTATTCAGAGGATAGGCTTTTGCCTGATATATTTAGATATATAAAAAAAAATAAAAAAATTATTTTAAGAAACCCAAAATCTGTAAGACCATGGCAGCATGTTTTAGAACCACTTAGTGGTTATATACTTTTAGCCGAGAAACTTTATCGAAAAAAATTGGGAAATTTAGAACCCCATTGGAATTTTGCTCCAAACATATCAAGTTGTAAATCTGTAAAATATGTGGCTGATTATTACTCAAAAAAACTAAAAGTTAAAATAAAAGTCGCTAGAAGTAACACAAGAGAGTTCAAACCTGAAAACAGGTTTTTGAGATTAAGCAATTTCAAAGCAAGAAAATATTTAAATTGGCATCCTCGTTGGAATTTAAACAAGTCACTTGAAAAAATTTTAGAATGGAACATTAACACTAAAAAAGGTAAGTATTTAAAAGTTTGTAAATCTCAAATTAACGATTATTTAAATTAAAGTTATGAGCACAAAAAAAATATCATACGGAAAAAATATTTATAATTATAAAGAAATTAATGCCGTTCTTAGGCAATTAAGAAAAACCACTCAAATGGGTGAAGCTGTAAATACTTTTGAAAAAAAAATTGCTATCTTATTTTCAAAAAAATACGGCTTAATGGTTAATTCTGGATCTTCTGCTATTATATTAGCTCTGAAGGTTTTAAATTTCCCGAAAGGAAGTGAAATCATAACTCCGTGTTTGAATTTCGGAACAGCAGTTTCATCAATTATGTTATGTGATTTGAAACCAATATTTGTAGACTGCGAAATAGAAACTCTGCAAATTGATCCCAAAAAAATAGAACAAAAAATTACCAATAAAACTAAAGCTTTAATGATACCTAATTTAATTGGTAATATTCCAGATTGGAAACAAATAAAAAAAATTGCAAAAAAACACAAATTGAAAATCATAGAGGACTCTGCAGACACTCTAGGGGCTTCTATAAATAAAAAATCAACAGGTATTTACAGCGATTTATCAATTACAAGTTTCTATGGATCTCACGTAATAAGTTGCGCAGGTAACGGAGGTATTTTTTTAACAAACTCAAAAGATCTCCACTCAAAAGCAAAAGTGCTAAGAAGTTGGGGCAGGATGTCGACATTAATTAAAGACTCTGAAAATATTGACAAAAGATTAGGAATAAAACTCAAAGGAATTGAATATGATAGGAAATTTATTTTTTCTGAAGTTGGTTACAATTTTGAACCATCGGAGATAGGTGCTTCGTTTGGACTTGAGCAACTAAAAAAATTAAAATATTTCACCAAAATCAGAAATAAAAATTATATGTTACATTATAATTTCTTTTCTAAATTAAGAGAATATTTTATTTTGCCAAAAATGAACAAGGGGGTAAAAACTAATTTTCTTGCTTATCCAATAATTTTAAAAAAAAACAAAAGGTTTTCAAAAAAAAATCTTCAAATATTCCTAGAAAAAAATAACATTCAAACGAGGCCAATTTTTACAGGCAATATTTTGAGACACCCCGCTTTTGCCCCGCTTACTTCAAATAGAAATAAATTAAATAACTTTAAATGTTCGGACTATATAATGAGAAATGGTTTACTAATTGGATGTCACCAAGGCTTATCAAGCAAAAACGTTTTTCAGATACATAAAATGATAACGAAATTTTTGAAATCAAAAAAAATATTTTTCTAAATCAAAATGAATAGTATTTGCAAGCTATGTTTTTCCGAATTAAATGAAAAACCAATTCTTATTTTAAATGATATGCCTAAAGCAGCACAATTTTTTCCAGAACCAAACGAATTTAAAAAAGATAAAGGAGTTTCGTTAAAAGTTTTTCAGTGTATTAAATGTGGTTTAGTTCAATTAAATTCTGAACCAGTAGACTATTTTAAAAATGTTATAACAGCCGCATCACTTTCAGGAGATGCAAGAAGTTCACGTTTAAATCAGATGAAAAATTTAAAAGAAAAATATGATCTTTTAAACAAGAGAGTGTTAGAGATTGGCTGTGCTTCAGGTAGTATGCTGGACATTATTGAAGAGTCAGGAATGTCTGCTTTCGGAATCGAGGCCTCAAAAGATTCAGTTGATGAAGGATTGAGAAAAGGAAGAAAAATAATTCATGGATTTATAGGAGATTTTGAAAAAATTTCTCAAGGGCCTTACGATGCTTTTGTATCATTTAATTATTTAGAGCACATGCCTGAACCAACAAAAGTTTTGAATATTATAAGTAATAATTTATCTGATAATGGCCTGGGATTAGTAACTGTTCCAAATTTTGATTACTTGCTTAAAACAAAATGCTTTTATGAATTTGTACCAGATCACTTGTCTTATTTTACAAAAGAAACGATTTCCAATATATTTTTAAATTGTGGATTTACCATAAAAGAGATTTCATTAATAAATAATGAAAATGATATTTTAATTATCGTGCAGAAGTCAAAAATAAAAACAGAAGTTAATTTTAATAAACCAAAAAAAATTAATTTAAGTAAAGGTTTAGAAGAAATTGAAAGCCTAAAATTAGAATTAAAATCTTTAGTAAAAAGATATAAACATCAAAACAAAAAAATTGCTATTTGGGGTGCAGGACATAGGACATTAGCTTTGTTATCAATTAGTAATTTAATTGAAATTGAATATATTGTTGACTCCGCAAAATTTAAGCAAGGCAGATACTCACCAGTCTTACACACAAAAATATTTTCGCCAGAAATTTTAAAAAAGAATGAAATTGACCTCTTAATAGTAATGGTGCCAGGAATTTACCCAGATGAAGTTATTAAAACTGCTAAAAATATGAATATAAAGGCAGATATTGCAAAATTAAGAGATAATAAAATTGAATTTGTATAAAATGCAAAATAGTATCTAATCATGGACAATAAAGACTTACCTAATGGCAAAATTTCTGCAGTAGTTAAACCTAGAATTTATCATCAAAAAAAACAGAAGCTTGAGGAACTAGTACCACTCCAAACACCTTTTTCAGTGCATATTGATGTATGCAGTTTATGTAATTTTAAATGTAGTTTTTGTTTTCAAGCAGATATTTTCGGTAAAAAAGATAAAAAATTTCCTCATGGTATGATGAAAATGGACTTATTCAAAAAAACAGTTGAAGATTTGAAAGCTTTCCCAGATAGAATAAAAAAAATTAAAATTGGTAATCATGGAGAACCAACATTACATCCTGAGTTACCAGAATTTATCAAATATGTGAGAGAGGCTGATATTGCAGATACTGTGGAAGTCTTTACAAATGGATCAAAATTAAACCCAGAATTAAATAAGAGATTAGTAGAGTCAGGTTTACAGAGAATAAATATTTCACTGGAAGGTCTTTCAAGTGAGAGATACCTCAAAGTTGCTGCTGCTAAAATTAATTGGGATGAATTTGTTGGAAATATAAAAAATTTATACGAGTACAGCAGAAAAAAGGGAGAATTAAATATTTATGTAAAGATTGTAAATAATGCTAGTGAGCTTAAAGGAGAAACTGTTTATTCCATGACAGAGGAAGAGAAAAATAAATTTTATGACACGTTCGGTAATATAGCCGATGAGATTTATATAGAAAAAATAGTTCCTCAGTGGGCAGAAACTCAGGAGGGAAAACAAAACGAAGTGGAATTAACAGGTATGTACGACCAAAAAACTGTTAGATATAAAAAGATTTGTCCTTTTATTTTTATGTATTTACATATTAATCATGATGGCATTGTAAGTCCTCGCACTTTGGATTGGCCTAGAGACGTTGCAATAGGTGACGCAAAAAAAGAGTCTGCAACAGATATTTGGAGAGGTAAAACATTAAAGGATTTACAAATCGCACAACTAGAAGGAAAAAGGAATGAAATAAAATTTTGCAAAGATTGTTCAGCTCCGATGGTTTGTGTGGAGGAAAATCTAGATAATCACGCTCAGGATCTTTTAAAAAAAATAAGAAGATAATCTATATTTGTAATGAAAATACTGATTACAGGTACCAATGGATTTATTGGTAGAAATATTAAAGAACACTTAGAAAAAAAATATAAAGATATCCAGTCTCCTAAGCGACAAGATTTGAATTTATTAGATACAAAAGCAGTAGAAATATATCTTAAGAAAAATAAATTTGATGTTATCATTCATTGTGGAATCACTTTAAATTCAATTGAACAAAATTTAAGTATGTTTTTTAATATTGAAAAATACTCAAATTTTTTCGGAAGACTAATTTGCATTGGATCTGGAGCAGAATTTGATTCTAGAACCTATAAGCCTCAAATGAATGAAAAATATTTTGGAAGCTCTATACCTCCTAAAACTGATATATATGGTTTCTCAAAATATACGATAGCAAAGAACATTGAAGATAAAAAAAGGAATATATTTAATCTAAGAGTTTTTGGTATATTTGGAAAATATGAAGATTACAGAAGAAGATTTATATCAAATAATATTTGCAGATTATTATGTGGTATGAATATTTTAATTAATCAAAATGCTTTGTTTGATTATCTTTATATTAATGATTTCAATAAAATCGTTGAAATGTTTCTGGCAAACAATCCAAAAAAAAGGACATATAATGTTTGCACCGGTAAATCAGTTGATTTCATAACTTTAGCAAAAATAATTAATAATTTAGATGGAAATGACAAAAATATAGAAATTATGAAAAGCGGCATAAAAACAGAGTATTCAGGTGATAATTCTCTGTTATTATCTGAATATGAAAATATCACATTTACAGAGCCAGAAAAATCTGTTGCAGATCTCTATAACTGGTATAAACACTCAAGTAAATTGAATTTTGACGAAAAATTATTTGATACATGGATAAAAAATTGATCAAACCCAAAGAACTGAAATTTTTAAATTCTCTTAAGAATAAACCTATCATTATTTGGGGCGCAAGGATGACAGGTTTGGGTTTACTTAGATTTTCAAAAAAACATAATCTAAAATTAGTTGGATATGTTGATGGAGATCCATCTTTAACTGACAAGACAATAGGAGATCATAAAATAAAATTACCCAATGAAATAGAAAATTTAAAAAAAGAATATCCGGACGCTGTTGTTGTTGTAGCAGCCGCACTCAAAGAAGACGAAATCATAACATCCATTCAAAAAATGGGCATTGAGGAAAATAATATTATTAATTATAGCGAATTTAGTGAATGTTTTTTTACAATAGATATAGTTGGTCAATGTAGTCTTAAATGTCCATCTTGCGCTCAAAGTTTAGCTGAGATCAAAAATCCTATGGGAACAATGAAGCTTGAGGATTTTAAAAAGGTAATCGCTAAAATTAAAAATGAAGTAGATCTTGTAACCCATGTAGCTCTTTATAGTTGGGGCGAACCCTTGTTACACAAAGACCTTCATCTTATAATAGAGCATCTGCATAAAGAGGGAATAGCGGCAGCAGTTTCTTCACATTTGTCTATTCCATCAGAGTCACAAATACAGAATCTAATAAAAGCTGCACCTGAGTATCTTAAGATTTCGACATCTGGTTTTTACCCAGATGCTTACAACTCAACCCACACAGGCGGGAACGTAAATTTAGTAAAATCTAATATGTATAAAATCAAGTACCTAATGGAGAGATATAAGTCAAAAATTTATGTAGATGTAAATTATCATTTATATAAAAATAATGTCGGTGAAGATTTAGAAATGATGGAGAAGCTCTGTGATGAACTGGGTTTTGGTCTTTCAACAACTTATCCAGTTGTTTTCCCGGTAGAAAGATGCATGGATTATTTAGAAGGAAAGAAAAATGGAAAAGATCTAGCAGAATTATCCAAACTTTTACTAGTAAATATAGATGAAGGTTTACAAATAACTAAAAATTACCGTAATCAACCTTGTAGATACTTAACTAATCAAATAAATATAAATTGGGATAGAAGCGTACCACTTTGTTGTGTTACTTTTGATAGACAAAAGAACTCATCAATTATTTCAAAAGATTTTTTAAAAGAGTCGCTTAAATCGCTTGATGAGAAAAAAAGAGATCATTCTCTTTGTTCAAAGTGTACAAAATTAGGAATACCTCCCTATCAACTTGGTGTTAATCTTAAAGGCTGGGATGAAAAAGCAAAAGAAAATAGTGAAATTTTTGCTAAAAAACTTCGATAAAAAATTTTTTTACTGAAGGATAAAAATTATTTAGTTTGCTCATGAGTCAAATAAAATATAGCGATTATTTTTGTAAATCATTAAAAGATATTGGCTACACTCATTGCTTTTTATTACAAGGCGGTACTATTATGCATTTAGTCAATAGTGCATCAAAATATTTTAAAGTAATTCCTTTTTTACATGAGCATTGTGCAACAATTGCATCAGAATATTTTAATAAGGCAAATAAAGGAAAAAAAAATAAATCTTGGGTATTAGTTGCAGCCGGCCCAGGTTTGACGAATTCTATTTCAGCGATTACTGGTGCTTTTTTAGAGTCGCGAGAACTTTTAGTTGTTAGTGGACAAAGTAAAACATCTGATTTAAGGCTTCATAATAAAAACAATATTAGACAAACGGGTATCCAACAAAATGATGGTGTTGGCATAGCAAAAAAAATTACTAAATTTTCAAAAACTTTTTACTCCCCAGAAAAATTTGAGAGCATAAAAAAATACGTTTCATTCTCATTTTCAGGACGTAATGGACCAGTGTTATTTGAAATACCAATTGATATTCAAGGTAAATTTATAAAATCCCTTAAAGCAAAAAAAATAAAAAATAAAGATACTAAAAAAATTAAATTTGCTAAAAAAAAATCAGAGATTTCAAAACTAATAAGTAAATCAAAAAAAATCTCAATATTACTAGGCGGTGGAATTGAAAAAAAAGGTTTTTCAAAAATAAAAAAAAAACTTTTAAATACCAACCTAGCTTTATTTACAACGTGGAATGGAGCTGATTTACTAGCTGAAAATGACAAAAATAATTTTGGAAGACCAAATACTTGGGGTCAAAGATACTCAAATATTTTATTACAAAACTCAGACTTATTGATTTCAATTGGATCAAGTTTGGGTATTCAACAAACCGGTTTTAATTATCAGTCTTTCATGAAAAGGGGGAAATTAATAAATGTAGATATTGATAAAAACCAATTAAATAAATCTTTTCCTCATTCAGAAATTAAAATTGAGTGTGATGCATTAGAATTTTTAAATTATTTAATTAAGATTATAGACGTTAAAACTAAAAATAGAAATAAATTATGGATTCAAAAATGTAAAGTTATAAAAAAACTTCTTCCTACTAATGAAAAACATAATAATCATACTGGAAAAAAATTTATTTCTCCGTACGATTTTTATATTAAAATATCAAAAATTCTGGGAGATAGCGATAATATTTGTCCCTGTTCGAGTGGAGGAGCAGAAACTACCTTTTTTCAAAGTTTCAAATTCAAAAAAAATCAAACCTGTATAAACAATAAAGCACTTGCATCAATGGGTTATGGTTTGGCCGGTGCTATTGGTTTGGCATTATCTAATCCAAAAAAAAGAACATGCTTATTTGAGGGAGATGGAGGATTTACACAGAATTTACAGGAAATAGGTATAGCAAAAAAAAATAAACTCAACCTAAAAATATTTATCTTTTTTGACAACGGTTATGCTTCTATTAGATTAACACAAAAAAACTATTTTAAAGGAAAATATATAGGTTGCGATTCTAAAACCGGTTTAATGTTCCCTAATTGGAAAAATTTTTTTAAATCTTATGGAGTTGAAACTTTTGTCTTGCCTAAAAACTTTCATAATAATAAAAAATTTTTAAAATTCTTTAATGATAAAAAACTACGTGTATTTATAGTTCCAATTGACCCTGAACAAACGTATTTTCCAAAAATTTCAAGCAAAATATTAAAATCTGGTACATTGTCATCTGACTCTATTGACAATATGACTCCCAAAATTAATATTAATTTTGAAAAAATTTTAAACTGAAGTAAGATAAATTATGAATTTACTTGAGAAAGATATGCTTGCTGTCCTAAAATCTCTTCGAGATGATTTTGGCGTAATAGGTATAAAAGCTGAGTTTGAGGCGGAAGGTACAAGATTAGATGAGTTATTAAGGTTAGTAGAAATTGTAAGAAAATTAAATTTAAAATTAGGCATCAAAATCGGTGGCTGCGAGGCGATGAAAGATTTAATGGAATGCAAGCAGTTTGGCACTGATTATATCATCGCGCCTATGGTTGAGACTGACTATGCCTTAAAAAAATTCATAGAGGCCAAAAACAAAATCTACGATAAAGAAGAGAGAAAAAATACAGAATTTTTAATAAATGTAGAAACCGTTACTACAAAAAATAATTTAGACAAGATAGTAAAAACAAATAATACCTATAAAAAAGAAGAAAGTATTAATGGTTGGGTTTTTGGAAGAGTTGATTACACTTTATCACAAGGTCTAAATAGAGAGGACATTAATAACAGTGATCAGATTACAAACTCAATTCTCGATGTAGCAAAAAAAGCAAAAGAAAATAATTTGAATTTAGTTGTTGGTGGGGCTATCTCAGTAGATGCATTATCGATTTTAAAAAAAATTGAAAAAATTAGACTTAATAGATTTGAGACGAGAAAAGTAATTTTTTCCTCAGAGGCACTTAAAATCGAAAATTTAAAAGAGGGTATGCTGAAAGCAGTAAACTTCGAACTACTGTGGCTTAAGAATAAAAAAAATTATTATGGCTCAATATTTCAAGAAGATGATAAGAGAATAGATATGCTCTCTAAAAGGTGGAAGGTTTAGTCTATAATAATAAATTATGAAAAAAATTAGTATTGTAACTCCCACTTTCAACGAACAAGAAAATATAGAGAAACTATCTAAGTGTATCTCCGATGAGATGAAAAAACTCAATTATGATTATGAACATATAATAATTGATAACTCATCTGAAGACCAAACAATTCCAATCATAAAAAAAATTGCCGAAAAAGATAAAAAAGTAAAAATTATAATTAATGCAAGAAATTTTGGTCATGTAAGATCACCTTTTCATGGCATACTACAATCAAGCGGTGACGCAACAATTTTGTTAAATTCTGACTTTCAAGAACCACCAGAACTGATATCCGATTATATAAAAGAGTGGGAAAAAGGTTTTAAAATAGTTCTTGGACAAAGGTCTGCTTCAGATACTAATCCTATGACTGATTTAGGAAGATCTTTTTTCTATAAATTTATTAAAAAAATCTCAGAGGTTCCACTTATGGAAAGAACATCGGGTACAGGATTATTTGATAGAGAAATAATTAACCAATTAAAAAAAATTAGCGATCCATATCCATATTTTAGAGGATTATTATCAGAAATATCTAGCGACATAAAACTGGTAAAATTTCATCAATCAAAGAGAAAAGGGGGAAAAACTAAAAATAACTTTTACACTTTATACGATACTGCTGTTTTAGGTATCATTAAACACTCTAAAGTTCCTTTAAGATTAATTACATTTATCGGTTTTTTTGCAAGTATAGTCAGCATATTAATTGCTGTAACTTTTTTATTTTACAAGCTTCTTTTTTGGGAGTCGTTTGAAGTTGGTATTGCTCCTTTAATTATAGGACTATTTAGTGTGGCCTCAATTCAAATATTTTTATTAGGTTTTATCGGGGAATATGTGATGCAAATTCTTACCCACTCAAGAAATTTACCTCTCGTGGTTGAAAAGGAAAGAATTAATTTTTAATTGAAAAATTAAAAAATTAATATAAATAATTTCAATAAACCTTTTATGAAATTAACATCAGAACAAAAAAAAGAAATTATAGATCAACAATCTCAGAATAATACAACTAAAAGAGTAACCTCATCTGAATTAGAAAAAATTCTCTATGAGGCTTTACCAGTATTAGACCACGGTTTCGTGAGAGTGGTAGATTATATGGGAGATGATAGTTCAATTGTGCAGTCTGCGAGGGTTTCTTATGGAAAAGGAACAAAAAAAGTTTCTACAGACGAAGGTTTGATAAAATATTTAATGAGACATTGGCATTCAACACCATTTGAAATGTGTGAAATCAAATATCATGTAAAACTTCCAATTTTTATTGCACGTCAGTGGATCAGACATAGAACGGCGAATGTAAATGAATATTCAGCAAGATATTCTATTCTTGATAAAGAATTTTATATTCCAGCGAAAGACCAATTATCTGCTCAATCAACTTCTAATCGACAAGGAAGAGGAAATTTAATAAGCGGAGAACAGGCAGACGAAGTGTTAAAAATTTTAAAAGAGGATGCTACAAGAACTTATGACAATTACGAAAAGATGCTTAACGAAAGATATGACGGAACAACAATTGATGAGAACAAAGCCGGTTTAGCTAGAGAACTTGCAAGAATGAATTTAACTTTAAATTCATATACACAATGGTATTGGAAAACTGATTTATTAAATCTTCTAAATTTTCTGTTTTTAAGAGCTGATAGTCATGCTCAATATGAGAT
>MDTB01103138.1_pt1 | contig 16420 bp, 16 predicted proteins | sample 811161 | NCBI WGS metagenome assembly MDTB01 (sample SAMN05326650, study PRJNA326480) | marine metagenome | isolation source: seawater | place: Mediterranean Sea | collected 2009 | reverse complement strand
GGTCTGATTGGTCTATCAATTAATCTTGAGATTAATGTTTCACTCTCAGTTGGTCTTGCTTCTCTTTTAAAATACCCACCTGGAATTTTTCCACCAGCATAGTATTTTTCTTGATAGTTTACAGATAATGGGAAATAATCCATATCAGGATTAATTTTTTTAGCTCCTACCACTGTTGCTAAAACGACTGTCTCTCCACATGTTGCGATTATTGCACCGTCTGCCTGTCTTGCTACTTTACCCGTTTCTAAACTTATCTTCTTTCCAGCTACTTCAATTTCTTTCTTATATACTTTAAACATTTCATTTCCATTTCGTTTCGTTCGTTTCGTTCCATTCAGTTCTATCTAGCTTGATCTCTATTTTCTTAAATTCAATTTCGACAGTACATTTTTGTAAGAATCCATCTTATTTTTTTTTAGATATTCCAACAATTTTTTTCTTCTATTTACCGCTCTCAACAATCCGACAGATGAATGTTTGTCTTTTTTGAATTGTTTTACATGTTTAGAGAGAGTTTCAATTTTCTCAGTTAGCAAAGCAACCTGTATCTCTGAAGATCCAGTATCTTTATCATGCATTGCTAATTCTTTAACATTTTTATTCATGCTTGATTTATCCTATTTATTAGTTTGTTTTATTAAATTTTCTATTTTTTCGGCATACTCAAAAGATTCGTCTTTTCTAAAAAGAATTTTAGGTAAAAATTTCATTTCCACTTTTTTCGATAAAATTTTTCTGATCAAAAATGAATAATCTTTCAAAACATTAAGTGACTCTTCAGCGTCTTTTCCTCCTAATGGAAGAACATATGCTTTAGCGATTTTTAAGTCAGGACTCATTTTTACTTCTGTAACTGTTATAGTATTAGTATCTAAATTTGGAACCTTAGCCTCATTTCTAATAAAAATCATGCTTAAAGATTGTTTTATCATTTCTCCTACTCTGAGTTGCCTTTGAGATATTGGTTTACCAATTCTATCTGTCATTAAATAGTCCTTTCTGTAGACTGAACACTAAAGGCCTCTATTGTGTCATTTTTTTGAAAATCCATATAATCTTTTACTGTAATTCCACATTCTTGACCATTGCTAACTTGTTTTACTTGATTTTTTTCTCTAAAAATTGTTCCAACTTTACCAGTATAAATTATAGCACCATCTCTAATAATTCTGACTTCAGAGGAGCTTGCTATTTCTCCTTCAACTACTTTAGAGCCAGCAACTTTTCCAGCTCCTGATACTTTAAATATTTCTAATATTTGTGCAGAACCTGTTATTGTTTCTTTAACATCAGGAGCTAATAAACCTGACATTTTTTGCTTAATATAATCTAATACTTCATAAATAATATTATATGAAGAAATTTTAATTTTTTCATTTTCTGCAAGTTTTTTAGCTTCTTTGCTTGGCTTGACATTAAAAGCTATGAGAACCGCATTTGATGCTTTTGCAAGAGTCACATCTGTTTCTGTCACCATTCCAATGTCTGCTAAAATTATTTTTGGTTTTACCTCATCATGCTTTATTTGATTAATTGCATTTTTAATTGCCTCTGATGATCCATGTACATCAGATTTAATAATTAAATTTAATTCTTCTGCTCCTTTGTTAGAAAAAGCTGAGTCTTGTGTTGCAAATGCTAAAGGATTTTTACCTTCAGTATTTTCTTTGCTTCTGTTTTCACTCAAAGTTTTAGCTTCTTTTTCAGTATCAAGAACAATAAAGTCATCTCCTGCCTTTGCTGCACCATTGATACCTAATATTTCTATGGGAGTTGATGGAGGAGCCTCATCGATATTTTTGCTTTTATCGTTTATAATTGCTCTTATCTTTCCCCACTTTAAACCACTTACAAAAAAATCGCCTCTTTTCAATGTTCCGGTAGTCACAATAATTGTAGCAACAGGGCCTCTCCCTACATCTATTTTTGATTCAAGAACTATGCCTGTGGCTTTTGACTCAAAATCAGTTTTTAAATCCAATATTTCAGCTTGAAGAGTAATCGCTTCTAACAATTTATCTAAATTTAGTTTGGTTTTAGCAGATATTTCAACCATTAGAGTATCACCGGATAGATCCTCAGCTATTAATTCGTGCTCTAGTAATTGATTTTTAATTTTTTGTGGGTCAGCTTCTGGTAAATCACATTTATTGATTGCTACAACTATAGGAACACCAGCTGCTTTTGCGTGTTTAATAGACTCAACGGTTTGAGGCTTTACTCCATCATCTGCGGCTACAACTAAAACAACCACATCAGTTAGCTTTGATCCTCTAGCTCTCATTTCTGTAAAGGCGGCATGGCCAGGTGTATCAATAAATGTTAATTTATTTGATCCGTTTTGAATTTGGTAAGCTCCAATATGCTGCGTTATACCTCCGAATTCACCCGAAACTACATTAGCTTTTCTTAAAACATCTAATACAGATGTCTTTCCATGATCAACATGGCCCATAACTGTAACAATTGGTGGTCTATTTTTTAAGTTTTCTACTCTAGTTGCTTTTATTTTTTGTATTATCTCTTCGGTCTTTTCTTCTCGAATTGGATTATGTCCAAATTCTTTCGCAAGATATTCTGCTGTATCAGCAGCTAAGGATTGATTAATTGTAACTGTTACTCCCATTCCAAATAAAAACTTGATAACATTGCTCGACTGCTCAGCCATTCTGTTTGCTAACTCTCTAACAGTTATTGTCTCCGGGATGTGAATATCTCTTTTTACCTGCTTTAAGCTTTCCTTATTATCTTCTTTGTTAGCGCTCTTTAGTTCTTTTTGTCTTGCTCTTTTAACAGAAGCTAAACTTCTTTCTCTAGTTTCTATTTCATCACTTAAAGCTCTAGAAACAGTAAGCTTAACTTGTCTTTTATTTGCCCCTAATTTTGATTTTTTATCACTATCAGAGTCAGTTTTTAACTTTTTAGTTGCTCTTTGTTCTGCAAGTTTACGTCTTTCAAAATCAGACGTGGATCCTGATGTTTTAGGTGGAAAATTAGGTTTTACATTTGATCCATGTTTAAAACTTAATGTAGATGGTCTAGGACTAAAACTTTTTGTAGAACTGGATTTAACAAAAGGCCTGCTAACTTTTTTTTCAATTATAACAGTCTTTTTTCCTTGAGTTTTTGCTGGTTCTAAATTTTTAAATTGCTTTTTTGGATTTCCTGAAATAGTAAGTTTTTTCTTTTTGTTTTCCATTTCTCATACCTCAATCTTTATAAATAATATTACGTGCTGACATTACTAGTTCATCTGCCTCCTCTTTAGATAGAGCAAAATCTTCCAAATAACCCTCTATTTTTATTCTTTCACCTTTTACAATGTCAAATCCACCTGTAAGTTCGTCTGATGCCAGATCAGCAAAATCCTCTAGCTTAAGTATTTTTTGTTCCCCAAGAGTTACCAACATACCAGGAGTTAGTCCCTTTAAATTAATAAGCGATTCTTCCAGGCCGAGACTCTTTATTCTTTCGGAAATATCTTCCTGGTCTTTCTTATGAAAATCTTTAGCTCTATCTATTAGTGCTTTTGCAGTATCTTCCTCAATACCTTCTATTTTAATTAAATTTTCAACAGAACTATCTTTAATATCATCAATCGTTGAGAATCCCTCAGCAACCAATAATTGTCCTAAAGTTTCGTCTAACTCTAAATTTTTAACAAAATTATCAGTTTTTTCCTTAAACTCTAATTGTCTTCTCTCAGAATCTTCCTGGTCAGTCATTATATTAATTTCATAATTTAAAAGTTTTGTAGCTAACCTAACATTTTGACCTCTTCGACCAATGGCTTTACTTAGGTTTTCCTCAGTTAAAATTACGTCTAATTTTTTTCTTTCCACGTCTACATTTACTCTTTGTACTTCTGCGGGTGATAAAGCATTAGATACTAAAATAGCAGGATCTTCAGACCAATTAACTATATCAATTTTTTCACCTTGTAATTCATTTACTACAGCTTGTACTCTCGATCCTCTCATACCAACACAAGCTCCCACTGGATCAAGAGAAGTATCTACAGCTTTCACACAAATTTTTGCTCTACTACCTGGGTCTCTTGACGAAGATTTAATTTCAATTAGTCCATCATAAATTTCTGGTACTTCTTGCACAAATAGTTGTTCCATAAATTTCGGATGCGCTCTAGATAAAAATATTTGTTGTCCTCTTTGTTCTCTTCTAACATCACAACAAAATGCTTTAATTCTGTCTCCAGCTTTTATATTTTCTCTGGGTATCATCTCATTTTTTTGGACAATTGCCTCTGTTCTACCAAGATCAACAATTACGTTACCAAATTCTAATCTTTTTACAATTCCACTCAAAATAGTATCTTTCTTATCAATAAAATCATTATACTGTCTGTCTCTCTCTGCTTCTCTTACGTTAGAGCTAATTACTTGTTTTGCTGTTTGAGCAGCTATTCTTCCAAAATCAAAAGATGGTAGTGGTTGAAGTATTTCATCACCAATTTTTTTTTCTTTATTAATCTCATTAAGATTTATTGCATCCTCAAGTTTTATTTCTATATTTGAGTTTTCTGGATTGTCTGAAATAATTAATTTCCTGAAAATTTCAATATCTCCGCTCTCTCTATTTATTAATACCTTAATTTCATTATCTTGACCAAATTTTGATTTTGCAGCTTTGGCTATGCCAGTTTCCATGGAGCTTATAATTAATTCTTTATCTATGGACTTTTCTAAAGCAACTGCCTCTGCTATTCTTAGTAATTCAAGTTTATCTGCTCTTTTATTTAACATATTTTAGTTTGCTCCAAAAAAAAATGGGCTTAAGCCCATTTTGATAGTTCAACAATGTAAGAGCAATATAGTAAAGTATTTTCTTAATTCAATAGAAACTATTTAGAAAATATGCTTGATTTATCAGTTTTTTCCCATGAAAAAGACCCATTATTCTCTGGTGTTCTTCCAAAGTGGCCATAAGCAGCTGTTTTCTCATATATAGGTTTATTTAAGTTAAGCATCTCTCTAATTCCCCTTGGGCTTAGATCGAAATTTTCCTTTATTTTTTTTTCAACAAAAAAATTTTTTTCTAAATCGTTGTCAAATAAATTAACATAAATTGATAAAGGTTTAGAAACCCCAATTGCATAAGCTAATTGAATTAAACACCTATCAGATATTTTAGAAGCAACAACATTTTTTGCTATATATCTTGCTGCGTAAGCAGCAGATCTGTCAACTTTTGTCGGATCCTTTCCTGAAAAAGCACCGCCACCATGAGGTGCTGCCCCTCCATAAGTATCTACTATAATTTTTCTACCTGTTAATCCACAATCCCCATCTGGTCCTCCAATTACAAAGTTTCCAGTTGGATTAACATAAAATTCGTTCTCTTCAAATCCTTCAAGAAAAAAATTTGGTATAGATTTTAATAGATAAGGTCTTAGTAAATCTCTTACTTGGGATTGATTTACGTCTGCAGAGTGTTGAGAAGAGATTACTACTGATTTAACTCTATTAGGCTTACCATCAACATATTCAAAAGTAACCTGGCTTTTAGAATCAGGTTCAATATTTTTTAGTTTTCCAGACTTTCTATCTTCAGCCATTAAACGTAAAATTTTATGTGAGTAATGAATAGGTGCAGGCATTAATTCATCAGTTTCATTGCATGCATACCCAAACATTATACCTTGGTCTCCAGCTCCCTCATCTTTATTTCCTGAGGAGTCCACACCCATTGCAATATCGACTGATTGAGAATGCAGATGACTTTCAATTTTTGTAGCTTCCCTCCATGTAAAACCATCTTGGTCATAGCCAATATCTTTTATGCAGTTTCTTACATTTTCAATTAATTCATTTTGCTTAATCTCAGGACCCCTAACTTCGCCAGCTAAAACAACTTTGTTAGTTGTAGTAAGAGTTTCACATGCAACCCTGGAAAAGGGGTCTTCTGAAAGATAACTATCAACAACCATATCTGAAATTCTATCAGAAACTTTATCTGGGTGCCCCTCAGATACAGACTCGCTTGTAAAAAGATAATTTTTAAGATTATTCATTTCTAATTTTATTAAATGAAAATATTAATAAAATATACATTAAAATTAACAATCCAAAGATTTTATTTCCATAAATAGAAAATATTGTTGGTTGTATTATCTTAGTTTCTTCAAGTTCTACGTATCCTGAATTTCCAAAATCAACACTATGTTCAACAATTCCTAAAGGATTTATTATTGCCGCAATTCCATTATTTGCGGATCGAAGAATATATTTTCTATTTTCAATTGCTCTTAGAACACTGTGATCAAAATGTTGCTGTGGCCCAATAGATTGGCCAAACCAACCATCCTCAGAAATATTAACTATCAAATCATAGCTAGGATTTGAAATCAATTTACCAGAATAAATTATTTCGTAACATATTAAAGGTAAAATTTGTAAAGAAAAACCTTGTTTTTTTATTTTAATAATTTCTCTTAGATTCCCACTTGAAAAAGATTGATAATTATTAGTCAAAGATTTTAAACCAATATTTTTCAGAACGTTTTCAAAAGGTAAAAATTCACCAAATGGCACTAGATTAATTTTATTATAAGTATCTATTAAATCAAACTCATGATTGTAAATAGATAAAGAATTAAAATATTTAATAGAACCATCTTTTGTAGATTTATTATTTACCCCAATAATTAATAAATGTTTTTCACTAAAATAATTACTAAACAACAATTTATATTCACTAAATTCTTTTTCTGTAATATTTGGAAGAATTCCTTCTGGCCATATAAAAATGGTTTTCTGATTTTTATTTGGACTACTTAATTTTATTAGATCTTTAATAATTGAGTTAGAATCCGCGCCAAGATAAAACCTATCAAGATTAATGTTAGAACCTATTACTCTTACTTTATACTCATATTCTCTATCATTAGCTTTATAAAATTTTTCTTTATAAGAATGTCCATAAAAATAGAAAAGTCCTGTAATAATAAAAAAAGAAATACAAATACTAACGTTTTTTTTTGTATTTTTTAATATGATAATAGATGGACTAGTAAATAGAGAAATACAAAATAAATTTAATCCGTAAGTTCCTATAATTGATGTTATACTTAAAATTTCTAACTGTCTTGAAAAACTGTAAACAATAAGATTCCAGGGAAATCCTGTAAAAATTGAACCTCTAATAAATTCTATTATTCCAAAGATTAAAGAAAATAAAATAAATGAAGATAAAATTTTTTTTGATTTTAAAATTATAAATAGATAAGAAACTATTCCATAAAACAATGCTAAAAATGCTGGGATCAAAATTACTGTAAATGGAATTAAAAATTTAAAATTTTGATCAAATGATAGTGAAATTGATATCCAATATAAATTAGTTACAAAATAACCAAATCCAAACAACCAGCCATATAAAAAGAAAATTTTAGCATTTCTGTTTTGTGTTGATTTTTTTAATAAAAATAAAAAAAATAAAGTAAAAGTAAAAAAATTTACTAAAATATAATTGAAAGGTGGTAAACTTAAAGAGGTTGTCATCCCTAAAGTTACTAAGAACAGAGGTGTGGTGTATAATTTTAAATTCAATTTAATTAAGTTTTGAAATTACTGATTTGAATATCCGATTTTCTTCTTTTAACATTTTGATATAATCTTTATCTTTTATGTGATCAAAATGAAGTAAATGAAGAAAACCATGAATAAAAGTCTTAATTAATCTTTCCTTAAATATTTTGTAAGACAATGGCCTTGGTTTATTTATAAAATTATAACTTATTATAATATCCCCAATATAACTTTCTTTTGATATTCTAATTTTTGAATTAAATGGAAAAGATAGAATATCAGTAGATTTATTTTTGTTTCTAAACTTTTTATTCAATTTTTTAATATTTTTATTATTCGAAAGCAAAAGTGTTAAGCTAACTGTTTTTTTTATAAATCTATATTTTTTTGGGAATGCCTTACAAATATTTTTAAAGAATAAATTTTTATTTACAATTTTTTTAGACCAAGCTTTCTCCTCAGAGAAGACACTAATATTAATCATTTTTAGAATAAGCTTTTACAATTTTGGAAACAAGTGGATGTCTAACAACATCTGAATGATCAAAATCAACAATTGTAATTTCATCTAAATTTGACAATAATTCTTTAGATCTTACTAATCCTGACATATTTTTATTTGGCAAATCAATTTGCGTCGGATCTCCATTCACAACTATTTTAGAGTTTTCACCAATTCGGGTTAAAAACATTTTAATTTGAGTATCAGTTGCATTTTGAGCCTCATCTAAAATGGCAAAAGAATTCTTAAGTGTTCTTCCTCTCATAAATGCTAATGGGGCAATTTCAATATCGCCTATCTCAATCATTCTTTGTATCTTCTCAAAATCAAATAAATCGTAAAGTGAGTCATACAAAGGTCTAAGATAAGGATCAACTTTTTCTTTCATATCTCCTGGTAAAAAACCAAGTCTTTCCCCAGCTTCTACTGCTGGTCTTGATAAAATTATTCTCTCAATTTTTTTTTCTAAAAGCATAGTAAGACCTACAGCAACAGCTAAAAAAGTTTTCCCTGTTCCTGCTGGTCCAGCTGAAATTATTATATCACTTTGTCTTAAGGCTCTAACATACTCTTTTTGTTTTTCAGATCTTGGTATAATAGATTTTTTTGGCGTTTTAATAATGTCTGTAACATTATTATTTTTAACTTTCTCATTTATCATAAATTTATCCACCGAAGAGACTATATCTTTATTTTCTATTGTACCATTATTGATGTATTGATTAGCTAAAAATTGAATTGCATTTTTTAATATTTCATTTTTTTGAGGTGTAGACTTAATCAATATTGAGTTACCTCGAGAATATAAACTTGATTGGGTAATTTTTTCTAATTCTTTTAAGTTTTTGTTAAACTCTCCAACAACGCCCATTAATAATTCATTGTCTTGGAATATTACACTCAATGAATTGTTGTCTGAGTAAACAAATTTAAGTAATGAGTCAGTATTTTTATTTATCAAACTAGTCAATTATTATGCTACCTTCTGATTTGATTTACTTATTATTTCTCCAAATAAAGTACTTCTATTACTTCGTTTAATTTTTACATTTAAAATTTTTCCTATGTCTTCTTTATTACCGTCAAATATTACAGGTGTCATGAATTCCGTGCGCCCAAATACTTGCCTCTTGTCCTTTGTTAAATTCTCAACTAATACATTTAACGATTTATTTTCTAAAGACTTATTCATAATGATTTGATTTTCAAAAAGTTGATTTTGTATTTTTAACAATCTTTCAATAGAAACTTCTCTCTTAACCTGTTTAAGATTTGCCGCCACTGTTCCAGGTCTGGGACTAAAAATAAATGAATATGAATTAATAAACTTAACTTTTTTAATTAAATCTAAAGTTTCTTCAAAATCTTTTTCTTCCTCACCAGGATAACCAATAATGAAATCACTAGAAAATTCTATTTTAGGATTAATTTTTTTTAACTTATAAAAAATTTTTAAGTACTCACTTATGGAATGTTGTCTGTTCATTAGATTTAAAATTTTATTGGATCCACTTTGAACAGGTAAATGTACTAGTGGCATTAATTTTTTTGAGTGCTTATAAATATCAACTAAATCATTTGTCATATCTTTTGGGTGAGAAGTGGTAAATCTCAGTCTTTTTACATTTGAAAATTTTTCAATCTCTAGAATTAAATTCGATAATCTATATTCTCCACTTTTGTAAGCATTAACATTCTGACCAAGCAAAAATATTTCCTTTGCCCCGTTATCCGCTAAAAATTTTGCTTCATCTATAATCTGTTGAAATGGTCTTGAGAACTCAGGCCCCCTTGTGTAAGGCACTACACAAAAATGACAAAATTTATCACATCCCTCTTGTATTGTTAAAAATGAAGATGCTTTTCCTGAATTATTTTTAATTTTACTTAGATAATCAAATTTAGTATCAGCATCAAATTCGGTAATTTCTGTTTTTTCTTTTTTCTCAACATAATTTAATATTTTATCATTAATTTCATGATAAGATTGAGGACCTATTACAATATCTATGAAAGGCTCTCTTCTCAACATTTCTTGATTTTCGGCCTGTGCAACACAACCAGTAACAATAACCAGTGGTTTTTTTTTTAATCTAAAAACTTTTTTAACTCTACCGATCTCATGGTAAACTTTTTCTTTTGCCTTATCCCTAATGTGGCATGTATTTAAGACATAACAATTAGCATCATAGTAATTGTCAGTTTTATAATAACCAATTTTTTTTACTATATCAAAAATACGATTTGAATCATATTCGTTCATTTGACATCCAAAAGTTTTAATAAATATTTTTTGCTTCATTTATTGAGATTTTTTTTTAATCCCATATAGCTCTAGTTTATGATCAACTAAAGAGTAACCATATTTTTCTGCAACTTTTATTTGAAGTTTTTCAATTTCTTCATCTACAAATTCTATTATTTCACCTGTCTTAACGTCTATTAAGTGATCATGGTGACTTTCTATCATTGCTTCATATCTTGCCTTACCACCTTTAAAATCATGTTTTGCTAATATACCAGCCTCTTCTAACAGTTTCACTGTTCTATAAACTGTTGCAATACTAATTTTAGAGTCTATTTTTGATACTCTGCTATACAATTCATCTACGTCTGGATGATCTGAGTCTCCATAAGCTTCTTTTGATTGTGATATTACTTTTACAATCAATTTTCTCTGATCGGTTAGTTTAACACCTTTTGATAAACATTTTTGTTCAATTGTATCTGACATAATTTAATTTTAACTTATATAAATAGGATTAATCAAATTTTTTTTAATCTTAAATTTATCGCATAGAATGGGGATATTTTCATACTTAATTTCACTAATATCTTTAAAATCTTTAGAACTATAACAATAATAATCAATTTTCTTTGCTAAATGGATTGCTTTGACTGTAGATAAAGAGTTTCTTATTCCTGCAAAACTACCTGGACCTCTATTTACATAAATTGTTAAAATATCTTTTAATTTCATGTTTTTTGAACTCAAAAACTCATTGATCAATATCATTAATTTTTCATAATTAGTTTTGCTATTTTTATGACTGATATTATAAATATCATTATTATTAATGATCATTAAAAATATATCTTCTCCTGCAACATCAATAATTAGTTTTGTCATTTCTATATTTTTTTTTTTGGTAAATTCTAATGCAGAAGATGATAATAGCAAATATTATTCAAAAGATGAAGGTATAGTGTCAATAATGTACCATCGTTTTAATGAATCAAAATATCCGTCAACCAATATTCAAATTGAAATATTTAAAGAACACTTATTTATTATCAAAAATTCTAATTTCGACTTTTATAATCCAGCAGATTTTAAAAATAATTTTGATATACCCAAGATAAATAAAAAAATTTTACTTACCATAGATGATGGTTTTGAGTCTTTTTATAAGGAGGCTTGGCCTATTTTGAAAAAAGACAAGATACCCTTTATTTTATTTGTATCGACTGAACCTGTGGGTAAAAATGGATATATGACTTGGAATCAAATAAAAGAAATAGAAAAATTTGAGTTTGTTGAAATTGGTCATCACTCTCATTCTCATGATTATTTAATAGATAAAACAAATGAAGAGTTTGTATCTGATATTAAAAAAGCTAATAATTTATTTTTAAAAAATTTAGGATATATTCCGCCATTATTTTCCTATCCTTTTGGTGAATATTCTAAATTTATGAAAGACTATATTTCTAAAAATTTTCTATTTTCATTTGGTCAGCATTCAGGAATAATTGATTTAAATAAGGATAAATTTGAACTACCTAGATTTCCAATTAATGAAAAATATGGTGAAGTGAAAAGATTTAAGTCAATTGTTAATTATTTTCCATTAGAATATAGAAGCCTAATGCCAGAGGAAAAAAAATTAAAAAAAGAGAACAATCCGCCAAGATTTTTGGTAAAATTTTTTAAAGACCAAAAAAATTTAGACCGTATAAGTTGTTATTCTAACGAAGGTGGTATTTGGGAAAAATCAAAAATTAGATTTAATAATTTAGAGCTTACAATTGAATTTAGAGAACCCTTTGTTCCAAGAAGAGGTAGAATTAATTGCTCATTACATGATGGAAATAAATGGAGATGGTTCGGCACTCAATTTACAGTAAGATAATATTAAATTAAACTTTCAAGTTCTTTACTGGAAGGTAATAATTTAGCATCATCAAAATCTTTCAAATTGTTTTGTTTTATTATTTTTTTTAAAACTTCAACATATTGATCTCCAGTTTCAGCATATTTGTCTAAATATTTAGACAAAGTTATACTATCTAAAGATTTACCTAAATCTCTCAACTCTGCTCTAGCCAACCTAAAATCTTTATAACTAGAATGTGTGTTTAAATTTCTTTGATATGCTCTGACAGATGCTTGTAAAACATTAAACCTCATAACTTTATGTCCTTGATCTTTATCAGCTTCTTTAGGTTTTAAACCCTCACCAGACCAAGTCCATTGACCAAATAATGCATTTCCTTGTTGCGCAAATCTCGAAGTACCCCACCCAGTCTCTTTAGCTGCTTGAGCTATTGCAAGAGAGACTGGAATTTCATCCATTCTAATCTTTAATTCAGATAAATCCTTAGATGGAACTCCGTATTGTTTATACTTTTTATTTAACCATTTTCTTTCTAAACCGGAATTATTGCTTTTATTGATTATTGCAAATAATCTCATTCTATCTAATTTTATATTATTATTTTCTTCTAGAATTAAAGGCAAAATAATTTGAATAAAAAGATCTTTCCTTTTTTTTGAATTTTCAATCATTTTAATTTCAGCTGGCAAGAGAGATAGAGCAACTGGTTTTACTAATTTTGTTTTTCTAACATCGTCTAATTTGTAATTTGTATCCTCAAATAATTGTTTAATTGTAGATGCATCAAGTCTTACAGTGTCTGTTTCTTGATCATTTAAACTATATATATCTATCAATAAATCATCCTCATTAAGCTTTAGTTTATCTTGATTGCTATTACTTGGTTGATTATTTAATGTATACGCTAAAATTGCTTTTGAATTGTTCTGAAACCCATCTTTAGTGATTATCTTGTTATTTGTGAAATTTATAATTATTGGAAAAGAATAAAAAAACAAGATAACAACCAAAGAACTTAATAGAATTCTCGGAATAGTCTGTAAATTATTATCCTTTAACAATCTAACGACTTTAATATTTGTTTTTTTAAAGGTTTTTTTCATGATTAAATAGCAACTACCTCTTTAACTTCAGGTAGATAATGGCATAAAAGATTTTGAACACCCTGCTTTAATGTCATCGTGGAGCTTGGACATCCAGAACAACTTCCTTGTAATTGCACTTTAACTATACCATTTTTAAATTCTTTAAACCTAATGTCACCTCCATCCTTTGCAACTGCTGGTCTTATTTTTTGATCGAGTATTTTTATAATTTTTTTTTCTATCTCATTTAAATCTTCGTTTGTAGACTCGTTTATATCTTTGTTAATTACATAATCTTTTCCTGATGAATAAAAATCATTGATTAATGAAATTACTATATGTTTAATTTCATCCCAAGGCGTGTCGTTATATTTATTTACAGATATAAAATCTTTACTTAAAAAAATCCCTTCTACACCATTTATTGACATAATGTTTGTAATAAGTTCGTTTTTGACATTATCTTTTTTTGTTATCTCAAATGATCCACCATTTGAGACTACTTTTCCTGGTAAAAATTTAAGGGAATTTGGATTAGGTGTAATTTCAGTCTGCACAAACATACTTTATATATAATCAAAATTTCATAAATTTAAACTTGTTAATTAAAATAATCTAAAAACCGACTATTTCGTGAATTTTCTCAATCTTTTTTGTCGCTATATCGTTGGCTTTGGAACGGCCATCTAAAAGTATTTTATCTAAATAACTTTTTTCATTTAGTAACTTTTTAATGTCATTTGAAATGGGCTTGATTTTATCAACTAAAATTTCAGACAATTTTTCTTTGAATTCAGAAATATTTTTTCCAGAAAATTCATTTAGAGATTTTTCAAAATCTAGATCAGAGATGCTTGCATAAATTCCAATTAAATTCTTTACCTCTGGTCGAGAACTTAACTCTTCCAACGATGAAGGCATCGGCAAAGAGTCTGACTTTGCTTTTTTAATTTTATTAATGATTTGATCATCATTATCTGTTAAGTTTATTCTACTAAGATCAGACATTTCTGATTTACTCATTTTTTTTGTACCATCTTTAAGACTCATAATTCTAGAAAATTCTTTTTTAATTAAAGGTTCAGGGATTTTAAAAAAATCCATAGCTTTAAAATCACTATTAAATTTTTGCGCTATGTCTCTACAAAGTTCTAAGTGTTGTTTTTGATCATCTCCGACAGGAACATGCGTAGAATCATAAAGTAGGATATCTGCTGCCATCAGAACTGGATAAGAATAAAGTCCAATACTTGCCTTTTCTTTATCTTTTCCAGCTTTTTCCTTAAATTGTGTCATTCTATTCAACCATCCCATCCTAGCGGTACAACTTAAAATCCATGCAGCCTCTGAATGTGCGCTTACCTGAGATTGGTTAAAAATAATACTTTTTTTTGGATCTATACCACTTGCTATAAAGGTTGCTACTGTCTCGCGGATATTATCTTTTAATTCTTTAGGATCTTGATTTACAGTGATAGCGTGTAAGTCAACTACACAGAAAATACAGCTATTGTTGTTGTCGTTATTTAGCTCAACAAAATTTTTTATAGCTCCTAGATAATTTCCTAAGTGTAAATTTCCAGTGGGCTGAACTCCTGAAAAAATTTTTTTTTCCATAATTAATACTTTAATTTAATATCTTCATATTTAAAAGCTTTGATAAGTAGTGACAATACTAGATAAAAAATAAAACTTAAAAAGACAGATAAAACTAAATAAATTGATTTAAGGTGATAATCATAAATAAGTTGATTTTCAAAAATTAACATTAAAGATTTAAATATTATGCCCATAACAATTGATGCTAAAATAATTTTTATAAATCTAATCAAAAAGATTTTATTAAATCTAAATAAATTTTTATTTTTCAGAAAAATTAACAAAATAATTGAATTGAGCCAAGATGATAACGTTGTAGCTATAGGAATAATAATAAATCCAATACTTTTAAAGTAATATACACTTATAATAATATTAATTATGACCGAAAATAATGAGATATAAAAAGGGGTTTTGGTATCATGGTTAGCAAAAAAAAATGTTGAAAAAACTTTTATCATAGCAAAAGCAGGTAATCCTAAACCAAAATAAAAGAGTGCTTTAGCAGAGTTATTTACTGCCTCTTGGCTAAAAGAACCATATCCAAATAATCCTGAGATAATTTGATCAGATCCTATAATTAATGCAACGGTGGCAGGTAAACTCAAAAACATACTTAGTTCTAATGCTTTATTCTGTATTAATAATATTTTATTTTTTTTCTTTAAATTAACATATTTTGAAAGTTGAGGTAGAACTACTACTCCTATTGCAATGCCAGCTAGGGCTAAGTTAATTTGATAAATCCTATCAGCGTAATATAAATATGATACAGCGCTAGCTTGAAAAGATGCAATTATTGTCCCTATAAGAATATTTATTTGGGTAACACCAGATGAAAAAATACTTGGTAATAGTTTTTTAAAAAAAATTTTAATGTCGTGATTAATCTTAAACTTAAAATGAAAACTAATTGAATAGTATTTTTTTGCAAATCCATATAAAAAAATTAATTGTAAAAAACCTGCAAAAGAAACACCGTATGAAAGATAATAAATTAAGTCATCGTTTAGAACTTTCCCAAAAATTAAAATACCAATTAAAACTAGATTTAAAATTATAGGAGCAGCTGAAGCAGCTGCGAATTTATTATGGGAGTTTAATATTGCAGCAAAAAAAGAGGATAAACAGACGAATAATAAAAATGGAAAAGTAATTCTTGTTAAATCTATTGCAAGGTCAATTTTCTTATTATTCTCTAAGAAACCTGGGGCAATCAAACCTACAAAAATAGGCATAAAGATTTCGATAATCAAAACAATGATGAATAAACATAAAAAAAGTAAATTAAAAATTTCGTTAGCAAAAACATCTGATTTAGTTTTACTTTTTGTCAATTTAGAACTGTAACTAGGTACAAAAGCTGCATTAAATGTTCCTTCAGCGAATAATCTTCTAAATGTATTTGGAATTCTAAAAGCAACAAAAAAAACATCAGCGAGATAACTGGTTCCAAGAAAGATTGCAATTAAAATATCTCTGAAATAACCAAGTAATCTGCTGATTATAGTATAAAAACCAAAAGTCCCTGTTGACTTAACTAAATTCATAAATCATATTAGTCTT
>MDTB01003926.1_pt1 | contig 16420 bp, 15 predicted proteins | sample 811161 | NCBI WGS metagenome assembly MDTB01 (sample SAMN05326650, study PRJNA326480) | marine metagenome | isolation source: seawater | place: Mediterranean Sea | collected 2009 | reverse complement strand
TCATTCGTTGATACTATTTTTTGATAAACCGGTCTAGCTCCTGCTTCCCCGTAATAGGCGAACCATACGGCCATCTTTTGCCTTTGGGTAACTCCACGACCGAGTTGGAAATCTAGGAGCAATTCAAGCCTTTGTCCGAGCGAAGTATTTTCATTCCCCTCCATGATCTCAATTTGCCCCCCATGATATTCCTCAGCCACGAAACGCAACGTTTCTTTCAGGAGGTTTTCTTTGCTTTGAAAATGCAAATTCGCTATCCCAAGGCTTAAGCCCGCTTCCTTGGTGACCATTTGCATAGTCGTAGCAGAGAGACCGTACTGGGCGATACAACGGATCGTCGCATCTATCAGTTGCTGCCTTCGCTCAGCCTTGGGTAGGACTTTACGCCTTTTATTCGGCCGCTTGTTTATTTCGGCTCTATTCTCCGAAGTTTCTATTTTCATCAGGACATTGTACTACTGGACATGAGGGAGTCTAATGTCTATTAGGTGATGGCTCAACATGGGAATGAATAGTTATTCATTCCCAGTAGACGTATGAATACTATCGTGGCACCATTTCATTTTTGAGATGTGAAGCTGGAGAAGTCAGTGAATCGATTCGACGCGATCGTAATTGGGGCGGGACACAATGGTCTCACGAATGGTGCCTACCTCGCTAAGGCGGGATTAAAAGTTGCCGTTCTCGAACGTAACCCATATATCGGAGGAGCTACCGTTAGTCGAGAACTTCATGAAGGCTGGTTTTATACGAATTGTTCATATGTCTCAAGCTTGCTAAGGCCCGAGATTACAAGAGATTTGGAACTTCCAAAACATGGACTTCAAGTTGTGCCCTTCGGTGGTGGTGCAACCTTCATGCGTAACGGAGATCATTTCGGTACCTACAGTGATCATGATCGTTATTACCGAGAGATTGCTCGACATTCCAAGCGAGATGCTAATGCTTATGATCGATACGCAGCCGATACCATTCTTCAGACAAAATTGATAAGGCCTTTTTTATTAAAAACCCCGCCAGACCCTACCTCACTGACGCCAAAAAATCTCCGAGAGTTGTTTGAATTTGCTCAGGCATTCACATCATTGGGTGAGGAAAAGCTTTTGGATACAATTAAGTTTTGGACCGCCAGTGTCGGCGATTACTTAGACCAGTACTTTGAAACAGATGCCCTAAAAGCTCACCTGGGCGGCAGTGGGATAATCGGCACTGGCCTTGGCGTCTATTCACCGGGAACTGCCTATGTTCTATTGCACCATTACATGGGAGATGTAGATGGAAATGTAGGGGCATGGGGTTTTGCCCGAGGAGGAATGGGCTCAGTCGCTAGCGCCCTTGCCAAATCGTTTCAATCGTTCGGAGGTGAGATTATCTGCGATGCTAATGTTGATGAGATAATGGTTCGCGGAGGACAAGTCAAGGGGGTAGCGCTCAAAAATGGTAATGAATACGAAGCACCGATTGTGGTATCTAACTTAGACCCCAAACGAACATTTCTAGACATCACAAACCCAAAGGACTTACCAAAAGATGTTCTTGTAAAAGCCCAGAATTTTAAGATCAGAGGATCCTCAGGAAAGCTGAATATAGCCCTCGATGGGTTGCCAACCTTTGACGGGATGGATCCAGGCAATCGTCTTATGGCTGGAGATTTACACTTTAGCGACTCTCTAGAGAGGCAAGAGCGGGCTTATGACGATTGGAAGGCCGGGACCTGGTCCAAGGACCCATACATCGACATGATGATTCCTTCATTAACCGATCCGACTATGGCTCCACCTGGCAAACACATGATGTCCGTTTTCGTGCAGTATGCACCACCCAAAGTGGGAGGTAAGAATTGGACCGATGAGGATAAAGATGGATTCGAGAAGTCTGTTCTTGACCAAATTTCTAACTATAGCCCGAACTTCCGAGATCTTATTCTTCACTGTGAAACACGCACCCCAAGGGAAATCGAAGCAGAGGTTGGCTTAACAGAGGGGAATATATTCATGGGTGAACTGACCTTTGATCAACTTCTATTCAATAGACCTTTCCCAGGATACGCGCAATACAGGGGCCCCATAAAGGGTATGTATATGTGCAGTTCCGGCACTCATCCAGGAGGTGGTGTAATGGCTGCTCCCGGAGCAAATGCAGCTAGAGAAATTCTTGTGGACTTAAAAAAAATCAATACTGTCCCAGGGGGATACGCGGATGACTGATTACGATGTGGTGATCATCGGTGCAGGCCATAACGGATTAATTTGCGCCAACTACCTCGCGAAGGCAGGACATAAAGTCTTAGTGGTCGACGGACGCTCGCAACCTGGCGGTTGTGCAAGCACAAGAGAATTTATCGAAGGATTTAAAATATCAGATTGTGCTCAATGGCTATCGCAGTTCGATCAAAGCATCATGCAAGAGTTGAACCTGACAGAAATGGGATTGGTCCTTGGCAAACCGAAAAGTACAATATCCCTTCAAAAAGACGGAAATCATCTTACCTTAGACGAAAAAACGATAAGTGGAGCTGGTATTGATTCAGTCGACCAAGCAGCTTATCGCGACTTTCGAAAAATGATGCAACGCTTCGCAAAATTGATGAAAACGCTCTATAGATCACGACCACCAAAATTAGTTGAACATGACTGGTCCGACCGACTTACATTAATGAAATTGGCCTTGGGGCTAAAATTACTTGGCAAATCCGACATGCAAGACCTGATGCGGATCGCGATGATTAATATTTACGATGTAATGAACGAACATTTCTCTAATGAAGCTCTAAAAAGCGCCATAGCGTTAGATGCAGTAACAGGCTCTAATATGGGGCCACGCTCACCCAACACAGTTTATTCCTACTTACATCGCGTTACCGGAGAATACCTTAATGGCACTGGTACTACTCAAGTGCTTGGAGGCATGGGAGAACTGGGCGTAGCCTTAGCAAAATCTGCTGATAATCATGGCGTATCGTTAAAACTCGATGCCGATGTAAAAACCATTCTAAAAACCGATCATCGAGTTACTGGGATCGAGTTAGCCTCTGGCGAAGAGATAACCGCCAAGCTGATCGTCTCAAGTGCAGATCCCTCAACAACATTTAAGAAGCTCCTTGGTTACCATCAAATGGAAGCTGGTATGGTGAGGCGCGTTGAACAATATCGATCTCGAAGTGGGACCGCGAAACTTCATCTAGCTCTAAATGCTCTACCAAACTTCCCAGGGCTTGCCGCCAACCAGCTAACAGAGAGAATCATCATCACACCCTCAATGGATGGGATGGAGGAAGCGCTTAACCCATTTAAATATGGCAACATTTCCGATCAACATATTTTTGATATCAGCATTCCCTCTGTTGAAGATCCATCCCTAGCGCCCGCTGGTCATCACGTGTTGTCCGCATTAGTACACTTTGTTCCCTTCCAACCCTCAGGGGGGTGGGAGAATGCCAGATCGTCCCTTCTGGACCAATTAATAGCTGAGCTGGAGACACATGCTCCAGATATTCGCTCTTTGATTATCGGAAGTGAAGTGTCTGTGCCGTCAGATTTTGAGGCATCTCATAATGTCACTGGAGGGAGTTGGCACCATGGAGAACTTTCGATAGATCAGGCGCTGATGATGCGTCCATTCCCTGGATCGACTCAATACGCTAGTCAGCTCGAGGGCCTATATTTGTGCGGAGCCGGCGCTCATCCGGGTGGTGGGCTATTGGGCCTGCCGGGGCGCAATGCAGCGCTCGAAATCTTGAAACGAGGAGTTCTCTCATGACGTCATTTAATCGGGATACTATGCTGTTAGAAACCCCGTTTCATAGTCGTGTCCAGGCGATGTGTCAGTTAAATGACTGGGGCAATTGGATGGGCTACACCACCCCTAATTCATATTTTGATGTGGAATTAGAATATTTCTCAATGCGCAGCACAACCGGCGTTTTTGATCTGTCTCCCATGAATAAATATCGCATAACAGGGCCTGATTCTGAGGCATTCATAAATCGAATGGTAACTCGTGACGTATCCAAACTCGCGATAGACCGAGTCGGTTACGCCATTTGGTGCGACAATGCTGGGCAGGTTATGGATGATGGCACGATATTTCGTCTGGGAACCAACGATTTCCGATTATGTGCCTACCAACGAGCTGATGACTGGTTGAGTTGGAACGCTTTGGGATTTGATGTCTCTGTCGTAAATGAATCGGAGGACATTGTGGGCCTCGCTGTTCAAGGACCAACGTCATGCACAGTTCTATCCCTTCTTGGATTTGAGGATTTGAACCAAATTAGACCCTTTGGTATTGCTCATCATACCTTCGAAAATCAACCCCTTATGATTAGTCGCACCGGTTTTACTGGAGATTTGGGATACGAGGTCTGGGTTCCTCCTGCATCCGCTGAAGCACTGTGGGATCGACTTTTTGAAGTAGGTCAGGACTATTTAATCAAGCCCATCGGGTCCTATGCTCTTGACCTAGCTAGGATTGAAGCCGGATTTCTTCAAGTTCACGTTGACTTTGTGCCGGCCGAAGATGCGGTTAGACCAGGTCGTTCTAGAAGCCCCTTTGAATTGGGACTTGATTGGTTGGTAGATTTCTCAAAACCGCTGTTCAACGGTCGATCTGCTCTTTTAAAGGAGAAGGAAAATGGCTCTCGATTTCGACTAGCTCTACTGGATATTGATGGGAACAAACCCGCGGAGAATTCATTCATCTTGAAGGGAGACCGTCAAGTAGGAACTGTAACATCTGCCGCTTGGTGCCCAACTGCTAAAGCCAATTTCGCTTTTGCACAAATCGAAGCACCTTATGGCGGCGTTGGCGACAGATTGACTGCAGAAATCTACTACCAACGGGAGTTACAGTGGACTCGTCTACTAGCTCCTTGCAAAGTAATTGATAAACCGATATTTCAATCGTCAAAAAGATGGCAGACACCAGCCCCACCAAACTGATTAACCGCTTAGTGATTAACAGAGATATATGATGGCAACCATAAGTACTTCCATAGATGATTCTTTTGATCGAATGCGTGTCAAGCTTGAAAGGGAACAGGTTCGCCCCGATCACGCGATGGACTCTTATTTCTATCGATCACATCTTGTATATGAGCAAGAGCTGGAACATCTTATCTTTAAAAGCTGGATTTATGCTTTGCATTCGAGTGAGATCCCCCTTGCTGGAGACTACCAACTCGTAGAAATAGGAGAGGACTCTATCATTGTCGCACGAACGACAGATGGATCGATAAAAGCAATGCACAACATATGCCGTCACCGTGGTGCTAGAGTCTGCGAAGAAAAAAAGGGCAATCGAAAAACGTACGTCTGCCCATATCATGGATGGGTGTACAACACGGATGGCTCACTCAAGGTTGCTAGAGAAACCCACGTCATGCCTGACTTTGATGCTTCAACACATGGGCTAAAGCCTGTTAAATGCGTTACCTACATGGGCTTGGTTTTCATCAACTGTAATTCTGAAGCAGGAGACCTGATAGCTTCACTAGAAAATATAAGAGAACCATTAGGGGCCTATGATCTTTCGAATGCAAAGATTGCAGATCGCAAAACCTACACGGTCGAAGCCAACTGGAAGCTCGCCATTGAGAATTACCTTGAATGTTATCACTGTGCCACATCACATCGCTCTTACGCCCGAATGCATACCTTAAAAGACCTCGAGGAGAAATCTGCGCCCTTCGTAGCCAAGATGCTTAGGAATGCAGATCGGGTTACCGGGGTAGATGGCATATCAAAAGAGCATACCGAAATCTACCTAGACGCGCCGAGCTTTGGAGCCTGTGCCCATACCATGCGCTATGGATTGTTCGAGGGCTACGTCACTGGTAGCAAAGATGGGCAACCAGTAGCGCCCTTGATGGGAAAAATCAAAGGATACGACGGAGGTGCCGGAGATTTTCAAATGGGTCCGGTGAGTTTTATGTTGAATTACCCAGACTACTGCGTTCTCTACAGATTCATCCCTCGATCCCTGACTCAAACCGAGATGGAGCTCGTGTGGTTTGTTCGCAACGATGCGACAGAGGGTGTTGATTATGACGTGGAAAAAGTTACTTGGCTTTGGCACCACACCACCCTAGAAGACGAGTACATTATTAGGCGCAATGCGGCTGGGGTAAACTCCCGCTTCTTTGAACCCGGCCCATATCACCCAGAGTTTGAAGCAACACTGAAGCAGTTCATTGACTGGTACCTCTCCACAATGAAGTCGGTTGTGACTCCCAGCTTGGCGAAAGTCCCTAATGATAGTCAATTAATTAGGCATCCAGCTAGCGCATAACCGGAGAATTTATGCCTTCATAAGAAGAATGTGGGCGTAATATGCGGTAATCTTCCGAGCATTATTTATTGTGATATTCCGCGCCCAGGATTAAATCGCAGTGTCTGCGGCTCCATCGAAGAGTAACCAAGCGATGATTTATCACTGCCACACTCGCGAAGAGGTGTTATTTGCAAAACCCCAGGTTGGTCTCAACTAACCCTCCCACCGTGGCAAGGGCTAGGGTGCCCGTTTTTAGTGCCTTCTTCATGATTTATATATTCGTATCCGGGGGATCATTCGGTATTGAAGAAATGGTATCGTCTTCGGGGCCTGGACTAACGCTTCTTCTGTTATTACTTTTGCCCATATTTTGGGCGCTCCCGATGGCGCTGATTGCGAGTGAGTTGGGATCCGCATTGCCGTTAAGCGGTGGTTTTTATATATGGACTCGACGAGCACTCGGTGACTTTTGGGGGTTTCAAACTGCTTGGTGGTGGTCAATGGCCCTTCTAGTAGATACCTCGCTCTATATCATTCTAAGCGTCAGCTACCTTCAGAATCAATTAGGCTTCGGAGAGATCACCTTTTATCTGATTTGTTGGTCGATAATATTAATCTTCACTGTTATTAATATATTGGGCATAAGATTAATCGCTTTGAGTTCCGCATTCTTCTCCATCTTAATTATTTCCCCCTTTTTAGCCCTAGCTGTGGTTGGACTTAGCAATTGGGAGTTTAACCCTTTCATACCGATGACCCCTCCGGACAGTGAGTTGCTCGGTACCGACGGGACTCTAGTCTTAGGTCTAAGCATCGGTCTATGGATGTACTCGGGTTACGAGTCCATATCAACTTTAGCTGGAGAAATTGAGCAGCCACAAAGAGTAATTCCTCGGGCTCTAATGCTTGCATTACCCTTCGTCACCCTAATGTATGTTCTGCCCACGCTTGGTAGCATCGCCGGCTTCGGGCACTGGGAGTTGTTCTCAGTGGACACTGATGGAGAAAAAGTTTCATTCGTTGACATTGGACGCTCCCTTGGTGGCACAGCACTCGGCCATGCCCTCCTGGTTTCCGCCGTGATAGGCAACTTAGCACTTTACTTGGACTATATGGCTTCGGGTGCTCGTCCGTTGCATGCGCTCGCCTCGGATGGCCTCTTCCCTCGTTCTGTGTCCTATAGAAGCCGTCGGTTTGGTACACCAATAACAGCCATCATTTTAGTAGCTATCATTAACTCTATTCTGATAATTGGCCCCTTCCAGAGTTTGGTAGTCATTGATGTGACGCTCATGGCTTGCTCTTATACGATTATTTTTATCGCAGCAGTTCGATTGAGGGTAGTGGAGCCCGAGCTTTCGCGCCCATTCAAGATACCGCTCGGAACCATCGGTTTAACTGTGCTCATCATGCCGCCACTTGCCCTAGTCGTTTTGATGCTTTACGTGACCACAACTGACCAGACCTTAAGTCTCTTGGGAAGTCAGGGTATTATATTTAACGGATTGAATATTGGTTGGTATGGTATAGCCAGCGGTATCGCCCTTTTATCAGGTCCCGTTTTCTATCCTCTTTTAAAAAAGCGATATGGAGGTCCAGCGTCTCCCTTTAACAAAGCAGGCTTAAACTAGGCTGTTTTGAGTGATAGGTAGATCAACTGGTATTGCCAATTACGCTTCTAAGCAAAGCTTCAAGCGCAAGAAAATCATGGGTCCTGGTTACAGCTGAAATCTTCTGCTCCATTAAGAATCGAGGCATCTTAAGATTCATACCACAATCCATCAGGATCCTCCGGCCAAACTCCCAAGTAGGGCCCATGCGCTTGATAGCCGAGCATCCTCTGAACTGGCTCGGTTTGGATCGCAACTTCCTCTTTGGTGAGGGTAAGATACTGATTTTCCTCCTGGCGAAGCCAGCCGAGACAATAAGTATTAACTAACGCCTTTCTAGACTGTTCACTACGATTTGCCCCACCCCCATGTAGAGTGGAACCCAAGTACACTACGACTGATCCCTTTGGCATGACCGCCTGAAGAATGGTTTTTTCATGCGTCTGACACTGGTCGACCGTCTCTAAATCTTTTAATACCACTCGAGTGGCGCCATTCTCGAGTGTGAAATCATCTAGCGCCCATAACGCAGATATCTGTAGTTCAAATGGCAGGAGATGACTTGGATAGCACGTGTCGTCACGGTGCAAAACCTGATCGTCCTCACCTGGCAAAATTTCTATGGCGGTTGTACTACCGACTTGGTAAACGTCACAATTCGGCTTCAAAACGTAATCGGCTAGAGCAAGCACACTTGGGTGCATCAACAATGCAGGGAATTGGCTTGAATGTTTCGCTACCCCTCCGACTCGTAGAGTGTTGTGACCATTGAAGGTATTCTGAAATAGATGTCCCACCCGATCAAACTCTCTACGCAAATCTGCATTGAAGTTATCTATCACCTTCAGATCTAAAAGATCTTCTATAATGACTACGCCTCTATCTGTAAGTTCTGAGGCAATTTCATCTAAACCATCCTTGGGCCCATATCGGCAGATCATTAATACAATCTCCAATTTAAAGTTTATCTGCCAATGGTACGCGAACTTTTCTTTTTTTGCGTCGATGAATCAAGAAGCCTCCTAAACGCTCAACCTTCACGGCGCCTGGTGCACTCACCAATAATTTAATCTGCGATTTATGCGGCTTGATCAAAGGGTCATTGAGTGGAGTAATCAAGCTCATTGTTAGGAGAGGCCCGCCTTGTATGCTATTTCAAAAGTTTTCCTTTCCTCCAAAGTGATCTGCACTCCTTGTTTCATCAATTTATCGATTGATCTATTAAATCGCTTTATGTTTTTTTTCCGAAAGTAAAAGAATCCGAATCGACGTTTTGCACATCGGTCAAAGTCGATAATAAAAACACTATTATTTCGAAGTAGGATGTTCGTGACATTCAAGTCTTTGTGATCAATATGTTCCTTGTGTAGGCGGGCAATACATGTACCTACGGCCTCCCATTGTGAGAATGTAGCCAGCTTTTTCGCTAGCAGGTCCGAGAGTGATTCATACCCTTGAAGCTGTTGGAGAATTATCTGACCTCGATAAAACATGCCATTTTTTTCGACCAGGGCAGCGACTGGACGTGGAACTGAGACTTTACGGTCAATAAGATATTGTAGGAGTAGAAACTCCTGGAACATACGTGTTTGAGCATATCCGATAAAAAAGTAAGTTTTTCTCGAAAGTCTTCGAATGAATCCACCCCTACAGTAGGTTTTAATTAACCATTGTCTTCCATCAGAGCTCACGAAATAAGCTTCACCTCTACCGGTATTCACGGGGACCACATTAGGCCAGTTTTCAGCATCGAAAATTCCTTTCTTAGGAAAAGACACCAGGTCAGGATCATATAAAATACGCATGGAATCAGTGCTTGCGATATCATGTTTCATAATCGTATTTAATCAGAGAAAGCAAAAGATTTCAGGTAAAGGAAAAAACCCCTGCTAATGACTTCCGAAAAAGAAAAAAAAACAAATCGTTCGATTTGTGTCTTGCGATTGTCCGCAATAGGAGATGTATGCCATGCAGTGGCGACAGTACAAGCCATACAGCGCGCGTTCCCGGAAGATCATATAACCTGGGTCATAGGCAAAAAGGAGGCGGAATTAGTATGTGACATACCAAGGCTAAAACTTATCACATATGAAAAGCAAGGAGGCGTAAGCGCGTTAGCTACTACACTCACACAACTAAGATCTGGTTTTGATATATTGCTACACATGCAAACTTCCTTGCGTGCGAACGTCTTAGCGGCACTCATTCCTGCAAAACGAAAGTTAGGTTTCCCAAAAAAACTATCGAGAGAACTTCACAATATTGTAATAAATGAGGGTGTCCCCATGCCGGTCAATCCTCATGTATTAGAAAGTTTTCAGCAATTCGCTTACGCAATCGGCGTCCCAAAATTCAATCCAGTGTGGAATATTCCAATTTCAGATCGCGACAGATTTTGGGCGAGACAAAAGATTCCGAACAGTACTCAATTTGTAATAATAGCGCCTTCAGCGAGTAACTCTGAACGTAACTGGCTAAAAAATAGATACGCGGAGCTTGCAGAACATATCGCTTTAAAAGGCTATCTCCCTGTCTTAACCGGATCCTCGTCCATCAAGGAATGCTCATTTTCACGGGAAATCGCAAAACTTGTCTCCACCAGATTGATAGATTTATCTGGCCAAACAAATTTAAAACAACTCTTGGCATTGCTAGCTCGCGCAAAGATAGTGGTCGCACCCGATAGCGGCACAATCCACATGGCGGTAACTCAAGGCACGCCAACAATCGGGATTTACGCGCACAGTAACCCTAAAAGAACTGGGCCGTATGGAGAAAGAGCACATGTAGTAGATGCTTATACCACCACTGCCATTAAATTCCGCTCAAGAAAGCCCCAGGAAATGGCTTGGGGTAAACGCCTAAAAGGCTCTCACCTAATGCAAGAGATAACGCTGGAACAAGTTCAAAAGAAAGTTGATGAGATTTTGGACGAGCTTGAATCTTAGAAAGTTAATACACAAAGACTATCGTTAGAAGTCTCACAATTTCAATCCATTTCAGATTCACGCTGAATATCCATAAGGTATGCCTCCTTCATAAAACTATAAAAAGCCTCAATGGCGGATTGGACAATACCACGCCGACCTGACCACCATAGCCCTCTAAAGAGATAAACCTTTAAAAAGGTAATGGGAAATATGGCCAGTAGTTTAAAACCACTGGCTCGTATACCGGACTTTTGCTTGTCGATAGCCCGCAGCCTCGCATATCTCATTTGCTTAGTGGCATAAACCTCCAGATCATTGTATCCCCAATGGATGAGTCTCTCTGAGGTAGTAATAGTCTTGCCAGAACCAATGAGGTTCTCATGGACTTGCCTTTGATCGGGATAGCTCACGAGAGATTTTCGGAAAACACGAATTATCTTTCGCTTTCTTGATTTGAGGTGCATAGGGGCCCCCATAAAAATATCTTCGATTTGCAATCGAATTAGATCCCATTCCCCCGATGATACCAAGACTAGGATTTCATCAAGTAATGCTGAGGGAACCACTTCATCACCATCCAAGTTAAAACACCACTCATTGCGACATAGGCCCATTGCATATGATTTTTGCTTTGAGAAGCCTGCCCATTCTTTTTGAATCACACGAGCGCCCTCTTGACGGGCAATATTTACAGTATCGTCGGTTGACCCAGAGTCCACGACAATCACTTCATCAAGGGAGGCCACGCTGCGGACGGCCTCCCCTATCGTCCTGGATTCGTTTAAAGTAACAAAAAAAACACTAATTCTTGGGGCTTCAGAAGGAATCACTGAGATTAGTCTCCAAGTTATTTGGCGATAGTCTAGACGGTAGAGAGCAGATTGATTGATAGACCAGCGGCCGGCCTCCCTAACGCTTCGTTCGCTGCAGGACAACCAGCCCTGTGTACTTGTTAAACGCATATTGTCCCAAAACCACCGCTAATAAAAACCCTCTCCAACCATCTAGAAAGCCTAGTCTAAAGATAAATTGGTGCAAAAAATCGGTAAAAAATCTCATGGTTGCGTAGGAGAGGCTGCTGCGCTTGCCACTTCGGTACTTTTCTTGAGCAATAAGCGCTGCATATTGGTGATGTTTAGCCTGCAAATGTTGGTAGTTTCTCCAGCTATAGTGTTTGAGCTTATTCTGAAGACAATAAACCCGCTCAATCGGCAAATTAAGAGTCTCATGCACTGCCCTATCTCGGAACTGAGCCCCCTCCTTCAAAAAAAGTTTTCCTTGAGGAGATGCATAGCGACCAAAATTTACTGGCTTACCAAATAATATAGTTTGCCAAGGGATCTTTATCAAAGTCTCTTCAATCATGTCCCTAGATAAGAATAAATCAATTTCCTCTCGTAATTCCGATGAGAATACCTCATCAGCATCAATATTGAGGACCCAATCATGCCGACAGTAGGTTAAGGCACGATTTCGCTGAGCCCCATAACCAGGCCAATCTGTGACAAATACTTCCGAGGTGTATTGTCGAGCTATTGCGACTGTTTTATCTGAACTGCCACTATCCAACACTACGAGTTGGTCGACCCACCCGGCAATCTCTCTAAGACAACGATCCAACCTATCCTCCTCATTGAAAACGATCATGAAGCAGGATAAGAACCGGTTACGCATTAATCACCAAAGCAACGAACACTGGCATCCTCGATACCAACATGTGATTGGAGAAATCGTCGAGTGATATCCTTAAAAATCGTTTGCCTTTATGCCAGAGCATTCTCAATCTCAAGTTAAGGGAAGCATAAGCTCAAGTAAAAAACTTTGAACGCCTTTGTTACCGCCATCTAAAACGGAGGGTGATCGCATCTGAACCGGGATTTTCAGACTGTGTGCTGCCATTAGACATATGATCTATCGACACAGATACAGCAAGATTCTCTTTCAGTTGATAACCTACACCCAGAAGGGAGCGAAAGTGCAGAGCCCCCCCTAGGTTAGTGTCTCCAACTTTATATGCTCCCGGCATGAAACTTGCCTCCAAGAAGAGATTCCCACGCAACGGGTAAAGTCCAGAGACGCCCAAACCCATCCAGCCATCGCCGTCGGCATCAAGACGTCCGGCGAAGCCTAATCGACCGACCACTCCATTAAATACACCGAACTCTGGTCCATGAAATTCTATTACGCCTCCTGCTCCCTGCGAATCGACATCGGTTGCGACCCCTGCTACCCAATCCGCGTGGCTAGCTTCAGGGGACATTAGAAAAAGAAGAAAAAATCCGGCTGTTAAGGCACGTACCGCATCTAGACTTCTTTGAAAAGCTGAGATCAAACTGATCTTGGTAGAATATCCCATGACTGAGACTAGCCTCGTTACTCACAACCACATGCACTTTATATCATCTTTACGGCTCGTATATAGAGTTCAATACCAACCTTTATTATCCGAGGACCCTGGGGAGGAGGCTGTAATAGGCTGTGGGCAGTTTGGCTGCGCTCATCCTCGCCCTCATCTCGCTAAAATCGATAGTGGTCTATTGGCCCCGGCGGTCTGCATTTAAAACGTTTATACTCCCACTGATATTGAGCCTCATGCCCAACTATTAGATACTCCACCGCTGCATTAATAGTCTCCAGAGCTTCACGAGGATCTTCCCCGTACATTGCTGCTCCTAGTTCATAAAAAACCAGTCTAAATCCCCCGTCAGTTCGCAAAGCTGCACCTGCTACAACTTTTGCATCAGAGCGCTTGGTCAAGTTATACGCCAAGGTGGCCGTACTACATTCGATACCGAAAAACGGGACATTCATCCCAGCATTATCATGGTCAGGAACCTGATCGGGTAATATAGCTGTGATACCCCCCGAACGAATTGACCGTAGAATTTTGGCTACACCACGTCTATCCGTGGGGACTAATTTTGCTCCAGTCCTTTGACGACTCTCATAAACAAAGGTATCGATCTCTTTTAAACGAAGCGGTTTATAAAGAGCTACTAAATCACCGAGCGTCGCCAAGTATAAACCCATCACTTCCCAATTTCCTAAGTGTGGAACAAGCACTATCACGCCGTGGCCAGACTTTAATGAATCAGAGACAAATTCAATATTTTGTGTCTCCACAATATTTTGAATTTTCACCCAAGGTTTCATCCAAATGTGACCCATTTCGGCTGCTAGTTTCCCCTTTTCCTGAAAGCTCTCTCTACAAAGATTTCGATTCTGCAAGTCCGTCATATTTGGGAAGACTAACTGCAAATTACGCTCTGTTACGAGACGTGTCCTTCCATTGAATCGGTAAACCAAATTTGCTATTGAAGCGCCCACTTTTCTAGCCGACGACAATGGAAGCGCCTTGCATAAGGTTAGAAAAGTATGCAGGAAGAACAAGGCGATGTGCTCAGAGGCCTTTTTTTTGTCTAGCGAACACATTTTGGCCATCGCCCTCGAAACCCTGTACTTGATCATACTAAAGTAGTTTACGTTTTTGCCAAACTAAAAAAACATGATATCGGGTGGTCGTCGTTTATCAACGAATGGCATCTCGATCCAATATAGAGAGCCGGCCAGTCAAGAGCAGCATTCCTTAAAGGCCCGATTGAAGGCCTTAGAGAGGTGGTCGCCCAAACCAAATGAGCGACGACGAAAACCTCAGTTTTTTGGTGGGCCGTGCTGGGTTCGAACCAGCGACCAATTGGTTAAAAGCCAACTGCTCTACCGACTGAGCTAACGGCCCAAATGGAAAAGAACACGCCGCGTATGCTAACCTGCCGCGATGAAAATTCAAGCCCTAAACCTGTAAAAATAGAAGGCCGAAGCAAAGATTCTCAAAGTAACCAGCCGGGAACACTTTTTTGGGTGGAAAGCAAAAGCAACTACTCGCCGGCCAATCTCTTTGGGCTAGCCTTGCCTGGAGTGAATTCTCAATAGAAAAAGTCAAATCAAAAATTTTCTAGTAGAAATTGTCGAGCCAATTGTGTCGCCGCATGTGACGGGTACTCCGAAATGACTCGGGACAAATAATCTTTCGATCGCTGTCTATTCCCCTTCATAAAATGAACCCGGCCCAATTTATACATTGCGTCTGGGACTTTAAGATCTGCGGGGTACTGATCCAGCAGCAGCTGAAAGCTTTGTCGAGCTAGCTCTGGTTCGGGGGGATTCAAAACCAAATAGAGTTCCCCGAGCCAGTAATGTGCATTTGGAGCATAGTTGCCAAAAGGGTATTCATCTAGGAAAGTGATGAAAGCACTAGTCGCAAGCTCAAACTCTCGCTTCCGAACCAACTGATAGGCCGCTTTATAACTTGCTTCCTCTCCATCATCAGAGTCAGAGTATCGTGCACGGCCTGCAGCCACGGGAGGATTCTTATCGGAAGAAACGTTCAAAATGACTGGGTTATTTCCGGATTCTGATGACAGTTGACCTCCCTCAGAGAGACGGCGATCAATATCCACGTAACGCTCAAGGCTTTTCTCTTCCAAGACTTTTAGTGCTCTAATTGTATCTTCCAGAAAACCATTGAGGCGCCTCACATCAATCTCTAATTGCTGGACTCGAAGCATCAGGTTTCCGGAATCAAAGCTGTCTCCGGGTACAGCAATTTCATCAATCGGTCCACTGCTTGGCTTAGTAACACCGGAATAAGGCGAGATTGCTGGGTAGGGATCGGTAGATTGAGGTCCCACCAGTGTCTCCACAACAGCATCTGAGGCGGCGATTAATGGAGGTGCCCCTGGACTTAACGTATTCCAAGCTGGCGACTCCTGAGACGAAGAAAAAGTTGACAGCAACGACAGCACTAAAAATGGAAAGCCGGAGAAAAGCGCCGGCCTACCCAAAAAGTTCAAAAACACAAAAGCTCGACTTTACTTCAACTCTACGCGACGGTTTTGCCGCCAGTTGCGCTCACCGGACCCATATGCGACTGGATTTTCTTCTCCAAAACTGATGGTTTCAATTCGATAGCTTGGAACACCATTTGCGACCATGTAGTCTCGAACGGCATTGGCTCGACGCTCCCCCAGCGCTAAATTGTACTCCCGAGTGCCTCTTTCATCGGTATGTCCGTTGAGGCGCACGCTACGATTGTTACCCATTAGTGCTGCTATATGCGCGTCCACTTGGGCTAGCGTCTCATCGGTCATAACAGAGCTATCAAAATCAAAATAGAAGACCCGCCCAAGATTGCTTGCTGTCTCCTCCAGCTGTCTTTGGGCAGCCAATTGAGCTTGCTGCTCTGCCTGACGAGTAGCGGCCCGTCTCTGAGCCTCCTCTTCTGCAGCCGATACCTCGCTCGGTGCCGTGGTACTAGCCACTCTTGTGTCGGTGCTCGAGCATGCTGAAAGTAATAAGGAAGCCAAAACTATAGCTGCCCAAGTTGCGTATGAGTTTATGTTTTTCATGGTTCCCAGCCTTCCCAAATTATCTGAACCCAGTAATGCCCTAATGTATCGCATATGTGGAATATTTGCTTGTATCTGATAAAAAAAGTTCAGGGTTTAAGATTTACAAAAGGGGACCATGATGGCTCCTGTACGCTACCATCCCTGGCCGGCAGACTAAATTTTACCCCTCCATCAACCGAAACTGCTCCGAGAATACTGTTCT
>MDTB01165836.1_pt1 | contig 16425 bp, 14 predicted proteins | sample 811161 | NCBI WGS metagenome assembly MDTB01 (sample SAMN05326650, study PRJNA326480) | marine metagenome | isolation source: seawater | place: Mediterranean Sea | collected 2009 | reverse complement strand
CCTCCACCCATGCCGTGACACTCTCAATCAAGCCGACCATGGAGGTGATACCAGCGACGGCCAGCATTAGGAAGAACAAAGTTGAGAATAAGTGTCCATTAGGCATTTGTGCAAACGCGACCGGTAAAGTCTTAAAAATCAAACCTGCACCAGCAGCCGGATCTAAACCGTATTTGAAAACCGCTGGAAAGATCACAAGACCTGCTAAGATAGCCACCACGGTGTCGGCAGCAACGATAATAAATGCCGATCGACCTATAGAAACGGAGCGCGGAAGATAGGCGCCATATGCCATCATGCCGCCCATAGCTACACCAATAGAAAAGAAAGCCTGCCCTATCGCAGCAAGTAGTGTGCTTCCATCAATCTTAGAAAAATCCGGAGTGAATAACCAAGACATTGCCTCGTAAAAAGAAGTAGCAAAGTAGTTATAGGTGGCCAAGCCAACAAGCAATAAAAAAAGCAATGGCATCATAAATCTAACCGCTTTCTCTATACCAGATTGAACTCCCGCATAGATTACCGACCCGGTAATTGCAAGACCGATGAAGGTAGCGGTAATCATGATCGAGCTATCTCTAAGCATCCCTTCAAAATTTGCATTCGCAATCGTCCCATCTACTCCATCAAATCCTGTAGTTGCAGCCTTGAACAGGTACCAGAGCACCCAACCAACGATCACCGAATAAATAATCTCAATGGTATAGGCGGCTACCAAGCCTAATCCACCTACCCACTTCCAACTGCCGGACTTCCCATTCTCCTTTGCTATATTTGCTACAGCGATGGGCGGACTACTCTGACCTCTCCTGCCAATAAGCAGCTCCGCCATTAAAACCGGCACACCGATTAACAGCACGCATATTAAGTACACTACTACAAAAGCTCCACCACCGTTTTCACCAGCGACATAAGGGAAACGCCAAATATTGCCAAGCCCGACTGCAAAACCAACCGATGCCATTAAAAATGCGAATCGCGATGACCAAACCTCTTTTTCTGCCTTAATTACGGTCATGCATACCTCCGATTTTTCAACCACCTACTGCGGAATCTTCTAGCTCTGAGACTATAAGTATCCAAGGGAACTTAAATTTTCCTCATCAATCAATGAGATCAAAATCTGCCTTGGATATACCGCAGTCAGGACACTCCCATTCCTCCGGTATATCCTCCCAACGAGTACCTGGGGCGATACCATCCTCTGGAAGCCCCTCTTCCTCATCATATATAAACCCACAAATAACACATTCGTATTTTCTAAAGTTTGACATGTGATTAAAAGCCTCTGAAATCTGTATAACTTGATCACGTTGGAGGTACTATATACCAACAAGTTTAATCTATGGGAAATTACCGTTCAATTTAACTTGATGAACTCCGCCCACCAAAGGCAACAACTGCAAAAAGCGAAAGGTTACAGAATTATTATCGACTTTTTGGAGGCCATCTAATGATAAATCCACTTCGTAGGTTCCCTTATCTATAGACACAAGTCCATTCACTAAAACTGGTCCTTGAATTGTTCTAATTTTAGCACGCGTACCGCTTAATTCTGCTGATGAAATATCCGCAGAATAAGAACCAAGCGAAAAACCCTTCCCTTCCACAAACGTTTTCGCCATTCGCCAATCCAATGTCCCAGAAGCACTGAAAACTGAATTTTTATGGCTAAAAAAAAGATGTTCCAATTCCCACTGGATTATTCCATCAATTGACAATGGAAATATTGAATTAAGCAAAGATGCGTCCATAACACCTGACAAATCTAGAAACTCTATACGGTCTCCAAAGCCCAACTTTCCGAGCCCTGAGAATGACTGCTCACCCCATGCAGCCTTGAATTTCAATTCTGGAGATAATCTCAGCCAAGATGAAGGCAAAAAGCTCCACTGTATGTGACCGAGATTAAGGGATCCTTCTGGGGTAGATATTGAAGATCTCGTGGCACCTCCGTTCCATAAGGTTCCATAGAACCAGTCCATGGAAAGTATATTTTTCGGTAAAAAAATAAGGATACTTGACGCAGGAAGCTTCCATAAGATGAGCAAAACGAATGCAAATACGCCCGAAATAGCGGGAAGTAGAATTACTTTTCTAAACTGTTTATCCACCGCCAAATCTCAAGGTAGCATTAACATTCATCTTACCAGTGGGTACGCTTAATCCGGCCTCTATTGTGGTAAATCCTAGCTCCGACTCAATATGATTAATCCAACGAATTAAATCTGAAAATTTAACATTCTCCAGACGTAGTTCTATTTCACCCCGACTATTTGGAGTTAAACGGGAAATTTTCAAACCATATCGTAAAGCTGATGTGTTTATTCCTGCGGTTGAACTACCACGCTGAGATGATGAAGATTGTATAATGTCCAGTCTTCTTAACTCAGAGGCCATTTCGTCAACACGAGTCAAGGTGGCTCTAGATAATTCGTTCCGACGCAACATCTCATCTCGTTGATCAGATATAGGGTTGACAATTAAAAACCAAACAGTAACTAAAAATAATAGACCAATGGTGACTAGAAGAAGAATTTGATCACGATAACCAAGTTTCAAAAATCTCTGTATCATGATTTTTTGCCTATCCTGAGACGTACATTAACAATCGATCCCCGTGCAGTAGAATTTTCCAGCACTCTGCTGAAACCTGCATCATCGATAGCAGTCATTACCCCCTCAAGTCCTTGAAAATCTGAGATCGTAAAACTAACTCTCATTTCAGAATTTTGTTGGCTGAAATTAATACTTGTAATACGAATCGAGGGATTTTGCGAAAGGATATTTGTCACATCGTCTAAAAACGAAACAAATCCAATGGCATCAGTTACACTGCCTCGAGTAGCCAGCTGACGACGCAGTTGTTTTTCGGGATCGACAATCGTACCTGAAGGCATAACAGTCCGATAGGATCTCTCTACACCAGCTCGCAAATCAAGATTCTCATTCAATAGATGTCGATATTCGATCCATCCCACCAAACAATATATGACAAGTGCTGAGATGAATACGAAGGCTACGGATTTCCATTCATTCCACCACTCGGCATAGGGTAATCTTGGGAGATATTCTCCTGACAAGAAATTAAGTGACGATGAAATCGTAGAACTAGAAGAGCTGAGCATCGAAAATAGGGTTCCTTGGTTCCACTGTGTTATCGCACGAAGTTTTTCTGGTATATGGTTAAGATCATTACTTTTGGATACTCCGTACAGTAAAACTTTATCTGGAAGAGCTCTACCGACACTAGCTGACATAAGAGTATCTCCTAAGTATTGCAAATCATTACTCATTCCTTCCGAGATACTGACTCTGATTATCGCTCTATCTTCTTCAATAACTATTGTCCAACAACTCTCTAGAAACGGTAATAACAGAGGTTCGGGAATCCATTTAGTGTACATATCTGTTGTTGGCAGAGAAGTTCTCCAATCCTGCATTTTCTGGTGCGTACAAACTCCAACAGAATAATCAGATTCATTTATCTTTAACGAGGAAAAATGTAGATTCTCTATATCTTCTGCAAATGTTTCTTCGAGCTGGAAAGGCAATGAAGACTCAAGGTGTTTTTGCTCATCTTTATTAATCTTATGATGAAGCAGTCGAATCTGATCTCCGGGAACTGCAAAAACAATATCTACATCGCTTAAGTTGTTGCTAAAGTCTTGCAGGCTTACCCCATCAAACTGATCGTCAAGAGATACCACTGTCTCTGGATCACTTGATAATGTATAAAAAAAAGCACCCTGCTGATAGCGGAACAGGATAATCTCTTTAGTTAATCCTTCATTAGGCATAAATTCCTCATTAGACCACTAGAGTGGAATCGATGACCTCGCCAACGTTCCAACTCGCTGTCCCGAGCGTTCCAAAATACTATGTAGATCCATTTCCAAACCCTCCAATTCTACATTGCCAGAAAATCGAAAATATCTAGTAGATGTTCCCAAGAAAGATTTAAGTTCTGTAAGAGTTTTTCCCTGAAAAATAGGATTTTCCAACATGGAATCGACGTCATTAAAACCTACATCCTGTCTCTCCGTAATTAATATCCTCGCGTCCTCTTCCGACAACGGGGTTAAATCGCCGTCTTCATTAAAAGTTCGGAAAAGGGGCTGTGCGATAGTATGAATATTCATCAAGCCTGGTTTTCTGGGCCAAACGGTTACGAGCGGTAACAATTGCTCATAAATTTGGGGTGTAATATGCCGCACTAAACGTAATTCACTGATACTCGCCATTGATCTATTCGCGGCTCGATATGGAAGCTGTTGACCGCCATACCACATGTCCTCGGCGCCACCAGATCTTGGTTCTTTATCGAAATCTATCCAGTCACCAATTGCCTCGGTCACCTCAATGGCCTGACTAACTGATAGTGAAGGCGACGTAACACACTGTATCAATCGTATAAATTGTTCTTGTGGACTAGAAAATTTCTTTGCTCCCGCCTCAGTGATCGAGTTGTGCGCCAAATGATTTAGATTAAATCTACCTGATAAATCCTCAATCGAACCAAATAAGACTCCACCCTCGTCAAGAGTGAAAGGCATCGTTGCCTGAGCCCAAAATTCTCGAAGATCGTCTCTGGGCTGCTCTAAGGTTGAATCTTTACGAGCATCTAACATCAGCGCTAATACAGCCAACTCTTCTGCACCGAGTAAATATTCGTAGGCTTGCTCTCTAATAATAGAATTAGCCATCTTTTGAAAAAATATAGAGTAAGACTTTTGTGTCACAACTAACAACGCAGCACTAACTGAGAAAATTAACATTGCTAGGATCAGCGCCGCGCCGGAGTGCTTTTTAGTGTTTGGTAAAATCATTTTCATTTCACTGGCATCTCGTATAGGCGTCTGAGCTCACCAATGTCTTCCAATACTAACGTCACTTCAATCGCTGCTGGTAAAGCAAGCTCACTGGTCGGAAAATCGTTAGTAGGTACCCAATTATCCTGCCAATAAGTATAGTCAATCTCTATTTTTTCATTACCTCTCAGCATGCGAGTAGATTCGAGAAATAAGATTCTAAGGTCTGAAACTCCTTCTAAAATAGTATCCTGTCGAAAAAGCTCTTGATCTACTCTATCTAACGTAAAAAATGATTCTCGGTAAAGGTTGTCCTCTGCTAGGTAATAATTTACTCGTTGCAAATCGCTCCGTGAAATACCTACTGGATTACGCCAGCCTGCCCTAGTGAAGCTTAGATCCCACTCTGCATAATCTCCACCGACTAATGCCGGCAATATATCTCCAAACTCATCTCGAATAGACCGATCTACCACTTGTCTCAAATCACGTGTCAGCATTCCAAACGCTCTATCAACCTCAGATAGTCTGCTTGTAATGACTCGCAGCTGATTTGCTCCTTCTATACCAACTGAAACACCAGTATATGAAGCAAAGCTAACAACTACAGTAAGACTCAAGGCTACTAGAACTTCTATTAGCGTAAAGCCTCTTGACAAAACTTTTTCTCTAAGGGACATAGAGATTTAGGCTTATTTCAAAATATGCTAACTCAACCATCTAAATGTGCCATACGTTTGACATTAAAAAACGCGTCCAATGTATGAATAGGAGTTTCATCTACACTCTTAGAATCGTTAACGGCGATCGATACTCTGAGTATTTCAGGTTGCTCTGTAGCTATAACATCTAACTTCCAATCCCATGTTCTTCCGCCCATCTCGGTACTTCCAAACTCTGTACCCAGCGACATCTCACGTCCGGCACTGGAGATCAAACGAAATTCTGATAACTTATTAGTGCTGACGTATTTCGCCACCATTTTATCTCGTAAATACATAGAATTATCTATTTGCTGCTGAAGAGTAACCAGCAGGGTACTCAACGCTATTGAGACCACAGCCAAAGCAACCAGCACCTCAACTAATGTAAACCCATGAAACGATTTTCTAATCATCTCTTAAACTTACCCGTGTCATCCAAGTCATAGGAAGAGGAAAACTTACCAAAGATATTCCACTCAATTTCGTAAAGAATTTCTCCTGTTTCTCCTAATCTCCACAGCAGTCGACCTGGATTTGTCTCTCCACTGCTATAAAATATTATCTGAGGAGTTGAAGGGGTTTTCAAACGTTCGATATCTACGAAAGAAAAAGGACTATCATCTAGCTCTAATTCCACCCGGATTCTCGCATCGAAAAAGCCGTCAGCGAACGCATCTGCATCGATCTTGGGTTTTACCCAGCCATTCTTACTCAATCTCGACCATCGATAATAAAAAACATCTTCATTTTCTTTACTCGTCCTTCCCACAAAAAGGCCGTAATCACGACCACTCAATTGCGCCTCATCAAGAGCAAATGATGCAACACGAGTCAGATGTTTGATCTCCGTCTCAAGTGTATCTCTAAATTGATCAGTACTAATATTAACGGAAACTAACTTCACCATAATCGAAATGACAAAAAGTACTACTAAGATCTCAATAAGAGAAAAACCTGAAAGTTTAGTTCTCATAATTTGTCAGACCCTAGATTCCCAATTTCCTAAATCAGCATTTTGATCATCACCACCTGAAATTCCATCCGCACCCAATGTATATATATCCACTGACGAATTCTCACCTGGAGAAAGATAGAGATAGGGCCTGCCCCAAGGATCCATAGGAATCTCTGCTAAGTATCCCCCCTCCTTAAAATTCCGAGGCTGCGGCCCCATTGAACTTGGTTCTACTAGGGCCTGTAATCCTTGTTCAGTAGTAGGATAATTATAATTATCAAGACGATAAATCTTAAGCGCTGTCTCGATAGACTTGAAGTCCGCATACACTTTTTGGATTCTGGCTTCATCTGTTCGATTTAGCACCGTGGGAGCAACAACACTGATCAATAAGCCCATTATCACTAGAACTACTAAGATTTCGATCAACGAAAAACCACTTTGCTTGGAGGTAAAAGATTTCATTTTTCTTCCTTATCTTACGATCGTATTTAGTTCAAATATCGGGAGTAAAATTGCTAGTACAATCGATAGAACAATTATCCCCATTACAATAACCATAAACGGTTCAAAAAGTGCAGTGATAGTCTCCAATGCAACCTCAAGTTCTCTTTCTTGTGTCTTGGCGGCTCTGGACAACATGCTCTCCAGCTCTCCACTAATCTCTCCACTGGAAACCATATATACCATCATCGGCGGAAAGTATCCGCTTGAAGAAAGTGCGCGGGTCAAACTGCCTCCCTCTCTCACCGAATCTGCTACCTCTATGGTCTGAGATTTAATTATTTCATTATCTAAAACTTGAGCAGAGATTCCTAAAGATTCAAGCAGGGGAACTCCACTTCCAAGGAGAATACTTAACGTGGATGCGAAACGAGCCGTATCAATAGAGATAATCAGACCAGAGATACCCGGAATCCGAAGAAGAAATTGGTGCCATTTTAATCGGTAAAACTTAACACTTAATAGCCTTCTAAAAATTACAAAAAGGGCGATACCAATTAGCAAAAAGAGGCTCCCATATTGGTTAGTGAAATCACTCACTTCGATAAGAAGACGGGTTAAAAAAGGTAACTGCCTGTCACTATGCGAAAAGATCCCTATTAGTTCTGGCAAAACGAACACCATCAATGCAATCACTACGGCAATGGCTACTCCAATAAGAACGATCGGATAGATCATGGCTGTCTTCAGTTTTTGAGTGACATACTGTCTTTGTTCGATATAGTCCGAAAGCCGCTCCAATACTTGACCGAGAAAACCAGATCTCTCCCCAGCTTCAATCATGGCACAATACATCCGACTAAATGTTGAAGAGAACTGCGATAGAGAGTGTGCTAGCGTATGCCCCTCCACTACTCGAGAGCGGACCTGAAGTAGAAGCGCTTTCATAGATCCTTTCCGACTTTGATCAGCTATAGCTTGCAGACACTCATCTATAGGAAGGCCAGATTGTACTAATGTTGAAAGCTGTCGTGTGACCAACGTTAAGTCAGTAGTGGATAATCTCGGTTGGAAAAGAGCCCGGAATCCTTGATTTTCGATGGAACGGTTATGATTCGCCTCGGCTAATTTTACCGGCCTAAGATGCTTCTGCCGCAGTTGTATTCTGGCTTGACGAGGTGAGTCAGCCTCAAGAACACCGCGGACCAGTTTTCCTTTAGGATCTAACGCCTGATACTGATAGGCTGACATGAAACCTAAACCTAAATCTCCGAAGTGACCCGGAGAACTTCTTCAACACTAGTCTCTCCAGCTAAAATCCTACGTACGCCGTCTTTTCGAATCGGTGCACAGCGATTCTCCACAGATAAACGCATTGTTTGATCGTCAGCGCCTTCATGTATCAACCTTTGTAAATTTTGATCTATATCAATAAATTCGTATATTGCTGCTCTGCCTTTGTAACCGGATTGGTGACAATGATCACATCCTTTGGCATCGAATATCATATGATCTGCATGATCGATACCAAAAAGTTGACACTCAGATTCAGTAGCGTAGCGAGCCTCCTTGCAGTGAGCACAAAGAAGACGAACTAATCTTTGAGCCATTACACCGATGAGGCTTGAAGACATAAGAAACGGTTCTATTCCCATATCTCTCAATCGTCCAATCGCACCTATAGCCGTATTGGTATGTAGAGTAGAGAGTACCAAGTGCCCGGTGAGCGAGGCCTGGACCGCAATTTTAGCGGTCTCTACATCTCTGATTTCCCCCACCATTACGACGTCCGGGTCTTGCCTCAATATAGCTCGAAGACCTCTCGCGAAAGTCATATCCACTTTCTGATTAACTTGCGTCTGACCTATACCCGGTAGACTATATTCTATGGGATCCTCTATCGTAAGAATATTTCTAACCGCCTGATTTAGATAAGACAGTCCTGCATATAACGTGGTCGTCTTACCCGACCCAGTGGGACCCGTGACAAGAATAATCCCATGAGGTCTAGATAAGAGATTCTGGTAGGAGGCAAGCATGTCGTTAGGCATTGTCAGTTGCGGTAACTCTAATCTGCCAGATTCTTTATCGAGTAATCGGAGCACTACTCGTTCACCATGGGCTGATGGGATGGTAGACATTCGCATATCTATGGCATGTCCAGCAATACGCACGGAAATCCTCCCATCCTGTGGTAACCGTTTCTCCGCAATATCCAATTTAGCCATCACCTTCAAGCGAGAGACTAGCAAAGGAGAAAGCATCTTCCTTGGCGTCAAAACTTCGCTTAAAACTCCATCTATTCTGTAACGCACACTCAGTCGATCTTCAAAGGTTTCTAAATGCACATCCGATGCTTTATCTCTAATAGCTTGAGATAATATTGCATTTATCAATCGTATTACTGGCGCATCATCCTCTGCATCGGCAAGATCTCCAGAATCAGGAATCTCCTCTGCCAACCGACCTAAATCAATATCGGCACTAAGATCTTCTGCGACCTGATGAGCTTCAGCATTATCGCGCTGATAGGCATCTGATATCTTAATTTGAAATTCTTCTTCACTAACTATCTCTAATAAAAACTCATCGCCAATTACACGCTTTAATTCAGCATAGAGATCTAAGGATGGCCAATTAACCGCTAAAACTTTTAGTCTGCTTGATTCGACGGGTAGCAAAACGACTTTGTTCGATTGTGCAAAACCAAAAGGCAACCTATCTCTACCTCCCAGAGAATTTGCTCGTTCAAATAAAGTGTCTACCTTGGCTTCCACTAAGGAGATTCCTCGAAGTTCTGGATTTCCTCTAGTTGCTTTATCTGCTCTTCCCATTCGGGAAGTATTGGAATTACCTCGTCATCTGCCAATACTAAACCTTCACGACGCCTTCGGTCTTGCTCATTTTTTATATAGCGGTACTTCTCCGCGGTTGCGCCCGCTAATTGCTCGGCGTCTCTAATTACTGTAGATCGAATAAATATGAGCAAGTTAGTTTTTGAAACTGAAATCGAATCAGTACGAAAAAGTCTTCCGAACAAAGGGATACTTCCGAGAACAGGAACTTTTTGTTTCCCACTTTGGATATCATCCTTTATCAACCCGCCCAAAACCACAATTGCTCCATCATCCGCTAAAACCCTGGTCGATATCTTTCTTTCATTAGTTATTAGTCCTGTATTCCCCGCCGTAACACCTGTTAAATTTGATATTTCTTGAGTCAAATCAAGAACCACCGAATCACCCTCATTAATTTGTGGCGTAACGGTCAAGGTGATCCCAACATTTTCTCGCTGTACAGTCTGAAATGGATTTCGAGCTCCATCTCCTCCACTGGCATTTGTATAAGATCCCGTTACAAAGGGAACTTTTTGTCCAACTGTTATGTAGGCTTCCTGATTATCGAGAGTAAGTAGGCTAGGGGTAGATAGAATGTTCGCATTTGTTTGTGTTTCTAGTGCATTTAAAATGACCGTCATACTTAGCTCATCGTCCACAGTGCCCCAACCCAAAGATAGACCTGGATTCTGAACCAGAGCTCCACCGAGAACCGCTATATCTAGCTCCTCCCCTAACCCAGAAGAAGTATTGGTATCTTCCCCGGGAGCTCGAACCGAACTTGCAACACCACCCAAACGTGAATCATTACTGCTAACATTGCTACCATAGAAACCTTTATTATTGGCAAACAGCCATTGAAGTCCCAGATCTTCATTTTCTCCAACATCCATCTCTACAATAATAGCTTCCACTAAAACTTGAGCTCGACGGATATCAAGGCGCTGGATGACATTTAAAAGTGAAGCCATTTGATCGGGTTCAGCCGTGATAATAAGAGCATTAGTTCCTTCATCTGCCTCAATAGTAAATTCTGTTTTTCCCTCTTTGACATTCTTACCTTGGAGGCGGCTAATATTTGCCATCACTCTAGAGAGGACTTCGGACATTACAGCGGCTTGAGCGTACTCCAGATAAATAACTTGGACGTTTCCGCTTTGCTTCAACGGTGTATCTAGGTGGGTGATCAACCGCTTTACGCGAGCTACTTCAATTTCATCGCCGGTCACGAGGACGCTATTAGTTCTGTTATCAGCAACCAAGACAGATTCGAATGCGCTACTTTCTCCCTGCTTTTGCTGACTTGCCGCAAGTTCCTGAAGCATTGCAACAACATCATCAGCTACCGCATATTTTAGTGTGACCACGTGCGTTTGTCTGATTGCCGAATTATCCATTCTTTTGACAATTTCGAGGATACGATCAATATTTGAAGCCACGTCTGCGATAATGATGGAGTTACTAGGTGTGTATGAGGCCAAGTGAGATTGTTGAGGTACCAATGGCCTAAGTACAGGTATAAGCTTGGCCGCAGATATATTTTCTAATCTCACTACTTGAGTCACATACTCGTTTTCACTAGTATCCCTTCGTGGATCAGGCGCACCCACAGGCGAAGTACGAGCTTCCTTGTTTTGTATGACACGAACCACCTCACCAGACCTAATAGCCGTATAATTGTGAACGTCCAAAATAGATAGAAATAGATCGTATAGCTCGGCCTTAGTTATGGGCTTAGAAGAAATCACGTTGACTTTACCCTTGACACTAGGATCAACAACTACAGTGCTACCGGTAGCGTCAGCGACAAATCTTATTAGCTCTTGTAAATCGGTATTTTCAAGATTAATTGTGTAGCCCTTATCTGCGTTGGATTCGGGCTGCGATAATCCTGATTGCACCAAAAAAAATAGGCCTAATATTCCAATCAATACATGACTAACATTAGATCGCCTGATTACAAAAAAGAACATATCCACCTTGTTAAACATCCTCTAAATCAACACTCAACGAAATTATATCGTCAGCCCGAAGCAAACTCAGATTAAGAGCAGAGCTATCTTTTAATTCCTGGTAAAGTGAAACCGCACTGGACGGATCATCTAAAACGATTCCATTGACCTCAGTTATTATATCACCAGCGACCAATCCCAGTAGATTCATCAATTTGTTATTATCAGCAGAAGGAGCGACCTGATATCCGATCAAGCTACTCTCCCGCACCACTGGTGTTATACGAATCGATTTCATGAACTCAGCTGGATCCGCATAAATAGCATCGCGATAAGCGGCTACCTGACGACCAGCAGTTCCTGAAAGTATTTTTACTGTCTCTGCTTGATTTGATTCCGAAAGTAAAGCTAACGGTTCCGAAAAAGTTGTCATAGGCTGTGATTGATCAAGCTCACTTTCTTCAAAGAGCGTTAAGAGCTCGTAGGTACCACCATTATCTAGCACCACGCTATTTTGCATCACCTTTGCTAAAGCGATTCGGCCACTATTCTTGATATTTATCCTATCTCCTACCGAATAGAGTCGCTGTTTCTCGTCATCTTCTATAATGGCAACTCCTGATCCGTCCTCAGAAAAAGCGACGACCCCCCTTAGTTCTAGATCCAGTTTAGTTTCAATAGCCGAAGACTCAATTCCCAGCGGTTGGAAGCCTGAGGAGTTTGTTTCTAGCCGCTGGCTAGCACTGGATCCAAATACTGCACGCTCTATAAGCTGATCAATATTAACCGGAGCAGATTGGACGGCGCCTAGTGGTCTAATAGGATTAATTTCTGGTGATGGTGTATCTCCAGTATTACTCGTCGAAATGAATATCAATAGGAGCTTCGCTAGGGTTACTCCCAACCAGACGGAAATCAAGCCCACAAGAAAAATCTTTACATATTTAGCCGATAATGAAGTGAGCCAAACCTTTTGAAATGAAACCTCCATCCCAAAAGTCTGTGACCTTATTTCGTAAAAACGGTCCATAAATTTAAGAGACAGCATATTTCCGCCTGATGACGCTTTTATTGAATGTAAAATCCATAGTATTTCACTTAAATTACGAAATGATGACAATAAGTAGGTAAAATTTAGCTAGCTAAGTCAATGACTTATTATAATTATCCAGAGCACGATACGTAAAATCAGACGAATAAGGAGATAATGCAGGCGATTGCCAGCATAAGGAAGAGCAACATACGGGCAACAATTCCCCCAAGTTTGAATCTATATTCAACTTGAGGGAATCAAGAACGTTTTAGCTATAAAAGTCTGACAAGATAGAAAAGCAATGAATCTTTGTATTCATTTAGATTTAGAAGTTCCATTCAAATCCTACTCGTGCAGTCATAGCTTTATTGGGTCTCGCTCCGTCCGGTTGGCGATTGATGATCCTTTCTTCATCTAAAAGGTTTTCAACTTTTAGAAAAATTGTTCCACCAAAATCCAGCGGATAGCGGCTGATAAAATCAACCGTTAAAAAATCCTCACTTCTATCAAATTTAGTTGATCCAGAACGATTACATCCAATATCCATGCACATCCAATCAGTATATTTAAAAACTAGATAATTTCCCCATCCATTAGCACCTATCAGACCGATTCGCGCTGCTGCTGTATTTTCCGGAATAGCTGCAAGCATATCTCCATCTATATAACCCGATTTGGCATTATCTTTGCTGATTTCTGCGCTGGTATAGGTATACATCAAATCAATTGGTATCGTCATAGATCCTACTTCCTGGATAGTGCTCAGCGTAAACTCCATTCCAGAAATTTCTGCCTCACCTGTCACAAACTGTCCAGACGTGGCCCCGTTACTACAAGGACTAGCATTTGAGCAATTTTCAGACTTATTATCGAAGTTGCTGACGAAACCCACCGCCTCTAAGAACACACCAGAGCCCCTATAGCGCAAACCGGCCTCCCAATTCACGCTTGTTTCTGGCTCCTCGGTCTCCTTAGCTCCACCACCAAGAGGCGAAAATCCTTTATGAACGCCGGCGAGAATTTGCCATTTATCACTAATATCGTAGGTGAAAGACGCTCCAGGCAGCCATTCATCAGTATCATTGCTCCTTTCTGACTTAAGGACTGTTCTATCTTTATCTGAAAACTCTCTTCTTGAAGATTCCACATCCTCGTACCTTAGAGCAAGGTTCAACAATAAACGATCGTTGATCTGCCAGTTGTCCATAACCCAGAAAGAGATTGCCTCCGAATCTTCTAATCTATTATTACTGCCAGATGGAGAAATTGTGTAGTCGTAAACCAACATACCTGCCGTTTGATTATAAACATCTTGTGGCTGAAAACGATCCATATCGTCCTCATGACTTCTGAAACCCAAACTTAAATTATGTGAGCCCGCATTAACGTCCAACTCAACCCGCAACCCCTCTGAAGTGTAACTACGATTATTGTGTTTGTATTTCATTCCCTCCTTGTCAACAGAGCCATCCAGTATTCCCTGTGCAACAAGGTCTCCATCATTAGCTGCATTAACTAGCTTACCTACACCACTAATCTTCCACCAGTCTCTCGCAAACTCATTTCTATACATTTTGGCATTGAGTGAAATTGATTCGGACACTTTGTAAGTATAAGACAGTAAGTAGCCCTCATGATCGTTGTTCATTTGATCTGGTTTGCTCAAGCCGTAGCGTCTATAAGGATCAGCGTCAAAATCCTTGTCCGTCAGACCAGTATAGGTCTCATCAGAAGTTTCCTCAGAATACTGTCCCTTTAAAAGAAGATTATGTGGGCCAGATTTCCAACTCAGCTTAATTAAGTAGTCTTCTATTTCGTAACCAGTATCGCTTCCAAACCGATCGACCCTTTTGAAGCCATCACTTGTTCTCTGGGTGGTTTCTAATAGAAAACCAAACTCTCCAACTCGACCACCATAGTTTAATAATAAATCACCTTCTGAATTCTCACCGATTGACGCGCTTAGACGCCCGCCAAACTCATCTGGAATCGGACTCGAAACCAAATTAATGACACCTCCAGTAGTTTGGGGTCCATAGCGCAGCAACGGAGTACCTTTAAGAACTTCAATGGCTGTCATACGAGCCATCGTTGGAAAGTAATATGCAGATGCGGCAGTGTAAGGTGCTGGAGCAATTGGAATGCCATCTTCCAAAACAGTTATCTTTCCAGATCGTTCGGAAGTCGCTCCTCTAATTCCAATGTTTGGCCGCAATCCATATCCGTCTTCCTCCATAACATAGATACCAGGCACTGTTTTTAGCAATTGATTTATATCGTTTGCGTTTTCAATCTTGATTTGCTCTCTATCCACTACAGCTGCTGTGCCAGATAGATTTCTGGCGTCTACTTTTGAACCAATAATAGTAACTTCTTCGAGAGAGGAATCGGCTGCATACAGAGCTACGCAAGTAATTGAGCACGCTATTGAGACCATCGCTTTATTGATAATTTTTAACACACGAAACTTCCTTCAAACTTAATTTATGAAAGCTCGGTACTTTAATAAGTTTGATTATCATTTGCAATTACAAATGGTATTAATTCTTATTTATATTTATAAATTACTAGGTGACTGGTTTTCGCTTAACCATCCATTTAATCAAAGCCGAAATGTTGATCGTCTTATTTACTATTAAAATAATATTCCATAAGAATCGAAGCCACCTCTGGCCGAGAGAATTCAGGAGGAGGCGCTATACCGTCACTAAGCATTTTTCTAACCGCTGTTCCAGAAAGCAACACGAAATCGTCTGGACCATGGTCCGGAACATCTTTCATCATGACCACACGATCAAGCTTTTTACTATACGCAGTGTGATCAGCTGCGTAGATCGAAACTTCAAGCGCATCTTCGGGAACCTCAGTCTCAAAGATCGTCTGAGCATCAAATCCACCGTAGAAATCACCTACCCCAGCATGATCTCGACCTACTATGAGGTGCGTACAACCACTATTTTGCCGAAAAACCGCATGCAGGACTGCCTCGCGCGGACCAGCGTAAAGCATATCGAAACCGTAACCTGCCACCATAACCGTGCTCGGAGGAAAATAAATTTCCACCATCTTACGGATAGCCGCATCACGAACCGAAGCAGGAATATCACCCTCTTTCAGCTTTCCTAAAAGCATGTGTATTAAAATACCATCCGCATCCAGATCCTGCATTGCCATACGACACAATTCTTCATGGGCTCGATGCATTGGGTTGCGAGTCTGAAACGCGACCACCTTACTCCAGCCAAGTCGATGAATTTCAGACCTAATCTGACTCGCGGTTAAAAAAGTGTCTCCAAACTCTTTTTCAAAATAAGAGAAATTTAAAACCTGCACAGAACCAGATAAAATCTTTCTACCTAAACCAAGAAATGTCGCGACCCCTGGATGGCTTTCATCTAGAGTGCCAAATATGTTTTCGGCCATGAATCTATGATGTTCCAAGGATACTTCCTCAACATCTGCAACATTCATCACTGCTAAAATAGGATTGTCCTCTATATTAGGATCATAAAGCGCAATTCTTTGACCGGATTTCACCCAATCCGCGTTAGTAAGATTGACTATCGGCACTGGCCAAAACAATCCACTCTTCGTTCTCATATGCTCTGCTACGGACAAGGCATCCTCAAGATCCATAAAACCCTTTAGAGGATTAAAATATCCGCCGCCGAGCATCACAGCATTTGCTG
>MDTB01122177.1_pt1 | contig 16425 bp, 7 predicted proteins | sample 811161 | NCBI WGS metagenome assembly MDTB01 (sample SAMN05326650, study PRJNA326480) | marine metagenome | isolation source: seawater | place: Mediterranean Sea | collected 2009 | reverse complement strand
ACATGGTCAGATGCCTATGCAAAAACAACTGCTGGAAGTGCATTAGACATAATTGAAGCAGGTAATGTACTGTACTTTTCTTTTGAAGATGAAGGTGTAATAAGGTGGGACATGAATACTAATTCAGCCTTGAGTACATGGACAACTGCAAACAATCTACACAGCGATTCTATTTCTGAGTTTTTAATTTCTGGCAACCAATTATTGATGGCATCTAAAGATAATGGCCTTGCTAGATATGACTGGAGTTCAGGATTTTGGCTTTCCACATGGTCTTCTTCAAACTGGCTAAATAGTAACTATATTGGAGACTTGGTTCTTTCAAATAATATCCTGTATATCCTTAGTGGTGATGCTCTACATTCATACAATACTGCTAATGGAATATTCCAACAAACATACCAACTTTCAGACTTTGGATTAAATGGTGATGCCGGGGATGATTTGATCTTATGGCCAAATATAGGTCCTCGATCACCTACTAATGATATGGTTCTAGTCAGCGATGGATTCGGTCTATTAGCAGAATTAACTCCTGGAAATACTCCGCTACAAACTGGAAATATGCTAATTGCAAGCGGTCCGACTTCTGCCAATATGCAAGATGCCGTAGAGCTCGATGATGTGGTCTTTATCGCAGCTGATGGTTTCATCAATAGATACGATACTACTCAATCTAGATGGTTAAATCCGACTTTTATCGGAGATAATGTTAACCAATTAACCTCTGATGGTTCATTTGTTTACATCGCCGGGCAAAATTCTGGAGCACACAAAATGCATAGTAATGGCTCACTACTACAAACTTGGGATACAAGTATTGGATTGGATGAAGATGAAGTAATTTCGATTGCTGTAAGTTCTAATAACCTAGTTACGCTTAGTTCTAATGCTATTTCAAAGATAGATTTGAGCGGTATATCTCCTATCGAAGTATTCGACATACCTAGTATTGGTCTTAACGATTTAGCAATATATGGTGACATTGCATATATTGCTACTGACGATATTGGTTTGGCTCGATTCGACTTGACCAATGATTCCTTCTTGACTCCTTGGGGTTCAACTGGAGTAAATAATGCTGATAATGTACCTCTTGCCGTGCAAGGTGATATTCTACACCTTGGTTTACCTGGATACGGTGTCGTAAGAAAAGACCTTTCAACTGGTGAAATTTTAATCCCGCTTACTGAATCAATAGGCGGAGGAGGCAATGGCTTTGATTTCCTACCTAGTGACAACATTTTCGCCTTAATTTCTGATGGTTCAAATATTTACATCGGGACTGATAGTGGTGCAGTAAAGTGGGATGGTAACCAGCCATTGAACTTCCAAGGTGATGGAAGTAGTTGGACTCGTCAACCCAGTCAATTCTTTGATTTCACATTACTCGGCTCTGAGATATATGTTGGAACAAATATTGGAGTATGCAGATATCCTACTTCGACTGTTGACATTGATGATTGTATGAATGTGTATGATGGTATGCCTAATTGGGCAACATACTCAGTTGGAACCGATGGTTCAAGAGTCTATGGTGGAACTACGCAAGGAGTTGGAATATTAACAATCAGTCCATTCGATGTCATCGATACCTGGGAGGCTGGAGAAGATACAGATAATGCGCCGGTTGAAGTTATTGGCGATATAGCCTATATCGGACTAGATGGAATCGGGATTGCTCGCTATGACATACCTACTAATTCATGGTTACCGACATGGACAGAATACAGCGGGGGACCGTCCGGAAATGAAATCCTCGACCCTGGCAATGGTGATGTTACTGGACTTGTAGCAGATCTAAGACCAAACCATATTTGGATTGGTGGCGATGATGGTTTCCAACTAATCGATGTAATCAACCAAACTGAAATTTACGACATAGAAAAGAATGACCAATTATATCTTGGAAATGGAGACCCATTCCAAATGACAATACACAATAATATCATGTATTATCATCAAGGTAGTAGCAGTAATAGCGTATATCGTATCGATGTTGCTAACTTTACAGGACTCTCAAATATTGATGCTGGAATTCAACTGGATGATAATTCAGGTGATGCTTGGGGCATGGGTCTTGTTGGAGATACCTTGATGGTTAGTGTTGCATCTAATGGTGGATTCCCTGACTATTATGATGGTAGAGGTGGAATAGCACAGTGGGATATTCTAAATGATGACTGGGGGGCAGATATTCTACCATCTGGACAAGTTGATAGAGTAACTGCTCATGAAACAAGTAATGGTCAAATGTGGATTTCTTGGGGCGAGAATAAATTAGATCTTTATGCTCAAAATAACTCTTTAATCGGCTCTTGGGATAGTGATGATGGACTTAATTTCCCTATTAGAGAAATTGTCGAGTATAACGGTGAAGTATTATTTGCAACAGAAGATGGAATCGCAAGATTTGACCCGAGTTCTAGTTCTTGGCTATCTACTTGGGAAGAAGGAAATGGCTTACCTAACAACGCAGGTGAAGAGATTTATGAAATCTGGACCAATGGTGTCGACTTAGTAGTTGGAGGCGGCGATGGTTCAAGTTGGCAAGGGTTCCAAGGTGGCGCTATATCCCATTGGAATGGAACTTCTTGGAATGTATTTGGCTCTCAAGGTCAAGGTGGAATTCAACGTGGATATCCTATAACTATGGCAGAATGTGGCGGAGTATTGAATGTTGGAATATACGATTCTGATGGCGGAATTGAACAATTGGATTTGGCTTCATCAACCATAACAGGTACGTTCACTCGTGCCACTCTTGGTGAAGGAAGAGTATCTGGTGTTGCATGTGATACTTCTACAGATACTCTATATGTCGCATTCTATTCTGATGAAGAACCGATTAAAAAATACAGTTACACGTCAGGACAATGGCTCCCAGACATTACTACTCAGACTCACAACCTACCCAGCGATAGAATTTGGTGGGATGCAATTGGATATGATTCAGGTAAGTTAGTAGTTGGACATGGTTTAGGTCAAGAAGGATCTAATGTAATCGGAGGAGGATATTCGATAATAACCACCTCGGGAGCGAGTACCAGCCAGGTTAATTTCAACGGCCAAGGTTCTTCAGTAACATCTTTCCAATGGTTAGGAAATGAATGGCTAATAGGCCAGGCTGGCGGTTCTTCAGGTTACAGCCATGTTGACTTGTTGGGCCCTAACGGACAAACTGTGATGTACAATTTACCAGGCCTAGTCAGTGGTCAAATTACAACAATGACTGGGAATAATACCCATGTATGGGTGACTACGATCGGAGAAAATGTAGGCTTTGGACAATCAACTGGTGCTGGTGTTTTACAAGGTGAAAAAATATCAACTGGAGAGATTGAATGGCAGTATGGCTGGACATTACCTGCCAATTCAAGAGCTGCTGATACTCAATTAGTGGGCACCGACCTATACATATCGACTTACCCTAGTGGATTGATGAAACTAGACACTCTAACTGGTGATTTATTGCCAATGCGAGGAGCTTTACACAATAATATGGATGGATTAAAGTTGGTTGGAACCGACTTAATCATTGGACTACAGGGTAATTTCGGTTCATCAGCAGGGGTGCAAATTTTTGATACTACCACCGATACTTTCGGTAATGGCAGACTTCTTGCTGGACTACCGTCCAATATTGTAAATGGAATAGAAGTTTCAACTGATGTTGTTTACATAGCAACCAATGGAGGAATTGGAAGATGGTCATTACAAACCAACGACTGGTTAAATCCGCTTACAACTACAGACGGTTTACCTTCAAATTTAGTTGAAGATATGCTATTTGATGACCCTTATCTGTGGGTAGCGACTCCGTCTGGCCTTGCACAAATGGATACTGTCAATGGTTCTACAAATGTTCTAACCAGTGCCAATGGTATGCTTGGCACCTCATCTTGGGGCCTAATCAAAACAACTGATAATTTGGGCAACGTACAAATTCATGTCAGCCATGATGGAGCAGGTAGTGAAAGGCCAGGTGTAACTAGTGTTGATGGTCTTACTGGACTTGTAAGTCAAACTCATCGCTTTGACCAATTACCATCTAATACCGTTACGGCTGTTGCTAGTGATTGGTGGGGCTTACATATAGCGACTGATGTTGGACCATTGACTCATTGGAATGGTTTGAGTTCTCAATTTGAAGATGGAAGAGCTTCTTGGCAAATACCTAGCTGGCCAATTGAAAGAATGGGAAGTAATGGTGATGAAATAATGGCAATTGGAAATAATATTGCAACTATTATTGAAGCAAGAACTGCATCGCACTCTTCGATTAAAACATTCATACTACCAGATGACCAGATAAGTGGAGGGGCAATTACATCAGAAAATGTCTGGATTACAACCGAAACCTCGGGATTATACGGTTGGATGAATAATCCACAATGGACTGAAGTAGAAAGATTTGAACTTCGCAGAGCTGATCCACTGAATATGGGATTCAATTTAGTGACTAAAGATATTACTGACATGGCTCATCCGGGAATGGTTATTGAACTTGCAAACCTAACCAATTCTATCACTCTAGACAGTGATATCGGCACATCTGGTGTCCATGGATTACTATTCCAAGGAATCCCATTAGCCTTCACATCGCCTGTTAGCGGTGCTGCAACTTGGGCACAATCAAATAGTCTGAAATATAATGTTACTCTCAATCTATCTGATGACCAAAGTATTCAGCAGAATTTACAATCTGCAATAAATAATGCAGTTCAAATTAACGGAACTAAATTCGTTCAACTGAACCTACGCTCAATTACTAACGGCTCATTACAAATTAGACTAACATACGACTACATAAAATTAGAAACACCTGTAAATATGGTTGACTTAATTGACAGACCTGATGATGGTGGTGAAACACTCACTGCTTCTTGGACTTTAGTTCATGATGATGATTTCTCCCGCTATCTCATCTATGTCAATGAGGGGCCATTCACCACTGGTGCTTCTATAACAGAAGCAGACTTGGCAGGAAGGCAAATTGACAAGGCCGTTTCTCTTCACAGTAGATTGCAAAGCGAAGTAACCACAGCAAACGGTCAAACTCTTGAAAATGGAGTGGAATATTACGCACTAGTAGTAGTTGAATACAACGATGGGCGTCTTGGTATACCATCTCTACCGATAGGTCCTGCTTCACCAAGTGATGAGATTCCAAGCCCACCTGAGTGGGCGCAAGCGGGTCCACATGAAGGCGGTGATGATGGAGATCTAGATTTAGAATGGAAGAGATGTACTGCACTTGATTTGGCTTATACAAATATTTACACTTCCACTATAGAAATAAATGATGTACTAGGACTCACATATGAGGAATCATTACCTCCAAGTGAAGGTAATTCTACCATATTAAACCTAAATCCTGGCCGCCCTTATTGGATTGGTCTAACTTGTGTTGACCAAGCGGGACAAGAAGACCTGCTTAATGCCACAATTATTGGGCCAGTTGTTCCAACAGGTGGATTGAACGATCTCACACCACCGCCAAGATTAGAAAATGTTGAAGCAATAGATACACCAAATGATGATGGAGGCCGAGTTACCATATCATGGGACATAAGTACTGCAGATGATTGTACATTCTATGCCGTATGGATTAGAGAGAACACACCCAGCATAACTGTTGTAGGTTTGCCTTTAGACGATACCGGATTCTCACAAGCTGAAATTATTGATGATTGCTCAACTAATTCCACAATCGTTGACGGGTATGATGGCACTTCTCTACAAGATGGGCAATCATATCTTGTGGCAGTTGTAGCATATGATGATTGGTTGAATGTCGATCTAGTTGATGTTGAGATTGTTGAAGTTACTCCATTTAGAAATACAGTGGGTCTTGGAAGTATTCCAGATAGAATAGGAACTATCACTGCATTTGACCATCCTAATGATGATGGAACTGCAATTGATGTGATTTGGACAATTTCTACTGCTGATGATTTTGCTTACTACATTGTTTGGGTTGCAGACCAACCTGTTGAAGATTTAACTGAGGCTTGGATAGAATTTGGCGATGATGAATCAAAGTGTGGCTGTTTGAAGATTGATAAACAATGGATTGATGAAGATAAAAATCCTATTCAATTGACAATATCCACTGCATTATATGGAAATCAAGGTGGCATGATGGATTTAACTCAAACAACTCCTCAATTAATAAAACCGGATATTGAGTTATTCACAACAGTTACAGTTCACGACATAAAAGGAAATGTCCATCTTACAGACTTGGTTCAAGCCTCGACCACACCTATCAATAATATCCAAGACACCACTCCTCCTGAAAGAATGGATAATATCAGATTGACAGATAGGCCTAAGGATAATGGTTCAGCATTACTTCTTGACTTTGATTTGAGCGAAGTTAGCGATGTTGCTTCATACGAAATTTATGCTGCCACGTGGTCTTTCCAAGGAATCACTGCAGGAAGTGATGGTCCTACATCTCCTATTGCCGTGCTTTCTAGAAATCCTGAATTACCACTAGTTATCGATTTAGTCGCTGGAGACCAACCTGTAGTTACTGGCCAAAAAATATGGGTTGCTGTCGTAGTAAGAGATTCAGCTGGAAACGCATTCGAACAAAATTTGAATGTGGTTTCTAATCAGTCAATAGATGATGGATTCGATAGCAGTGGTGATTATTTAGAACCTGTTGAAGATGTTTCATTAAATTGGATAGATGAGAATAAAATTCTAACCTCTTGGGAGCATTCGAATGATGGCGATGTTAGAGGATATCAAATTTATATCTCCACTGAAGATTTCTCTTCGACTGATGATGCTACTTTGATTGACTTTGTGCAAGCCTCGAATACCTTCTTGATTTCTATTGATAATTTTGAAGACTTAACGAATGATACTAGCTGGTATATTGCCGTTTCTCCTTTCGATGAAATTACAAATAGAAATATGGTAGAAGCTGTAAAGATCGACCCAGTAACTGCAACAGGAGAAGAAATTAATCAACCTGCAGATGATTCAAATGATTTTTCATCACTACTTACTCCACCTAATTTAATCGCTGCTGGATTAGTTCTTCTAGCACTATTCCTAGTCATTGCAATAGTAAGAACAAGAGGAAATCAAAGATCTAGGAATAAGTCATGGGAATTACAAGAAGCAACTTGGGGCATTCAAGATGACTTTGGCTCTTGGGACGATATTGACCCAATGATGCCTTCTACTCCTCAGGCGCCTCCGCCAAGTGTATCTCAAACACAATCCAATGATATTTACAGTGCTGCCCAGCGTATTGATTCGAATCCATATGGACGTGAAACATATCAACCTCAACAACCAGTCTTACAACCTCAAAATCAGAATATTTTGAATGACTTGACTGGTGGCGAGGCTAGTGCACCTGTCAAACCAAAGATTGATACTTCATTTTTGGATGACTTGCTTTGATGGTCGGTCCAAAGAGTGCTGTTTTCACAACCGTGAGAGCGAGGAACGGTGAATTATTTCACTTAGATTTACATCTCGAAAGACTTGCAAAACATGCTAAAATACTTGGAATCGAAGTTCCAGAAGTAATCATACCTAGCGAACTAGAAGGGTTAGTGCGTATCGAAATTCATTCTGATCGAGTTTCATTTGACGTAAAACCATTCTATCAAGAAATACATATGGAGGCTGAAGGGATTACAGTGCCTGCTCCGCGTTGGACTCGAAAAGTGACTGGTACCAAGCATGGAGATTGGCAGCCATATCGGGAAATTACTCAAAAAGTGTTTGCAAAAGGTGCGGATGTTGGTTTACTAGTTCATGATTATTGTATAATAGACGGCGACAGAGTCATGCCTCTAGTTCTAGATGATGATGGAGTTGTTTGGGTTAGCGATAGTAAATTAGGTGGGGTTTCTTCAGTAACTTTTGATGTCTGTAAAAATGCCATAAAGGAGGCTGGTTTTGTAATAAGTTCAGGTAGATTGAACGAAAGAATGGTAGCTAGAGCGAAAGAAATTGTTCTACTTGGCACTGGAATGGGTGCTGCAAGATTAACAGTTTTAGATGATGTTGATATCGGGGATGGAAGTGATAATCTGCAACAGGTTTGTATTTCTGCTCTAGGAGAAAATTGGTATTAGACTCTCAACCTTATTGAAAGCCCGACTCATGGGTTGACTTGAGCGAGTATTATGGTTGACAAGATTGTTTCTTTAAGACAGTCTTTGATAGATAATGAATTGATTGGAATTTCTGCGTTTAAATTCGGCTCTCCCGATGAAATTTTATTCATTTCCGGTGGCCCAAAATCGCATCTGTCAAACTCGTCAATGATTTGTGGGCCAAGTAATTTACGAGTTTTAATTCGTCAACCAACAAGAACCGTTATGCCACCCTCAAACAAGCACAGTCCTATTGAAGGAGAATTAAAATTAAATTATCAAAAGTTGCCGTTCACTGCTGAATTAGAAGAATGGCGGCATGGGTGTTGGTATCACTCCAATTCAATTACTGCTAATGATTTATCTGATTTATTTGAGCAATTAAAAGTTTTAACTCCAAATCAGGAATTTGAAAATGAACCTAAAGAATTTAATCCAAATAAACCATTTTGGGCTGGTAGTTTTGCATATGATATGGTTCAATGGACCCAGCCAATATCACTACAAAATTTACCAAAAGAAGGTGAATTATTAGCGGTACTGTGGTTGGTTGACAAATATATTTCTCAATCAAAAAATACTGATGATTTCCAAGTATTTTCTAAAAATGCTGACTGGAAAGAACATGTAGAACTAGTAATAGAAAATAATCCTCAAAAGATTGACTTACCTATTCAACCTGCTAATGAATTTAACGAGGTTAGTTCTCTTACCGACCAACAACATGAAGAAATGATTGAAAAAATAAAATTAGGAATTTCAGAAGGTCAGGTGTATCAAGTTAACTTTGGAAGATTTTGGTCTGGTCGGCTCGTTGAGTCGCCACAAACGATTTTCAATCGATTACTTGAATCAAATCCTGCTCCGTTTTCAACTTTGATATATGCCGATGATTTGGGTTTTTCACTAATATCTTCATCTCCTGAAAGTCTTCTTAAAAGTCAGAATGGTGAAATCTACACCTCTCCAATAAAGGGCACATATAAGAGTTCTAGTGACCCTATCGAAGCAGAAAGGTTGCGAGAAATGATGTCGAAAGATGTCAAAGAAAGATCAGAACATAGAATGCTTGTTGACCTAATGCGAAACGATTTATCTGCCGTTTGTGAAGTTGGAAGTGTTAATATTGAAAGATTCGATATCGAAACTTTCTCAAATGTTCAACATTTGGTTTCTCATCTAAAAGGTCGGTTACTAGATTCAGAAAATGGTATGACTGCATTCAATTCAATATTCCCTGGCGGCAGTATTACAGGTTGTCCTAGAACTATGGTTTGTGCAGTAATAGATCAAATTGAAAATCAATCACGATCTTTCTGGACTGGCTCAGCAGGTTGGTTTGATGTTCATTCAGGAGATGGTTCGTGGAATATTTTAATCAGAACTATTCAGGCTGAAAGAAAGAATAACAAGTGGTTTGGAAAAGTTGGTTCTGGTGGTGGAATTACAATCAAATCAGATTCTAATTCTGAGGTAATGGAAACATATTGGAAGGCTGATGCATTAAGAATTGCATGTGGGTGGACTGACAGTGATCAAAAACAAGTGGAAAATAATCAACTATCTATTCATCCGCTAGAGATAGAATTTACTAATTCAATAAAAAATAATGGTTTAGTACAAACATTCGAACAATGGAAAGAGAATAATAACAATGATTCATGTGGTGTTTTACTTATCGATAATCTTGATTCATTCACTCTAAATATTGCTCATGCGATTGCGGGACTAAGTCATAACGTTACAGTGATTAGTGGGAGAGGGAAAATTGCTGATGAAATGTCCACTCCTAGTTCTTTATTCAATCTATTACAAAAATTGAATCCTAGTCATATAATAATTGGCCCTGGCCCTGGAACTCCAAGTGACTCATTACTTTCAAAGGCAGTTTCCTTACACTGTTTAGCCGGTCAAATTGATTGCCCAGTTTTAGGAATTTGCTTGGGCCACCAATCTTTGGCTGCTGCAGAACAAGGAATTGTGAAGAAATCTCCAAATGGGGCAATACATGGAACTCCGATAATATGCCATCATGATGGAGAGGGGATTTTTGCAGATTTAGAAAGTCCGCAACTATTTACTCGATATAATTCCTTGACAATTGAAATTGATTCATCTAAATCTAAAATGTTAATCACTGCAAAAGATGAGAATGGCGAAATAATGGCATTAAGACATAAGCAATTACCTATAATGTCTGTACAATTCCATCCTGAATCGATTGGCTCACCTAATGGATTGAAATTATTAGAAAATTTTCTGTCCATTAATCGGATGCTTGAATAATTAAGACCGATTGCGTTGGTTTGAGGGAACTAAATGCCAACCTGTAGGATTTGTTCTGCTACATATCCGAGAGAATATTTCATCCATGGAAATGGCCCTCGCGCTCAAGTTTGTGTTAGGTGCGCTGTTGAACAAAAGCTAATTTCCAAAGAAGAAGCAGTCAATTTGTATGATGATAAACTCCGTAATGCTAGGCTTTCCGTAGTCGCAAGAAGATACAGTATGTTTCTCTATATTCCAGTACTTTGGACATTATGGATAATGTATCTTAGTTCTGTCAAACCTTGGGGCATTTACTTTCTACTAATCCTAATCGTTTTGACGTTATTTGCTCCGGTTTGGTTCTTCATTAGAAGTACCCAATTTGCTGGCGATATGGCTAGATTAACACCTGCTTATGATAGACCAAAGGGTCACTAATTCTTAGCATGTATCTTCAATACATCGCCATCGCTTAATTCGTGATCTGCCCCTACTGTTCTTCGGCTTCGCCCATCTGTACCTCTGATGAACCCATCGCCTAGATCGGAATGAACCTTGTACGCCAGATTCTTAGCTTGAATTTTATTTGGAACTACAAAGGCATCCGGGAGTATTCTATCTTCACCGTCAATCCATTGGTTTTCATCTTGAACTGGATACACGACAATATGATCTAATTCTTCGAATAAAACAATATCCAGAATGGTTGAAACTCCCGTATTTTTATTTACACTCAATCTCTCTTGCATATGTTCTAAAGCCTCAATTTGTGCATCTGAAAGTTGCCCTGGATTAACAATTTGGAAACTTTGTTCGCCGGAAATATAACTAATCAATCCCGATGATTCTGCTCTTCTAAGTGCCAGTTCCATATCTGCCATACAAGAAACTATTCTACCATTAATATCGAAATTAAAAACCAAATCTTTAGGCGCAATATCTGCTTTATTTGCAGCGATATGAATTGGAAATAACGATTTTCTAATCTCTATTGATAGTTTCTTAAGGGTTTTATCTGACCAGTCCCAAGGTGGAGAATCATCCTGATTAACTAGTTTAAAGCGTTCAAATGCTTGATTTATAGTCTGTACAGATGAGCCTAGACCAGTAAACCTTTCATGTAAAAAAGAGGTCATCCCCTTCTCGCCTTCAGCTTGAACTCTTCTAACACCTCTAGACCAACCATCATTCAAAATCCCATAAATCCAAGCATCTAATTCATCACCTAGAAAAGATATTTCTTGTTGAATACTAGAATGGGCAGTATCTGAATTCTTTGCAGGTTCTATTGGATTACCTTCAATATCTGTTGAAGCAGAAGCATCTACAACTTGAATCAATGCATCGCAATTAGCTAAATCTGCTAAGAACGCATTTCCTCTACCTCTACCCTCACTGGCCCCTGGTACAAGTCCCGCCACATCTACCAAAAAACAGGGAACTAATCTTCTATAGCCTATACAAGACCCTGTTCTTGGTTGGCAAATGCTGCCTTTTCTTTCATCATCTTCAGAAACAGGTTCTAATCTACCTTCTGATTCGAGTTTTTTCCTAAGATCTTTACATGGACAAGGTTTTCTGGCAGCAATAAAAGCAACACCTACATTAGGATCTATTGTACAAAATGGGTAATTAGCGATATCAACTTTAGCTAAAGTTGCGGCACTGAAGAAAGTAGATTTACCCACGTTTGGTTTTCCAACCAGCCCGATGCGCATAGACAGAGTCTCCTCAAGCAGCTAAGATCGCTTCAATCAAGTCTTTCTTAGTTCCAGATGTTGAAACTCCAAGAGACTTTGCTACCTCAATAAGTTCATTTTTCTTCATCTTGTTTAAATCTGCTTCAGAAGGCTTTGAAGATTCTTCTGATTGTTCTTCAGCCTCTTCTTCACCCTCTTCTGAAACTTCTTCAGAAGCTTCTTCTTCATCAGAAGGATAAATTTGAGCAGCGATTCTAGCAAGTGAAATATCTAATTCTGGAAGGTTAATTCTTCCGTCACCATCGATGTCAATAGCAGAGACAAGTCCATCGATTTCCCAAGGAGGGAAGTCACCAACATTACTATTCTTTAGTGCTTGTTGGAATTCAAAACTATCGATTTCTCCGGATGAATCTAAATCGATAGAACGGAAGAAATCGAATACTGTCTTGTCGGATGATTTAAGATAGTCTAGAAGCATAACTAATTCTTTAGCAGGACCTTTATCTTCTTCTGCCTCTTCTTCCTCTACAATTTCTTCTTCTGGGAATTCTGTAATTTCGTCATTATGTAATTCTGCATTAACGCCAATGACTGTTGAACCGCCATCTGTTTCTTCAGATTCTCCAACGACAATTTGAGTTGTAACTCCTACTCCTCTACCTAATAATTGTTGGATTGTTGTTGTTCCTTGGCCCAACACATAAACATCGATATCTGTAATCTCTTGTCCTATTTCTTCAATCTTATTAGAGGAATTACCAGTTCTAATCAACACCAATATTGCCATTATTGAAGCGATAGGAACTAGATAGAATAGTGCTGAAGCGGTTAAGTAAAATCCTAACGATGAGGCGACGGCATCTTCAACGCCAGAATCACTAACTGCGATTTCAGTAAATCCGCCAATAAGCATTGTAATAACTGAGGCTAAACCGCCAAACAAGATGAACCAAACTGCAAGATTTGCTCTCGAAGAATCTTCTAATTGATTTCCTGATGCAAGAGGATAGGATGCGAAAATAGTCGATACCATCATTAAACCACCAACGGTGAACATGAAACTACTATCAACCATAGTAGCCAAGTCTGCTAATTTATCGGTGCCTGTGAATGTATCCATACTAGTGAAATAGCCTCCAACTGCGAATAATGGTAATATAAACATTGCAAGGGTTGCTGCTAATGCCCCAGGATTTCTCAAAATGGCAGAAGAATTAGAAGATGCAGTTGCAAGTAAATTGAAACAGTTTGCAAGTATTGGAATTAGTGAAAACGTTAGAAGAAGCGCTCCTACATTCTGTAATAATTCACCAGCATCAACATCTCCAATAAAGAATGGCGGAACTGTAACAAATAGCAATACCATTCCAGCATTCAATAATGAATGAGACCAAATTGGTTTCTGTGTAGTAAAGGGTATGAGATGGTATGCTACAGAAAACATCAATGCTAGAGGGACCCAGCCATTGAGCATTTGTTCAGCCATCCATACGGTCTGTGTTGAGCCTGCAAATTCACCAAAGAGATAGAATGTAGATGCTACTAATTTTGTCATCAATGCCATTATGAAGAACCAAGCAGAAACTGATGATGTTCCATCTCTACGCATTGAGTAAGTGGATAATACATTAATCAAAACTGCTGTAAATAACATCGAAGCAATACCGTAGTTAATCACCATCGAAACTAGATCTAACTTTCCAGCTTCATCTGAAACTGTGATGAATGAGAATACTATTGGTAGTAAAATCAAACTCAAAATAGTCAATGCTGTATAAACTACTGCCACCATAGAAGCGTTTGCTTCACTAGCCATTCGATTATTAGCTGAACGGGAAACTGCAACCATTCCTCCTCCAACCATTAGATAGATGAAAGCCATCTTCAATGAAGCCATGGTGAAGTCCTGTAATGCAGAACCATCATCATAAGACCAACCAATACTAGCTAGAGAATCAAGTGCAGTTGGATCGTATTTATGCCAAATAGCGAGAAAACCAGAAATTGAGGCTAAAAGAAACCAACCGGAACCAAATTTCATCCAAGTACGACTACCGCTTCCGGGCTTATCGCTGAATAAATCTACTAACCCAACCGGCGCTTTATTCATCAAAAACAAAGAAAATTGTCGAAGTGGTTCTCCCATTGTCCCTAATCCATTTGTAATGAAATAAGATGTTGCAATCAATGAAGCAAGTACAAGAGCTGCTGAAATAAATACTGGTTCCATAAATCATACCCCCTATTCTACTACTACCTCACCAATGAAGGTAGCTACAATAATGCCAATTCCTATAAAAAATCCAATCAGATAGTACCAAATTCCACTACCTCCGAGATTACCAACCAAAGGAACAATGTCACCGATTATTGGCATTGAGTCCCAGCCGAAAACATTAGTAAATAATGCAAATAATCCAATAATTCCAACTAAAATCAAAGTTAGTAATACTCTTCCAAATGTAGGCTGCCCGGTTCCAACTGTTGTATCTGGCAGAATTGTGTTATTCGACATATGTTCACCCGTTGACCCCGTAGGGGTCAATCTGTCCACTTGGAGAGTAGTGATAAAGATTGACTAGTTTTTAGCCCTAAAAAGAACGTAATCGATTAATCAAATTTCCTCTACGAGGCTTAGAAACACCTAGTGGTATAGGTAAATCTGACTCCAAAGATAATTCCTCTTCCCAAATAGATTTACATTCACAATCTAAGCCATCAAATTCAGACAAATCGCCTGATACAGCATAATTTTCGATTGCTGAAACCACCATGCTGTCGCAAGTACCACAATTATGCGCGCCCCTGATTTTACCACCTGCTGTGGGGTGAATAATCAACCTGGATATCTGATCTTCATCACCATTGGTTCCTCCTTTGGGGTGAATAATCGGATGTGCTCGACGAATCATTTCAACCAAAGACCATAGCCAAGGTGGCCTATACTCATTGTTTCGATGTAATCTATCAATTATCGTTCCTCGTTGTATATTCATTGGATTTACTGATATTTCGTCACTCTTTTCTGCTACGGCAGAAATCCATTTCACTCCATGTTCAAGTGCATCATTTTCACTCATGAACGGTGGCTTAAACATCAAATATGTTTTAATTCTAAGATTGAATTTTTGCAAGTTAGCAACTGCTCTATCCCATGATTTAGTAGTAAATCCTTTGTTCACATGGAAACGAAGAACTTCGTCGTCATATGCTTCTAATCCAATTGCTACTGAAAAATTTGGATTTATCGAAGTTGCCCATTGTAATTTTTCTTCAGTAAGTTGCTCACAACGACTCTCGACAATCAGTTCCTTTCCCATTTCATGACATTCGCGAAGGACGGTTTCTTGAAAATCAACTGGAATTTCTCTGTCTTCTAACAAAGAACCCGAGGTATACACCTTCACCATCTTGTGTTTTTCAAAATTATTAAAATCAAGTTTTGCCTTATTCCATTGAGCATGTAAATTTTCACTGGTAACATCATCTCTAGTATCGTTAAAATATCCGCAAAAAGTACACCCACTTGACCACCACCAATGGCAACCTTTAGTACGTAAAATAACGGTTATAGCCGTACACTGCGTACCATCTGCCAAAGTTTCTGGAGTGTAATATACTGTTGCAGGTTCATTTCCATCCCAAGATTGTTGCTTGGCTTTAGCCCAAGGAGTATTGGCTGGTGCTTTAATCAAGTCATGAATTCTAGCGCTTTTACCACCATCTCCAACTAAAGTTAATGATTTTGGGGCTGCCATAGAATTCCTCCTCGTGTCTCCGATACGGTCTTGTGTTTCAAACCACCGATTTCATTAATCACTGATACTTTCGAATAGAATAGATGATCCTGCCTGAACAAATTGCCCCTTAGGGAATTGAGAATTTCCTGACTCAGCAGAAATTACAACTGGTTTGAACAGTTTAGCAGGAGCTCTAATATCAACTCTAGAACCTAATCTAATCATTCCAAACCTTTGACCTCGACGAACTTTAGCATCGATAGAAAGCCATGGTACTATGGTTCGCGCTAGAGCACCTGAAATCTGACATACTTCTATACGAATTCCTTTCTCGGTTAGAAATACTGTTCTAACTCTCTCATTATTTTCGCTTTCTTTCTTCATGGCAGGTAAAAACGGACCTCTACGACGGCCTTTTCCAATCCTGTGTTCCATCCTCTCAATTGTCGCTTTACAAGGTGAGCGATTTACATGAACATCAAGCGGAGACATAAAAATAGCAATTCTCCATATATCATCGTCGGACTCTTCCCCCTCTTTTACTGATTCAAATCGTTGCTCAGTTGAAAATTCTAATGGGTT
>MDTB01182211.1_pt1 | contig 16426 bp, 13 predicted proteins | sample 811161 | NCBI WGS metagenome assembly MDTB01 (sample SAMN05326650, study PRJNA326480) | marine metagenome | isolation source: seawater | place: Mediterranean Sea | collected 2009 | reverse complement strand
TACTGATATAATTTTCTAACATTTCAGGAAAGTGATATAAGAAATATTCTCTATCTGTATAAGCAAAGATACGACCTTCAGTATCTCTCCACAACCAATCAACACCAACAAACCTACCATCGTCATTCCAAAATGGGCCTCCACCTTCGATGTGTCTGAGCTCACCTGTTATTGGGTCTATCTCGTATAATTGGATGTCTTGGTCAAGGTTACCGTCACCATTGTTGTAATATTCTTCAGTAAACCAAGCGTTATCATCTATACCGAATGCATCTTCAGCAAAGTTCCACCATTGTCCTCTATACCAAGTGGTGTCTAATATCACAGCATCGAATCCATATACAGGATGCTGTCTGTGTTTCAATCCAACACTCATATGAATAGGGCCTATTGATTTTTTTAATCTAGCATCACCTTGTGAATATAAAACGTCCTCTAAACCAAGTTCGGTGTAACCACCTTTAATCATAAACCAATCACCTACATATCGTAGCCAGTATTCTTGATTAACGTAATCATCACCCCATTGACGACCCTCAGTCCATTTGACTAAGTATTCCCAACCCTTTACAGGTCCGAATGTAGCCATCTCGTTAGCTGATTGTTCAGAACCATCATACCACATACCACCTTTACCGGCGTTCTTAACACCACGTTTAGGCTCGTATTTAAATCTACCTATCTTTCTCAAACCAAAAGATTTTTGGAAGTCTGCTTCGAGTTCTCTCTCATCCCTTTTGAATTCCAATACACCCGTAGACAAACCACCAACGATAGAAAACCTATCATCTTGGTGTCTCGGTGCGTTTAAACTAAAACTAGCGTAAGCTGTGGAATACTTAAAAAAGTTTAGTATAATCTCTTGGCTAAACAAAGATGAGGTTAACAATATACCTATTATAATTTTCTTTAACATCTGTTTTCTCCTATTTTTAATTAACCTAATGTATCTCCGTGGTCATCAACGAAATGACTAGAACCACTTATTACAGGTGGTGTTGGTTCTACATAGAATTCTGAACCAGTTACGTGGTTTATCAATTTATTTTTTACTTGAGTCAAAGAAGCATCTTCTGCTAATTCATGGTCTACGTACTGATGTATTTGTCCATCTGAACCCGATACTCTCAATACCCAATAAGCAAAGTTACCATCGGTAAACTCTTTATTGGCTGACTCTAATTTTGATGCTTGAGCTTGAGCTTCTGTAAAATGTGCCATTTTATTCTCCTTTAATATGTAACGTTACAACTATAAATATTAGTTTGTGTCAAATCTTACCACAAAACTTAGTGACATTTCTCTATCATTTTTTATAGGTTTAGCGGTTTTACCAATCGCAACCAATTCATTATTATCATTGTAAAGACCAATGGATGTCACATAAGTCGCGAAATCCGAATGAGTTGCTTCACCGATTAATTCCCTACCTATCTCGTATTGTTTATCTTGGAAAGAGTTTGTAGCAAATCCTGTTAATTCATATGGAAATTCGTCGCGGTAAGTTCCTACTAGATTAATTCCTTTATTATAATCAGTTCCGTGAAAAGCAATACTACTACTCTGTCCAACTTTTAAACTTCTATTCGTCGTATGTAAAAAATCATCTTCGTCTATCCTACATATATATTCTCTTTCATAAATAGTCTGTGTGGAATCAAAAGTTAAATTAAAACTACCATCTCCCACACTTGAATAACTACCAGTATCGGTTACAACCAACACACCATCATCGTAAAAAATATTACCAACCACACTACCGCTATCGTTAGCAGCAAGTCTCCGTTCCGAATAACTTGCACTAAAAGCGATATCATACAGATTACCAAAACCATCATCTTGTAAAATTATTTGTGGACTTACACTATTATCTATTAATCTAATAGAATTTTTTTTGATTGTTTCACCGTATAACTCTTGAGGAATAGATATTACAGTCGCGTCATCATGTAGTTGTCTTGTTAACGGTCTACGTAAAACTTCTTTATGTGCTTCTGTCGGTCTATCGTATAAGTGTCTTGTTTTTACATACTCATCGACACCGGTTTTATCTATCGGTACACCATTTACATAATCCTTGATACCGCTCATCTGATTCAAATCACGATAATACATACTACTAATCACATAATAGTTAGGAACGTTGTAGAAAGCACTAGACGATATTGAGGTTGAGGATGCTGTTGTTGTGTCGAATCCGTAGAGATTTGAATCTGTACCTTTAGTGATTGAGAATCTATAGATTCCACTACCACTATCATGGTTAGTCACATTAAAAGTTTTATGAACTTCAAATGGAGATATTAAGACATCATCGGATTCAAGATTCTTGAATTTCATTTTGGAATCCTTTAGAAGTCAAGTTTTACTTTTATCAGTGCTTCTCTTGCTCTTGATTTTAAGATTGGTTTACTGAGTTTAGCGATTGCTAATAATTCGTTAGCATTGTTGTAAAGACCAACACTTGTGATATATGTTTTAGGGTCTGTCTTCATACCTGGTATGATTTCCTTAACACCTGCAACAGATTGTGTGTAATAAGATTCATTGGTCGTTGAATTAAAATTATTCGATGTCGCTCTAACAAAATAATGAACAGAAGTGATTTCTTCTTTTCGTCTCATTTGGAATTTAGCTCCAGCTACGACTGAATCAAAGAGTTTCCTATTATTCCTATTGTCAGCGTTTGAACCACTAAGTGTTGCCAACAGTAACGGTGCTCCACTAAGTCTTTCAGGATTTAAAAGTAAAACCCCTAGACTCGGATAAAAAGTTCCGTAAGAACCCATGATATCTGCTTCAGCAGATGCCGCTGTATTGATATCCGTACCACCAACCAATGTTCCACTAACGATGTTAAACTCTGGCGAGAAATTTCTTTCAAAATTATTACCACCTTTGTTCGTAGAAGAATCGTCGATTAATTTTATTTTATTTGCACCATTTTTTAAATGTAGTTCCCAACCACCTGGTTCAATCGCTTCTCTCATTCTTGCCCTATTGATTGACAAAGCATAGAATTGTTTGACATCTGTGTTACCTTGAAACGTAAAGTTCGTTGTTTCTGGTGGATTGATTAAATTATTGAATTGTCCGAATACCGCTGCCGTCGTTCTATCACCTGTCGCACCTTTGGTTCCAAGTGAACCACTACCCTCACGATGACCGTAAACTAATCCAAATTGTACCGAAGCTGATGCGTTTGTGGATGGGTCATACCTATACACGTCGATGTTGTAATCACCCGTGTTGGTGTACTGTGCTGATGAACTGAAGAAAGTTATGATGTTGGAAGCTCCATCCTGCCAAATACCTGACGTGACAATACCTGTGTCTTCACTAACATCCTCTCCTGTAAAATTTCTATATGCTGACATTATCTACCTCCGTATCCGCCACCACCGCGGCCACCACGATCTCGAGGACTTGATGAATTAACTACTCTATCTTCTCTTACTAGAGGTGGTCTAGTTTGTTTTTGCCTTGGGTCAACCACAGATGATACGTCAGGCTTAACGTTTACAGTTACAGTCTGTACAAGACCTGAGTTTACACCTTGAATCGTAACAGTAGTAGTACCAGCAGTATTGATTGATTGAGCCCTTAACACAACGGACTCAGCTGTCTTAGTTTTTACTGACCCTTCACCGCTAAATTTAACTATATTGGAATTTTCTATCTGAAATACATAGGATTCAGCCGGAGAACCAACTGTAGTTGGAGATATCGCGATGTCTGTATCTTTATCGACACCACTATAATTAGTCGTATCTACGTTTAGACTCGAACCAGCTTGTGACTCATTCACAAGAAAACTACGAAATGTAGTTCTAGCTGGTGTAGCCTCTAACAAAGACATATTTTCTATTACGCTTCCGTATGAATCTGTACCGTTAGGATGAGTGACATCATATAACGTGTAGTCTACCTCTTCATCACTCAAAGCAAATTTATTTATATTCAAATCACCGCCTGCAGCTAATATTTCGCGACCTCTTTTGGTCAAAATAGCATCTACGGTTATACTTGAATTGTCTAAAAATCCCATATTATTATCTCCAATGATTTTTGTTGTGTTGATATAACTTTTCTAAAAATAAATATCTAATATTTAATTTTTTAAACATTTTATCTTCTCGTACGTCTTCTAGGTTTTGGTTTCGGTTTTTTGACATCAGACTTTTGGTCGACCGTTAGTTTCGATATACCTTTCGTTGTTGGAACTGCGACTGTTGGTGCAGTTTGGGTCACTATGAATGGTAAATCTCCATCGATAGTAGTCTCCGATGTATTCTTCACACCTTTAAAAAACATTCTATCGAACGCCGTATTATGTTGATAAGATGTGTCAAGGTCACTTTCATGTAAAGACCTAGAACTATAAAAATTTTCAAATGGGTCAGAACTGTATTGTGAACTGACTGAATAACTTATCTCACTATCGTAAAAATATTTGTATTCCTGATTTCTTTCAGATAATCTTTGATTCATCACAATCGCACCTGTAGCCTCTTGGTATACAAAAGATGGGCCACCAAATTCGACCGCACCACTTATGTATGTGTTTCTATCATCGTAGTTATCATTTGTTGTAAATTTATACAAAGATGGTTTAAGAAAACTATCCGAAGAATCTATCTCACCCTCATAATTAGGATATTCTGTTTCTATTTTCAAAACAGAGTGACTAGCTTCTTGATATACACCATCGGTATCCGTGTTGTAATGAAAATTACTTAGGTTTATTTTCGAATCATAATTTATAAACTCAAACGATGGATGATTTCTCTGAATTGGATTTTTCGAACGTTCAAAAATATTAGGTTCAATGACCGTACCTAATGTTGGCTTAGCTCTCATCGGTATTAGTTTTTTGATATTCTTGAATACAGATTGGTCGTAGAATTTTATCAAATGCATATAATCCCAAAAATCATTATTATCGGTATATTTTTGAAAATATTTATTCGATGAGTCCTTTAACTCTCCGTATTGTAATTTAAAATTATCTCTTGGGTCACCTAATAATTGATTAAAATCTAAATTAGCAAAAGACGATATGATGTCATCATTTACCACATCAGTAGGTGAGAAAAATATGCCGACTTTAGCTGAATCCACAGGTGCGAAATCATTTGAACTAAAATCAAATCTTTCAGTAACACTTAGTGACGCACCACTACCGCTCAGAAAATTATCTTCAATTCTGATTTTGTCGGTACTTCTTCGGTTTGGCCCATAATTAGGAACAAAAGTTTTTGTTTGGTCTACCACAGATTCAAAGGTATTCAGGTTTAAAAAACCTTGTGCGTGACCAGGACTTGTGGTGGTTTGATTAGATGATACATCTCTGATGGTATCACCATTTGCTAATTGTGTATTATCATCAAAAGAGTATCTGACGGATAAATTTTCATAGGATGATGATGGAGTATTACCAACATATGACTTCGGGTCCGATACATGATTTTCGAAAATAGATTCACGTAACGGTTCAGACCATAGTCTGAATTCCATCAACGAACCTGTGAGTTGATTACCAAATACTGAACTAGGTTTACCACCTATGAAAAGGTCACCACTACCAGTCCAAGACGCATTATATGATGATGATACAGAACCTGTAATAAACAATGATGTATTGGATGATTGTACAATTCTATCCAATCCCTCGGAAAATTTCTTAACGAACAATTGATAAGAGAATCCGTCACCAATTTCATCCGTATTAGTTGGAGCTTTTTTCAACGACACATCATCCCAATAAATTGTTGACCCAGCTTTTCTATTTTCAAATCGGATACCTAATTTTGCCGCGTTTGGAAATCTTATTGTCTTTTTGACAGTAATTTTTTTCCATTCATCTTCAACAAGTCCAATCGGTTCTGACCTTTTTATACCACCCAATGATGTGATTGAGATTTGTGATGAATCAACATCATCTTCCCAATTTATAACGTTTTCATTCGAGTCTAATTCAAATACAGATAAACCACCAACTGAATCAACAGTGCTACCTGACGCCTTACCAAAGGCAGAGAATATATATGTCTCACCTTGACTGATAGAAGCTACCGATGCTGGTTGTGAACCAGATCTAAAATTTAAGGTATAGGATGTTTGTCCACTTCCTTTTTGATAAGTGTTCCTATGTTGTAATGCTTTTGTACCTGTTCTCGACACACCTGAACTACTAACAATCTCAATATTTCCACCGACTGCACTTGTCGAGCCTGATTCGAACGGTGGGTTGAACAAACTACTTGTTTCAAACGACGGATGTTTAAATAGCTCTATATCGACTTTTTCTTTTTTCAACATCAATGAGTAAAATTCACCATCATAAACAGGTAGTAGTGAAGAACTTACTTCTAAATTACCTGAAGAACCAGATAATACGAATGAAACAGTACCGAGATTATCCGTTGCTCCGTTATCTTTTAATTTTATTGCCCAATTATTATCTTTCTGAATAAGAACTTGGTCGGAACTATTGACGGACCTGAATCTTAATTCGACGGTCTCAGGTTTTCTACTTGTATCACTATCGTCAGCCCAACTACTTGTGACATGTTGCGTGCCTCTAAAACCAAGTGCTCTTGTAAATCTTCTTTTTGTTTCAAATGGTGCTCTCTGTACCTTGGCGTCAACACCACCGTACTCTCTGATTTGTAGTATCGTTGATGGTATACCGTAACAATTCAATATAGCTTTTATGGAAGCTTTCGTACCTTTGGTTTTGAGGATGAACGGCATACTAGCTATTAATCTTTTTACTATTTCTTTTGATACATCGGCTTCAATAGGTGAATCTAAAGAACCAGAAGTGTACAGAGAATACGAATCACCACTCAGTTTTCTACCGAATCCAAATCTACTTAAATCCAATAAATCCTTACCATCTTGTGTGTTCCAACCCAAAGACTTAGCGATATTGAATACTAAATCTTTTGAAAAACCATCACCTAAATCTAATCGTCTATCGGTAATATCAGATAGTGATTTTATATAAGACCAAAGTTCATCGAAATGTTGTCCGGCCATATCCATAAAATCTAAGAATTGTGTGTTTGAATTATTTGTTCTTATATGGTCAGGAAGTAAATTGACCAACCTATTACCGTTATTGGTATCGTAAAATGACGCACTATAGATTTGACCAGTTTTACTAGATATCGAACCATACCAACTTGTAAATTCACTAGATGAAGAACTAACAGGTTTGAAAGGGTCTTCATAGGTTCCACTACCGGTCTTTGGCCAAGACGCGTCAAAAAATTGTCCCAAGGAGCTAGTCACGTAAGATGATTGAATGTTGTGAAGATAATTTTCGTAACCATCAAAATTATTTTTTATATCACGTATTTTATTATGATGTATATTTAAATCAACATCAGCATTAGTCACACCAACGAACGATGAACTCAATTGGGTCTCTTTTTCTATTTGTTCAATCTTATATTTAAAATTTTCCAATCTTCGTTGAGCGGATGAAAAATTGACAAAATTCTCATATCTAGAAAAATCGACACTAAGTTCAACCGGTTTTTCTTGTAAAAATTTATCTTCAATATCATCTTTAAGTCTTGGGTCTTCGGATGTAACTAAATCATTGAATGTTTTAAATTCAGTCTGTCTTTTTGTAATTGGTGACTCTTGAGGAAAATTATCTCTTGGGATTAAAACCTGAAATTCCTCTTCTTCTTGTGCGTATCCAACCAACTCCACAGTTTCGGTCAACGGTGGTAACACCTCTCTAACGACATAAACAAAATCTTTTTCCGATATGTCGTCTGGTAGTGGTTCATATGTCTTATAAATTATAGAATAAGGTAATGTTGGTACGGCCTGATTATCATACTTTACATTTGTAACAAGATATCTTTTATCATCACCGAAGTGTACATAGGTATTTAAATCTTTTCGGTCACCAAACTTACTATTAATTGTCCAACCGCTGTATTGTTCATTGGGTTGCTTTGAACCGTCTGTGATTGGTCTTATTCTATTTACAAGCTCATCGTAACTAACGTCTATCTCGATAGTATCACCATCAACGTTATTTATTTTAGCAACAAAAGGTTCGTATACAGGTGTAAAGGGTAGTTCATTATTATCCGTTGGTGGTGCAACGCAACTAAAGGCAACCTCTGGAAAAGCCTCAGTGCCTAATAGGATGGATGTACCACGCTCTTCAGAAAACCTATATCGTTCAATGACGGCTCTTACTTCGAAGATACGATTTTGTTGGAGTTGTTGTGGATTGACATAATCGGAAATATTAAAACTCTGTAACCGATTTCCACTAATTTGGAATATGACCTCTCCATCTTGTAGAACTTCCCACCCCAATTCATCAGCTTCATTGAATCTAACATCGGATTTTAATTCGACCGTAAATGGTTCATCGTATAGAACAAGTTTGGATGGAACCAGCGTACCGTCGTCGTACCATCCATCACGTAAAATATATTCCGTAATGTATAAATCTTTTATCTGATTGAGTAACCCACCAGGTCCTCCGACTTCTGGTTCGGTATCAACTTCGGCTGCTAATGGTAGTAGCTTTAGTATATCGGGTAGTTCTACGTAAGGTTTTCTAGCCATTAGTGTGTCTCAATTATCGCTGGTAAATGAAGTGTCGATGAATCATTCGCCGTATTATCGTTAATCTCTAGTTTGATACCATAGTGACAGTCTTTACTGAATAGTTGTAATCTTAATCTGGCACCATCTCGATTAGTATCCGAAGTTGCATTACCACCTTGTATGGTTTGAATTGCTTGAAATGCACTTCCTACCGTTCTTGTAGCATAACCATCACCAAGGTTCACGATTCTGAAATCTCCACCCTCATCGGCTCCATCTGGTCTAGGTTGTATCCTTTTGAACCCACCACTATATTTATCAAATCCTGTTACTGTCCATTTATACTCTACGGTCGTATCGGCTCTGATGAAAGAATTACTAACGATATCTATCTCGGGTGTAGGGTCATTCCTTTTCAAATATACAACATTAAATTCACTATCCGATAAGTTTCTGACATCATTCAATGTTCTACCATCACCTTCAAAATCAACACCTTCACTACCAACAGTTATTGTTCCCACTAAAGGTATTGTTACCGTTTCACCAGTCAAACCAACCCCATCAGAAACATCTTTGAACCTAGCATAAGCAGGTGCAAAATTTGTATCACCTTCCTCTCCTCTGGTGTTGTTTTTAAATGCCTTCACCCCAGCTTCAGGATCTAAGAAAAAACTAGCTTGAAAAATATCTTCATTTATCACCTCACTTGAACCAACCCCAACATCGGCTGCGGTAGGTACTGGTTGTGGGAAAATTCTATCGGTCAAAAAAAAGTTTGGTATCGAAATAGTCCCACCCACCATTGACTGTTCGAAAACACCTTCATTTAAACCTTGAACTGGTACAAATCTAAGTTGGGTGGAACTCGATTTATCTTCGGATGTTCCAACGAATTCTATCTGACTTCCGTTTGTTCCATCTGATTTTACCTTTTTATTTCTAGCTGCTAAATTATAAAAGTCTCTGACGTAAGATTCATCTCTGATGTTTTGTGTGACCAATCTTAATTCAGTTCTAGATGGAGATATCTGGTGAACCAAATACTTGTTTTCCTTTAAAAATAATGTCTTATCCAACTGATTTACATCAACCTCTCCGTTGAAAATATTTCCGTCTTGGTCTGTGACAACTGTTTCATATGAACCAGCTACTTTTCTAAGAAAATTATAAATAACCTTGAATCTACCTCTATCGTATCCTAGTTTTCTTAATATGGTACCTGTTTTTAATTTTATACCACCTTTGATATTATCATAATTATAATCTTCAGAATCAACAATCGATGTTTCTAATAGATTATCATTTATGTCATGAATGAGGACTTCAATGTAGTCATTCGAGTCATTACCGAAATACCCACCGAAATAAATGTTCTCAACAGCGTCGTAGACAAACGGTTTGTTTGTTATCAACAATTCTTTATCTTTTTCTGTAATTTTACTTGACATTAATCTACTGGCTCTCCTTCCGGAATCTCATCAATAACATCCTGAGTCAATGTTTTTACCTGTCTCCATTGAGCTCCGATTGCGTAGAAACTTTGTAAGTCAGGAAAAGGTCTTTTTTGATTTCCATCAATCAACCACTTACGTACGTCGTTAACATTATCCGATGTAATTGTATCACCGTTTACCAATCCATCTGGTAAAGGGTCAGCTATTTCTACTTGTAAGAGTTCTGATATTTTCCTATCGACTAGTTTATCGGATTCACGCTCTTTGTTGGTTTGCTTTATAGTATCGGTCTGTACCGAGCAAGATTCCCCTTGTACAAAATCCCTAAAATCAGCATACCCCTCATCGACTTCTATGAAGTAATCTAAATTTGTACCGTTTAGAGCTGTATATAGAGTGGAATAAAAATCATTTCCAAAATCTGCGTTCTCAATACCCTCTCTACTTTCTATATCTTCGAATGAATATAAAACATCGTTTTCTCTGAAAGGTCGTTCACCACTAGCACGACCGACTAACTTCGCTATGTACTCTCTACGTAGTTTATCTATATACTCGGTATAGAAACCTATATTTGTTAACTCTTCTTTTGTGTAAGGCATTACTGTGTAACCTTGAATGTAAATCCCTCGTCAAAAAATTGGTCGGTTTCTTCAACACCACTACCACTCTGAATACGATATTCCAATCTATAATATCTTTCAGGTTGATATCCATTTAAATCTAATCTAAAAAAATTACCGATTGAATCACAACTTATTCTTGAACCAGTACCGAATGGAACTATTACATCATCTGTTTCTGCATCCTTTATAGAATAAAAAGATGAACCACTAGGTAGATATTTGACCGAAAGATTCGCTGGTGTCGTAGCATATGTAGCCTCAGGAAACCTTGCTCTACCAACTAATCTAAATTTTATTTTTGAATTTTCTTTATACTCTGGTCTCAGTCCTTTCATATAAACAACCATGTCCTCGATATCTGTTTGACTCAAGGGTGAGAGAGAACCTGTTGACCATCTAGAATCGTCCCAAACTGTTTCTAGTGTTGGTGGATATTTTGTATGTGTATCGGATGAAAAAAATGATAGATTACCAAACCTTGTTGTACTACCTTCGTCGGAGTTAGGATTTAGATTACCAACACTACCACTTCGTTTTACGATGAAACCATCATTGGCAACTGTCCCTTCCAACCATTTGTTCATAATATCTGTGACATCCATTCTGACATCAATTGTATTGTGTCCAAAAGATTGAGACGCTTCATATCCACTACCGCTAAACCATGTACAACCCGATGCACTGACTGATGGTTCCCAAAGAGTTCCATCGGACGCACCATCTCTGAAGTTAAAACTAGCACCTTCGGTTGTTCTAGGATTATCATACGACCTACCATCACCCATAATCCAACTCTGACTTACAGGATAGGCGAATAAACTTTGTGATGTTGCTAGATTGGTTGATTTAGCATCAAAAAGATTTAGAAAAAAACTAGGATTTGTTATCGTACCGTTACCGATTGATGCGGATATCTGACTAATGTCGAATCTAATCAGAACCCTAGAAACATTTACCGACTCACCGGTATCACTTACGTCTTTTCTGACCTCAAGTATTTCGTCCAATCCAGCATTGAGACTTCCACTATCTTGATATAAAGTTGTATCTTTTTCTGCGAATGTAAAAAAATGCATCTACCTACTCCCTAACACCTAAGTTATCACCCAATACTTTACCGCTTATATCTGTATTAGGATACTTGACTTCAAATATACTTGGGTCGAGAGCTGGATATAAAACTCCACCTCTTAATGATGTATTGATGTCAAAGAAATTACCTGAATAACCTTGGTCTAATTGAAATTTATTTTCTACAACAATCGGTAGATTTCTAGGATTGTTTTCCGTTGGGTTCACAACAGTTGCAACACCATCGACCAAAGAAATCTCATATACTAAATCTGCCAATACAATAGGTTGTCCGATTTGTATTCTATCGATATCGAAAAAATCTTGTACCACAGAAACACATCTCAACAACACTTCGTTTTTGTTGAAACCAATTTTAGTCAATATTGCAAATTTTATCGCAATATTTATAATATAAGCATCTTTAATATTGATTGCATCTGTAATCAATCTGTACTGGCTTAGATAAGTTTTAAGATTTTGTTTTGTAGTAGGAGTCAAATTTGTTAATTTTTTATTACCATCAAATCCCAAGGTATACATATTCATCGCCAAAGGATTAGGTATATTGTTTACTTGTAAATCTTTCAGATTAGTTCCCAAATCAGATTCTGTTATTTCTCTGTCCAACATCTCGGCCATTCCGACCTTACTTAGTTGTTCATCTTGAGACATGTGAACCTTAGCAACAGTTCCAAATTTTTGCGGTAATGAATAGGCCCTAACTATATAGTCATCCTTGGTGACCGCTCTCTGTTGTGATTGAAAATAAGCCAATGCATTCTCTTTCGTCTCTCTGATTGTTTCACCTGAGGAACCACCAGTTGCTGGTTTTGGATTTGTAAAACTCACGGAATCTTTTGATTCTTGTACGAGTTGTGCTGATAAATTATTTTCATTGACTGTAAAACTTATCGGGCCAAGTTGATTTACATCACCGACATTTACATTGTCATCGATACCACCACCATAAGAATACTCTATTGTTAACGTGGTATTGGCTGGTGCTAAACCAAATGTTTTTGTTTTTAAAAAATTTGAAGGGTCGAATGCCGTCGTCAAGAAACTCGGACTACCCGGTAGACTCGAACCTACGTTTGTTGGATTAGGAACAATCTCCTCATCAGGATTATCAGATACACCAGCACCGAATCTCATAACAGTTCTGTCGTTTTCATCTATCACGGTCGTGAATCTTCTAGAAACTTTCTTTAGTTTTAAAATATACGATGATGATTCTCTATCACCTACTGACGATGGGTCATTGGCTGAGTTATTTTCCATCTCTTCGAATACAGTATCTCTTGCCAAGGAATCAACTTCAGACCATTTATTACCATCACTATCTGTACAAGATATTATTTCAATGATATCAGGATTAGAAAGTCTTACTTGTGTGTATTTTTCAGCAGTACCGAAGTCAAAAAATTCTGTTGTGATTTCTCCGCTTCTGGCTTTTACCTTTTTCTTTAACAAGAACTTTGTTGGTTCACCTGAATCGGTTTCGAATATCGTCACATCTCTTGGGTCATAGGAACTTGAAAATTTAAAATTTACATCTTCTAACGTACGAAAAGTTGTTCCATTGGAACCAGCGTTTATTTGTGTACCTTCATCTATCGTCAATGAATATCTAAAATCAGGTAGTCCGTTCAAAGCTGGCACGGTTTGAAACACATCTAACACGACCTCTGATGGTGATGTTGTTTTTGGTTTGTATCCAAATGATTGTGCGATATTATAAATATTTCTTTTTTCCTCGGCATAAGCCAATAAAGACTCTCTGAATTGTGAATCAATATAGTAGGATAAAACGTCTCCAACATAAGCTGCCATCTCGATAAATAACATACCTGGTGATGCTTCATTGAAATCATTATAGGTATTTGGAAAGTATTGTTTTGCAAATTCAACCAAGTTTGTTTTGAAATCATTGAAGTCTTTATTCAAATAATTGATAGATTTTACCGAATCTTTCTGTACACTTGTTCTAGCCATTAGTATCCTCCGCCACCTGAGCTTCCACCAGAACCACCGCTAGGTCTACCTGAACCACCCGATGATTGTCCACCACCAACCTCGGTTGCTTCGGTGACGTTTAAATTTAGAGTTTGATTCAAAGTTGGGTCAAGTGTTGTGGTGTATTTTATTTTTACAAATATTTTTTCGTTTTGGTTTTCATCGGTCAAAGTTTCTATATCTGTAACTTTTATATAAGGTAAAAAAGTATTGATTGAACTCAAAATTACATCCTCTATTTTTTGTGGTAGGGATTCATCATGTTGTTCAAAACAAACTTCTCTTAATCTAGAACCGAAAGTAGGATTACCAGCTCTTTCGCCAGGATATGTTAGTAGAAGATTCCTAAGATTATGTCTCGATTGTTCCAATGAATTTTTTGTCATCTGAAAATTATTATTGGAATCCGCTCGCAAAGGAAATGATAGTCCTACATAACTTCTTGAGTCTAAGTCTATTTCTCTTGCGTTTCTTGACATTACCTAATTCCTTTTTTCTTATCATCCAATGCTTTCATCAATCCACTATAATCCCTTGTCAATGCATTTGTGACATGGTCTGGCACTTGGTCAACCGACCTACCTGCTTTTTTGATTGTATCAACAGCAACCATATCTCGTTTCACTTCGTCGGTGTTACCGTAACCCATCAACTCAGACATTCTAGATGAATCAAAAGCTCCACCACCTATGGTTGGATATTCATCGAATTCACCTTTTTTACTCAATCCCGCGGTTTCATTCAAAACATCATTTAAAGATTTATTTTTTGTATATTTCACTTTTTCACGAGGTTTCGAAACTTTTGGTATAACATCAGTTAATTTTTGGGAAGTTTTTTGTTCTTCAATAAATATCTTGTTTACTTCTTTTTTTATTTCTCTACGAACAACTTCTTGGATTATTTTTACTAACTGCTTTTTAGTCATGATAACTCCTATACTGTTTTTACTTTTTTACTTAAAATACTATTTAATTTTGCTTGCACATTTAAAAATACAGTAGCATTTGTTGGTGAAGGCCCAGCTGGTGCACCAGGTGAAGGTCCTGTTACAAAAGCAAGTTTACCTACTGCTGAAATTAAATCTTTAATTACTGATACCAATTCATTTCCTAACACCACTGGTTGTATAGCGTCTCTACTACCCAACTTTATTTCATCGTTAATCACACTCAAATTAGGTGCGTTAATTTTTACTTCTTTTCTTCCTGTAATAAATATACCATCGGACTGAATTAACACTTTTTTTCCTTCGATTGCATTACCGTCGAATTTATCTCTCATACCTCGTGATAATAAATATATAGAAGAATCATCACCATCAATATTTTCTTCCCTAGAACTTAATGAAGAAGATTGATGTGTGGATATTTTTATTTTAGGTGTGTTGTCATGCCCATCAAAATGTATAGTCTGACCGAAACGACCCTCATGAGTTATACAACCCTCACCTAAATTAATCGGTGGAACTTGTTGTCTTTTGAAGTCCTTACCATATTGTGTTGTTGGATTATAATCTCCGACCACACCTGGTATTGAGTTTTCGTTCAATGAACCTTTTCTGTTAGTTATATCTGTGAAGTATACCACACCCTCTCTTTCGATAACGTTGACATGCTCACCAACCAAAGGGACAACCGTGGTATGGGTTTGAGCTGGTATCACTAGGCCCGGATCGGACTTACCATTTATCAATACACCTCGTACTCCTAATCTCACACCTGGTTTATTTCTAATTACCTCTTTTACTTCAAGACGGTCTGTCTCATGGTATTCACTCTCTAAAGCCTTTTGATGCTTTTTCATGTAATTACTAATCTGTAATGGTGTGGATAATCTACTAAGCTTTGTATCTACTGGTACATCAAGTGTTGGATTCACTTTTTTAAAAAATCCTATTTTTGACATTAATTTATCCTATCGGCATTTTCTATTTTATTATGAATTTTATCTGACTCGGTTTGTATATCTTTTATAGTGTCCTCGATACCAGATAACAATTGGGTCTTTTCTTCCTCGGATAGACCGAACTCGTCTTCTGCACCAGCTCTAGCTTCCGTGGATATCAATCTTTGGACTATACCAGCCATCTTGACTAATTGGTCATCGTTTTTAACATTTATTTCAAGGTACTCTTTTATCATCGGAACTATTTGAACCGCGGTATCACCGTCTTTTATGAATTGCACTAACTCTTTTGTTAAAATATCTAACTGTTTTCGGTTGTATTCTGTGTTTTTATATATGTCTTCGAATAGTGATGATAACGATTTACCTTTAAATATCTCATAATCTATACTCATGATTTACCTACTATTATTCATTTATAAATAGTACGGTATCGAAAAATAAAGATATATAAATATATACTGAAAAATATAATTGGACGAGCTTATAGTTATATACGAGGGTTTTTTCAAACCCTTTTTTTCTAACTAACGGGAGATAACCATGAAGGAAGTAATAACAATGGTAAAGGGATATATAGATGATATCGTTCATCTATTGGTTTCCTTTGTAGCCGTGGGTGCTGTTTCTGAAGTAATATTCGGAACCGGTATCTTTGGTGTCAATGTTATTGGTAACCTCACATCCATCATTAATAAGTTCGGCGAGTCGGGTTTCGCTGGGCTTGTCGCCTTATTGGTGTTGGTGGGTTTATTT
>MDTB01224878.1_pt1 | contig 16427 bp, 13 predicted proteins | sample 811161 | NCBI WGS metagenome assembly MDTB01 (sample SAMN05326650, study PRJNA326480) | marine metagenome | isolation source: seawater | place: Mediterranean Sea | collected 2009 | reverse complement strand
ATTCCATTGTTCATAGGGGGCCCGACTGGGAAGGGCATTATACACAAGAAAATATAGGTTTAGGCCATAGAAGATTATCAATTATTGATTTATCCGAAGCAGGAAATCAGCCAATGGTCTCATATGATACTAACTATGTTATAAGCTACAATGGAGAGGTTTATAATTTTAAAAAACTTAGAAAAAAATTAATAAAACTTGGTTATGAGTTCAAATCTCAAACCGATTCCGAAGTAGTTTTATATGCTTGGTCTGAATGGGGACAAAATTGCGTAAATTTTTTAAATGGGATGTTTGCATTTGCAATTTGGGATAAAAAGAAGAAAACAATTTTTTTAGTTCGTGATCGATATGGCATTAAGCCACTCTATTATGCAGTATTCAACAATATTCTTTTATTTGCCTCAGAACAAAAAGCTATTCTAACGCACCCCTCCGCAAAAAAAGAAATAGACTATGAGGCAATGCTAGAATATTTTACATTTCAAAATATTTTCACTGATCGAACTCTCCTTAAAAATATTAAAATACTTCCTCCAGCAACTATAGCAAAAATTAAAACCTATGATAGTGCCTCAATGAACTTTAGCACATATTGGGACTACCATTTTGAAGAGCCAGAGATTAATGCAGATCCAAAGGAATATCGTGAAGAATTAAGCCGTTTAATTGAAAAAGCAGTTAAACGACAATTGGTTACTGATGTAGAGCTTGGCTCATATTTATCAGGCGGTATGGACTCAGGAACATTAACTGCTTTAGCTTCAAAAAGTTTACCATACATTAAAACTTTTACCTGCGGTTTTGATTTATCATCTGCATCTGGTTTAGAGCTTTCATTTGATGAAAGAGATAAAGCTGAGGCTATGTCAGCTTATTTTAAAACTGAGCATTATGAAATGATTTTAAAGGCAGGGGATATGGAGCGCTGTTTACCAAAATTAGCCTACCACCTCGAGGAGCCCAGAGTTGGACAAAGTTACCCAAATTATTACGCAGCTCAACTTGCTAGTAAATTTGTTAAAGTTGTTCTTTCTGGTGGCGCAGGGGATGAGCTTTTTGGAGGTTATCCATGGAGGTATTATCGTGGCGTAGGTAGCATTGATTTTAATGATTACATAGAAAAATATTATTTATTTTGGCAAAGGCTTATTGATAATAGGGATTTAAAAAAAGTTTTTTCTCCCGTTTGGAATGAGGTTCAAGATGTTTGGACACAAGAAATTTTTAAAAACATATATTCAAAACATAAGAATAAATTAAAAACTCCTGAAGACTATATTAATCACTCGCTATACTTTGAAGCCAAAACTTTTTTACATGGACTTTTAGTTGTTGAGGATAAATTAAGCATGGCAAATAGTTTAGAGACAAGAGTTCCATTTATGGATAATGATTTAGTAGACTTCGCTATGAAATGTCCTGTGAACTTAAAGCTCAATAAGCTAAGCGAAGTAATAAGATTAAATGAAAATGAGCATGGTGATAAAAAAACTAATTATTTTAATAAAACTAATGATGGAAAGCAAATTTTAAGAGATGTCATGAAAGAATATATCCCTAGCTCTACATTAAAAGCTGAAAAACAAGGTTTTTCCTCCCCTGATGCAAGTTGGTTTAAGGGTGAAAGTATTGAATTTGTTAGAAAAAATTTGTTTGACAAGAATGCACATATATATGAATTCATGGATATAGATCAAGTTAAAGTTCTTGTTAACAGTCATTTAAATGGTAAAAAAAATCGAAGACTTCTCATCTGGTCGCTATTGAATGTTAATGAGTATCTTAAAGGTTTGGATAGCATTTAGCAGGTAGATATTAATAATTAGTTATAAATTTTAATCAGTACAATTAAAATATGATTTAGTTAGGATAGGAAAATGGAAGATAAGATTTTTAGTGACTCTGAGCGAAACAAAAATTTAAGAAATTACATTCTTAAACAATTTGTATCAAATGTGATGACTGATGAAGAAAGAGCTGAGCTATGGAATTTGCCTGCAGGTTGTAGAATGCGAGAAAATTCAAAAATAATTTCTCCTGAAAATTTTAAATGTGGAGAAAACGTATGGATTGGAGAAGGAGCAGTATTGGATGCTTCTGGAGGACTGGAAGTTGGAAGTCATACAAGCATAGGTTTAAATGTAATGATATGGTCACACACAAGTTTTTTGACAAATATAACAATGTCAAATGAAAAAGAAAGTAGCTTAATTGTGAGATCAAAAACAACCATTGGCAAAGGTTGCTTTATTGGGGGACCATCTGTTGTTTATCATGGTGTAAAATTAGGCGATAAAACAGTTGTTCTTCCAATGTCTGTTGTGAATAAGGATTTTTCAGGAAATTGTATAATTGGAGGCAGCCCTGCAAGAATGATAAGGAAAATTGATGACGAATTTATTGATGAACAAATTCAAAAATTAAAAAATGAAAAAAAACTATAAAATCGGAGATAAATTCGTAAAGCCTGTATCATTTGATTATGAAAAAGTTTCTCAATTTGCTGAATTAAGTGAAGATATAAATCCAATTCATTTAGATACAGAAGCGGCTAAAAAATCTGTATTTAATAAGCCCGTAGTCCATGGTATGCTAGCTTCTAGCACTTTCTCGGCAGTTATAGCTAACCATATTCCTGGTCCAGGTAGTATTTACCTTCATCAATCATTAGATTTTAAAAAACCAGTTTTTCATAATCAATTGGTTGAAGCAGTTGTTGAAATAACTAATATTAAATCTGAAAAGAATATCTACGAACTTAGCACAACGTTATTAAGTGAGAATCAAGAGGTTTTAATAGAAGGTCGAGCAATTGTATTATATAAAAATAATTAACCATTAATATCATTGTATTAATATAAATGATTTTTAGCCAAGCTATTTCAGTGAAAATAGCAAATAAAACAAATTTCATCCTTCAAATAAAAAATACAGTAAATGAATTCTTATAAAAATACCTCAAATAAAAAATTTACTACGTGTAAACGTTGTATTTATGATGAAGGTATACCTGTAATTAGTTTTGACGAAAATGGTGTATGTAATTATTGTGATATGATTGATTCTTTAATTAGAGAGTATAAAACTGGAACTAAAGAAGGAAAAAAGAAATTTGAAAAAATAATTTCAAAAATAAAAAAACAAGGAAAAAATAAAAAGTATGATTGCGTAATTGGAGTAAGCGGAGGAACAGATTCATCCTATATGGTTTATAAAGCTAAGAAATGGGGATTGCGCCCACTTGCTGTTCATTACGATAATACTTGGAATTCCGCCATTGCAACTCAAAATATTAGAAAAATTTTAAGCAAGCTCGAGATTGACTTGTATACTCATGTTGTTAACAATAAAGAAATTGATGATATTTTTAGGTCATTTTTCTTTGCTAGAGTTCCCGAAATTGATGGTTCTACAGATATTGCCCTTGCGGAGGTTTTATATGAAGCTGCAAATAAATATAATGTAAGTTACATTTTAGAGGGTCATTCATTTATTGCTGAAGGAGTCTCTCCGCTTTCAAACGCATATGTAGATGGTAAATATATTTCTTCAATTCAAAAAAAATATGGGACTTATAAAATTGACTCTTTTCCAAATATGACTCTATTTAAATTTCTTTATTGGATTATTTTTAAAAGAATTAAAAAAATTAGACCTTTGTGGTATATCGAATATTCTAAAGAAGAAGCCCGTTCGTTTCTGGAAAAAGAATTTGGATGGGAATACTATGGTGGTCATCATTTAGAGAACAGAATGACAGCTTTTAATCATAGTTTTTGGTTTCCTGAGAAGTTTGGAATTGATCAAAGAAATAATAGCCTTTCTGCCTCTGTTAGAGCTAAAAAGATTTCAAGGGAAAAAGCACTTTATGAATATTACGAAACTGATCCATTTATTGAACCTGATCTAATTGAATACTTTAAAAAAAGATTAGATATATCGAATGAAGATTTTGATAAGAATATGAAAAAGCCCTCGAGATCTTATAAAGATTTTAAAACATATAAGAAAACGTTTGAATTTCTTAGGCCACTTTTTTTCATTCTTTACAAAGCTAACTTGGTACCAAAATCATTTTATATTAAATACACATCGAGAAAAGAAATTTAACAAATGATTGCAATTATTGATTATGGCATGGGGAACTTGGGATCTGTAAAAAATATGTTTAAAAGATTGGGATTCCATCAAGCTATTGTAACTTCTGAAATTGAGCAAATTGAAAAAGCAGAAAAATTGATTTTACCTGGTGTTGGTTCATTTGATAAAGCTATGAATAATTTATTAGATGGTGGATACGTACCTATTATAGAAAAAAATGTTATTGAGAAACATAAACCAATTATGGGTATTTGTCTAGGAATGCAATTGTTGTTTGAGTGGAGTGAAGAGGGGGAGTGCAAGGGCTTAGGGTTGATTAAAGGCAAAGTTTCTAAATTTAAAAATTTTAACGAAAAATTAAATATTCCTCAAATGGGTTGGAATGTAGCTGAAGTAAAAAAGCCATCAAATTTAACAGATGATTTATTTAACGTTAATAAATTTTACTTTGTTCATTCTTACCACGCAAATTGTATAGATAAAGAAGATATTCTAATGACAACAAAATACGGTTATGAGTTTACTTCTGCTGTTCAAAAAAGAAATATATCAGGGTTCCAGTTTCATCCAGAAAAAAGCCATAAATATGGTATGAAAATTTTTGAAAACTTTTTAAAAATATAATATGCTTCAAAAACGTGTAATACCATGCTTATTATTGCGGGAGGGATCGCTAGTAAAAACTATTAAGTTTAATAAATTTAATTATATAGGAGACCCTGCTAATACAATTCGAATATTTAACGAATTAGAAGCAGATGAGATCATATTATTAGACATTACCGCTTCTTCAAAAAACAAAGATCCAGATTACAAAATAATTAACGAAGTTTCAAATGAGTGTTTTATGCCATTAACCTATGGTGGTGGTGTAAGCTCAATTAATCAAATGAAAAAAATATTAAAAATAGGTGTAGAAAAGATTTCAATTAATACAAGCGCTGTTAAAGATACAAATTTCATTACAGAGGCATCAAAATTTTTTGGAAAACAATGTGTAGTTGGATCAATTGATTTCAAAAAAAATGTCTTTGGGAAAAATAAGGTTTATATCAATAGTGGCAAAAGAATGGTTGATATGGATCCAGTTGAATGGGCAATTAAGCTTGAAAAATTGGGTGTGGGTGAATTGTTAATAACGTCTATTGAAAACGATGGTACTTGGTCAGGGTATGATTGTGATCTTATGCAGTCGATTACTGATAATGTTTCAATTCCTGTAGTTGCTAATGGCGGTGCGGGTAGTTTAAAACATATTTATAATTTATTTAATACTACAAATAGCTCCGCAGCTGCGGTTGGAAGTTTTGTAGTTTATCAAAAGAAAAATATGGGAGTTTTGATAAATTTTCCTGAAAAAGAAGATTTACTAATTCAGTAATTTAATAACTAAGTAAATATAGTTTTGAAAAAAATAGCAATTCTAGGCAACATGAATAACAATGGATTTTCTTTATTAAGATATTTCAGAGACTTAGGTCATGATGCCTACTTATTAATATTGGAAGATGATGAATCCGGGAACTCATCTCATTTTTCACTAAAAAACGACAGCTGGGAATTTGATAAGTGGAAAAGTTATATTTTAAATGCTCCTGCTGTAAATAGCTATGCCCAGGCATTATCTAACGATTTTTTATGTAGAATCATTTTATATATCGCCTATTATTTTAAATTAATTTTAGGATTAAAAAATACGATCCAAACCAAACCTGTTAATAAAAGAGATATTATTAAGTTTAAAAAGCTTTTAAATGAATATGACTATTTAATAGGCTCTGGCGCTACACCGGCAATTATGCAATCGATGAATTTAAGACTTAATTTATTTTTTGCCTATTCTATAGGAATAGAATATGTTGATGAAGAAAATTTTTCTTTATATAAAAAATCAAAAAATCCAGTAATAAGATTTATCACAAATAAAATGTATAATCTTCAAGTTCAAGGTCTTAAAAATACCAAAATATGCCTTAACACAGAAATGAGCTCTACTAAAAATGCATTTAAGAAAATTAATATACTCACATATCCAGTTCACTTACCAATTGTATATCCATTTGAAAATATTGATAGTAACTCCTTTTCAGAAAATCTACAAAATATAAGTAAAAAAATTAAGTCTACAGAAAATCCATTTATTGTTTTGAGTCATGCGAGACATTTATGGGTCAGACCTAAAAAATTCGACAAAGATAAATGGAGATTTATATCAAAAAATAATGATTGGTTAATTTATGCATTTAAGCGTTTTCTTGATAAGCGGCCATCAGCAAATGCCATTTTAATATTGTTTGAATATGGCAAAGATCATCTTGAAACAAGAAAACTTTGTTCTAAAGAAGGCATTGATGATAAAGTACTATGGGCTCCTATTATGCCAAGAAAGGAAATATTATATTTAATCAAAAATTCATCAGTTGGTGTTGGGGAATTTTATCAAGATGATGTGATTTGGGGAGGAACTGGATGGGAAATATTGAGCCAGGCAAAGCCATTAATACAGGCCTTTAGAGCGGATAAAAATCAATTTAAAAAAGAATATGGTTACGGGCCCCCTCCACTTTTTTCAGCAAATTCAATAGATTCAATTTATAATAGTTTGTTAGAATTGTTTGACGATCCCTCACTTAGAAAAAATAATGGTAAATTAAACATAGATTGGTTTATAAAAAATAATGCTCATGTTAGCGCAAAAAAAGCTATCGATTTACTGAAAAAGAGCAGAAAAGTACATTGATGAAAATTTTCATGCAAACTCCTTATGGACAAAATAAATTTTTTGAAGATAACAAAATTGACCATTTATCATTTCATTCTTATTTATTTAATAATAGAAAATTTAAAGATATTGTTTTACATGGGTTATCGGGTTCTTCACTATTTGCAAAAATTCAGAACCCTTTTTTCATTCAAAAAATGTATTTAGAAAAAGACAAAAACTATATGAAATATCTTTATGAGTTTAAAGAGCGTTTTTATGATTATGACGTATTAGTAATGAATCCTGGAGTTGATTTAGTTCATCCAGAATTTTTATATAGAAATTTTCCTAATTCTTTAAAATGTCTTCACTTTATAGATGATCCTCATACAACTTACTCATACTCTTTCCCCTTTTCGTGGGTTTTTGATTGCGCAACCTATATAAGTCCTAGTTATTCAGAAAATTTTAACATGTCTGAAATTTTAACGCTAGCAGGTTTTAAAAATATAAGATGGGTTCCACATTGCGTTTCAAATATTGAGACTAAAAAGCACACTATAAATGAACTGGAAAATCAACTTGATTCTAGAAATAATAAAGCAATTTATGTTGGCGGATTTTATACTAACAAAAACGATAGACTAATCTATTTAAAGAAAAATTTAAAGAAAAATTTGGACATATTTGGAAGGTATCCGTTAAAAGGATTTTCTTTTTCTGCATTTTCTTTTTTAAAAGGTTTTCCCTCAGTTTATAGAGTTAAAAAAATTACACATGAGCAAAGAGAAAAGTATTACTCGGAATATTCAATAGGTTTGAATATGCATCTTTCAACGCCCAGTCTTGAAACGGGAAATGCACGATTGTATGAGCTTGCTTATAGAGGATTGGCTCAGGTAGTTGATGATAGTCCTTTTTCATTGGTGAAAACAATTTTTAAACCAGACGAAGAAATTCTAACGTATAGCAATATTGATGATTGTGTTGAGCAGGTAAATCGACTTATTTCCAATAAAGACTTGAGAATAAAACTAGCTATCAATGCGTATAATAGAGCAATAGTAGAATATGATTATGAAAAAAATTTATCAAATCTGATCAAATGGTTTAAATCTCTCACAAAAAAATGAAAATTTTTTTCAGCAATAAGGTAAACTTATTATGTTTAGTGTGGGCAATACCAGTATTACTTTTCTTAATTAACCCCAGTTATGACCTTTCTCCTATTCCTACCTGGTTTGCATTATTCTTGACGATATTGATTATTATAAAAAATAAAAATATTCTCCCTCTTTCTATTCCTTTTATTGCTTTACTGTCGCCTCTTGCAATTAACGGAAAATTTATAAGCTTACTACCATCCGAACTATTTTTATTGGGACTTTTTTTTATAGGAGCCTTATTTTTTTTAGTAAAAAGAAAAACAACTGTTAATCTACTTAGCGGTGAACCATATCTAATTGCTTTATTGGTATTAGTATTAATTTCATTTGTTGCCTCCCTAGAATCACGAACACTATTAAAATCTTTGTTTTCATGGATTATGATTGGGACTGTTTTTTGCTCAACAAGATTATTTATAAAATCAAAAGAAAGTATTGATTCTTACTTTGTCGTTATAATGGTGTGCATTTTTTATTGTGCACTTATATCAATAACTAGTTTTTTTAATGGCATAATATTACCTGATTTTGTTCAAAGTCAGATATATGAGAAGCAAGAAATGCAGTTTGATGATTATGCATATTTTTTAAGAGCAAATTTCTTTTATGCAAATATAGGATATATAATTGCACCAGCTTCAATTATATCACTTATGCATTTCACTAGCAGTCGTACAATTCTCCATCGCTTTATATATGGAACTATTTTTATTTTATTTGTTTTTACCCTTTTTTTAATGGCTGAAAAAACAGGATTAGTTGCTTTATCAATTGCTTTAACTTTTTTATTATTTATTAATTATATAGCACCAAGAATAAAAAGAAAAAAGTTTAAACTAATAAAATTTATTTTTATTACCAGTATACCCTTTATCGTTTATGCCGTTTATGATTTCATCGATAGTTTATCGAGATATAATTTATCAATTGGGGGCTTTTCACAGCGATTATGCGTATTCAAATCAACGTTAGAAGTTCTTATTCAGAATCCATTAAGATTTTTATTTGGATTTGGGCCAGACTCATCAATGCTTTTAGATAATAAATTTACCAAAGCAGCAAAAGCTAATTGTACAGGTGGTTTTGAAGGGGCAATCGATAGTGGTCATATGACCTTCCTATTTGATTATGGTTTTATTTTTGCAATGATATTCATTTTATATTTAATTCATTCTTTCTTAAGTGTTTATGAAAAGATAAAAGTCTACCCCAATCAAAAGGCTTTTTATCTAATGCTCTTAGGAATAATAGTTTATATTAGCTTTGCAGCTTTAACCGATGTAGTAGGAACAAGCAAGGTTACTTGGTTGATTTCCCAATTTTTTGCTATCATTGTGATTTCTATATCTAATAATTTTACACTACAAAAAATGAGATAAAAAATATTTAGTTCGATTAAAATATTTTATCTATAAATTTAAAATTTAATAATTAAAAAAAGGCTTTATGGCTAATATTTTACTAAACCTTTTAGCTGCTAGATCTGGTGGACAGCTTACTCGAGCATCAGCATTTTTAAGCAGGATAAATAAATTATCTCCTCTCGATAATTATATAGTTCTTAAAGATAGTGAAGTATTAAACGATTTGTCATCAACCGAATCATTGTCTTTTGTTAATATATCATTTGGAAACGGAAAGATGAAAGTTTTCAAAAGATTTTTGTGGGAAAATTTTATAATGCCAAAATTGATTAAAAATAAGAAAATTGATTTATACCTATCATTTTCACACTATTTGCCAAGTTTTATTAATGATATACCTTCCGTAGTTGGTATTACAAATTTAGCACCTTTTTCAAAAGAGGCAATAAACAGTGAAAGATTTTTTGTTAAAATAAAGCTAATATTGTTAAAAAAAACAATTCTATCAGCTGCAAATAAATCTGATACAATTATAGCCATTTCAAAAAAGTGTAATAATATTCTGATAAATAATGGAATTCTAGATAAGAAAATCATTGTTAATCCAAATGGGGTTGAAGACTTTTGGGAAAAAGTTGATAAAAATGAATATAGTTTAGATCGATATAAAATTACTGATCCTTTTATTCTCTATGTTTCACACTTTCATTACTATAAAAATCATATAAAATTAATAAAGGCTTTCTCTGAGCTGCCAAATGAAATCCAAAACGCTCATAAGCTTGTTCTTGTTGGTAAGCCCCAAGATAAACAATGCCACAACAAGGTAGTAAATCTTATAAATGAGCTTAAGCTAAAAAATCGAGTTATTATTATTGAAGGTGAAGATCACAAAAATCTTAGATTACTTTATCAAAGATCAAAGTTATTTGTTTTTCCTTCTTTAATAGAAAATTGTCCAAATATTTTACTTGAAGCAATGAGGTCTGGTTGTGCAATAATTTGCAGCAAGCTAGATCCGATGCCTGAATTTGGTGGGAAAAATGTTGTATATTTTGAACCATTAGATCACTTAGATATAAGAGATAAAATTTATCAAACAATAATTAATGAAGATTTACGCGAATCTTTAAGTAAATCTGCACATAAACGGTCTTTAGTGTATACTTGGGATAATTTTACTTTCAATATATCAAAAGAAATCGACAAACTTTTAAGATAATATAAATTATAGTTATAGGGTAAAAATGAAAGTACTAGGAATTAATGCATTTCATGCAGATTCATCAGCTTGTGTTGTTGTTGAAGGAAAAGTTATTTCTGCAATTGAAGAAGAACGTTTATTAAGGGTAAAGCATTGGGCTGGATACCCTGAAGAGTCAATTAAAGCATGCTTAGAAATTGCTAATGTCGATTTTAGCGAAATAGATAGGATAGCAATAAATAGAGACGCATCATCCCATAAATCAGATAAGCTTCTTTTTGCAATTAAGAATAGACCAAGCTTAACAAATGTTTTTAATAGAATTAAAAATAGAAAAAACGTTGGCAATATTCCTGAACTTTTATCAAAAACGTTTAAAGCTGATTTAGCTGTGATTAAAAATAAATTAGTCCCTATTGAACATCATTTAGCACACCTATCTAGTACTTTTCTTACTTCACCCTATGAAAATTCAGTGGTTCTCTCAATAGATGGATTTGGAGATTTTATTTCAACTATGTGGGGCTTAGGTAAAAAGAATAATATTGAAGTTAGCGACTATGTGACATTTCCTCATAGTCTTGGAATGCTATATCAATCCATCACACAATTTTTAGGTTTTTGGAACTACGGCGATGAATATAAGGTTATGGGTATGGCAGCTTATGGAGAGCCGCTTTATGAGAAAGAAATTGATATATTAATAAAATGCACAGAAAACGGCAAATTTGAATTAAATACAAAATATTTTAATCACCCAGATGAAGGTATTAGTATGGAATTTGATGGAGGCTACCCTGTTATAGGCCCAGTGTATAGCAGTCAGATGTCTAGCTTGCTTGGGGAACCGCGCCTTAAAGAGGACGAGGTTAAAAAAAGACATAAAGATATAGCGTGCTCCCTGCAAGTAGTCTATGAAAAGACTTTATTCCATATTTTATCTTATTTAAATGACTTATATCCAGGTTATGAAAATTTATGTCTATCCGGAGGTTGTGCACAAAATTCTCTTGCAAACGGTAAGATTACATCAAAGAGTAAATTTAAAAATGTATGGATTCAGCCAGCAGCTGGTGACGCCGGTGGAGCTCTTGGAGCTGCTTTAGCTGTTTCAAATATGCACAATGGCGAAAAAAGAAATGTAATGAAATCACCATCACTTGGAATACAATACTCCAATGAAGATATAGAACAGCTTTTAGATAGCGTGGATTTGTCTTCATTTGAGAAATTATTTATAAATGATGAGGATGAGTTGCTTGATTCTGTTACCAACCAACTTATCAATGGCAAAGTTATTGGATTTTTCCACGGATCATTTGAATGGGGCCCTAGAGCTCTTGGCAATAGAAGTATTATTGTAGATCCTAGAATAAAAAATATGAAAGACCTTTTGAATAAAAAGATTAAAAAAAGAGAGAGTTTTAGACCATTTGCTCCAAGTATTTTGAGCGAAAAAGTAGGTGAGTGGTTTGAAAAAAATGAAGAAGTGCCATTTATGACGCATGTTTTTAACATTAAGGAAGAAAAAAGAAAACTCATTCCCGCTGTAACGCATGAAGATGGTACTGGTCGCTTACAATCAGTTACTAAAGATTTCAATAGCCGTTATTATAAGCTTATCAAGCTTTTTGGTGAAAAAACAAATGTACCTATTATATTAAATACCTCATTTAATGAAAATGAGCCTATTGTAAATACTCCGAAAGAAGCCTTGGATTGTTTTTTGCGAACTAAAATGGACACCATAGTTCTTGAAAATTATATTATTTCAAGATAAAGAAGAGAATATTTGAAAAAAATACTATTACCGATTATTATTTCTATTTTTATTATTGAAATAATTTCAAATATTTCTGATTCGAATTTTGATAACATAGCATTAGGTAGACACACTTCAACCTATGTTGCTAAACATCCAAATGGTCATATAATTCATTCTACAGAGGATCAAACAATTTTAAATAATCTAGCTTCACGAACATCGATAATTAACGACAACCATTTAGAGCTATCAATTTCTCTTATGTATGATGATTGGATCAGAAGAGGAAAAAGGGATATAATTTTTTTAATTGGAAACTCTCAATATCACGCAATAAATAATTTAAAATCGGGTGACATTAACACCTCTGAAATATTATTTAATTATTTTGAAGATCATAGTATTGATTTTTTGACCTATTCATCGGCCAATATGAATTTACAAGAGCAATATTTAATGATGGATTATTTTTTTGATATTTTTCCAATAAAATATCTTTTACTTCCAGTTTTTTTAGATGACACTAGAGAAGATGGAATAAGATTCTATGTTAAAGATCTTCTTTTGAATAAAGTAAAGAATGAAAATAACGATATAATCTATAAAAAATTGTTCTCAAAAAATAGTGATTCACCAGCAAAAGACTTAGAAGGGCTAAGTGATACTGCGCAAGAAATAGCAGAAAATTATTTTAACAAGATTTTATTAGAAAATTCTGAGAACTGGTCTAGTAGAGCAAATGTAAGAAATATGCTATTTTCCCAACTCTATCTTTTAAGAAATAAAGTATTTAATATTAATCCATCAACTGCAAGAAAAGTTATTCCTGGACCATATAGAGATAACTTATTTTCCTTAGAAAAGATATTAATAAATGCGAACAAAAGAAAAATAGAGACATTGGTCTATATACCCCCAATAAGAAATGACGTTCAAATACCATATCTGACCAAAGAATATTCTCAATTCAAAGATGATATTAGATCTATTTCTAGTGAACATAATTCAAACTTCGTTAATTATGAAAATATACTTTTAAATGAATATTGGGGATATAAAGGTCAAAATGATAATAAAGAAATCGATTTTATGCATTTTAACTATCAAGGGCACCAAGCTTTAGCTGACTCTCTATATGATTACATAACAAATAAGATTATCAAGTGATATTTAATTCACTAACATTTTTAATTTTTATTTTTTTTGTAGCTACCACTTATTGGTTTTTATCCGTTAATAATAGATTATATTTACTTTTTTTATGCAGTATAACATTTTACGCTTTTTGGAAACCAGTTTTTGCCCTTTTAATGCTTTTTTCTGCATTTATTGATTTTTCAATGTCCCTGCTAATTTTCCAAGCTACTAAAAAAAAATATAAAAAATTATTTCTTACAATCAGCCTATTCTCAAATTTGGGCTTATTATTTGTATTTAAATATCTTTATTTCTTCTCAAACAACCTTCAAAATTTGTTAGAATTGCTATCAATCAATTATACTATACCTTTATTTAATTTGATTTTACCATTGGGCATTAGTTTTTATACATTTCAAACAATAAGCTATACAGTAGATGTATATAGAGGATTTATTAAGCCTCAGAAAAATTTCATATTATATGGTTGTTATGTAACTTTTTTCCCTCAATTAGTAGCGGGACCGATTTTAAGAGCAAATGAAGTGATTCATCAGTTCATAGAGAAAAAAAAATTTAACATAAAATATATTTATGTTGGCATTGAGAGAATATTGTACGGGTTATTTTTAAAAACTTGCCTAGCAGACAATCTAGCTCCAATTGTAGATAAAGGGTTTCTTATTCCTGTGTCGGGTTTAAGCGCAATTGATGTTTGGACGTTATCCTTTCTTTTTGGTTTTCAAATTTATTTTGATTTTTCAGCATACTCTCATATTGCTATAGGCAGCGCAGGTTTAATGGGAATAAATTTTCCAGAAAACTTTAACTTTCCATATATCTCTACTTCATTCAAAGATTTTTGGAAAAGATGGCATATTTCTTTGTCAAGTTGGATAAGAGATTATCTGTACCTTCCATTAAACGGTTTAAAGGTTCATGATAATTCTGTTGGGGGTTTAAAAATAAATCATTCTCAAAACTCTAACAGAAAAACAATTTCTCTGTTTTCAACTTGGGCAATAATGGGTTTATGGCATGGTGCAAATTGGACCTTTATTTTCTGGGGGCTGTATCATTCGACTTTGATATATTTTGAGAGAAGGGTTTATAGTATTTTAAATATCAAATTATCTAAAAATACCAAAATCATTGGTTTGGTATTTACCCTACCATTAGCGATGCTAGGGTGGATACCATTTAGAGCAGATAGTATAGAAGAATCACTGCTTATGCTAGTTAAAGTTTTTAGACTAAGTGAATATTCATTTTTAGGAATGAGAGAAAATGTCTACCTAATAGCGGCAGCATCACTTCTCCTTTTTTTCTGTGGATACATATATATGGAAAAAATAAAACCATTTCTTTTTAGTACAAAACCTTCGCTATTTGAATTTATAAAGATCGTTGAAACGACTATTTTAATTGTTTTAGTTTTTATCTTTTTAAGACCGATAAATCAGTTTATATATTTTCAATTTTAGCTTAATACGAATTTGAAAATTTCAATAATTACAGTTTGTTATAATTCTCAAAAAACGATATCAGAAACCATTGAGTCAGTAATACGACAAAAGCATCTTGATAAAGAATATATTATTATTGATGGCGGATCATCGGATAATACCTTATCGATAATTAAGAAATACCAAAATCACATTGATAAATTAATTTCTGAAAAAGATAACGGAATTTATGATGCTATAAACAAAGGCTTGAAACAGGCTAATGGAGATATCATCGGATTATTGCACTCAGATGATCACTATCCAAATGATAATGTATTATCAACTGTATCTCAATCTTTTGAAAATAATAATGTAGATATTGTTTGGGGAAATGTTGCATTAATCAATGAGAATAATAATAAAAAAAGATTTTATTCTGGTAAATCAATAGATGTATCAAGTTTTGAAGTAGGGGTTATGCCACCCCACCCTTCAGTTTTTATAAAAAGAACTTGTTATCAAAAATTTGGAAATTTTAATCTTAATTATAAGATAGCAGCTGACTACGATCTTTTGCTCAGATTTTTAAAGATTGAAAGGCTTAATTATCTTTATAATTCAAATATTCTTATAAATATGAGATTAGGCGGTTTATCAAATAGTGGATTTGTAAGTTTGTACAAGATTAACAAAGAAATATATAAAATTCACAAAGCACACATGATCCCAATTTCGATATTTGGTTTCCTAAAAAAGATACCACTACGAATTAAAGAATTAATAAATAAAAATGGATAGAATAATAATATTTGGCTCTTCTGGAAACATCGGAAAAAAATTGTACACTACTTTATCAAAGAGTCAGACTATACACTCTTCTTCAAGAAAAAAAAATACGGATACCATTAATTTTATAAAACTTGATTTGACTGATAAAAACGCAGTTGACGATTTTGCTGATAAAAATGATAGATTTAATGTTGTTATTTTCTTAGTAGGACTAGCACATAAGAAAGGGTCTAAGAATGATTTTTCAGATCATGAAAAAATAAATTTTCTAACGCTAAAAAACTTATTTAGTTCATTAAAATCATTTAACAAAATTCCAGACAAGATTATTTTTGCAAGCACAGTTTCCGTTTACGGTGAAAAAATAAATAATAAAGAATATTTAGAGCATCACTCTCTCCATCCCCGTAGCCCATATGCATTGACAAAACAAAAATCTGAACAATATCTCTTAGAAAATTTTATCAGCAAAACTTGGATTTTGAGATTGGCTCCAGTTTATTCTAATGACTTTCTTTTAAATATTGATAGGAGAACCCAATTTAAAAATTTTTTTTACCGTATATCCTCTGGTAAAAATAAGTTGTCGTTGTGTAACATAAAAAATATTGAAGAATGTATAGCTTCTATTATTAATGATGTTGTTCCTTCTTCAGTGTATAATCTATCAGATAAAAAAATCTATACTTATAACGATTTATTATCATTTAAGAACCCAAAAACTATTTTTTATGTTCCATCTTTTT
>MDTB01170784.1_pt1 | contig 16427 bp, 17 predicted proteins | sample 811161 | NCBI WGS metagenome assembly MDTB01 (sample SAMN05326650, study PRJNA326480) | marine metagenome | isolation source: seawater | place: Mediterranean Sea | collected 2009 | reverse complement strand
GTAAGTTTTATTTTCAATTCTCATTATTTTTTATTAAGAACTCTTCCTGCAATATTATTTAATTTTTTAATTGTTTTTTTAGCTCTTAACTTTTGATCTGTAATAATTGCTACATCTAAACAATTATTTGCTGGATCTTTTTCTACTGAAAAATCTTTAAACGTCTTTATTACTTCTTTAATCATGTTTTGCGCGTTAGACGCATTGTTTAACAGTGTTTGAATAACCATATCAACATCAACTTCATCATGATCTGGATGCCAACAATCATAATCTGTTACCATGGCAACTGTGCAGTATCTAATTTCTGCTTCTCTGGCCAATTTAGCTTCAGGCATATTAGTCATACCTATGACATCAGCACCCCATGATCTATAAAGATTAGACTCTGCTAAAGTAGAAAATTGAGGCCCCTCCATAACGACATAGGTTCCACCTCTTTGATTTTTAATATTTAATTTTTTTAATGCAGCTTCACAACAATCTGATAATCCAGGGCTGGTGGGTTTAGCCATTGAAACATGAGCAACTATACCTTCATCAAAAAAAGTTTTTGTTCTTGAAAATGTTCTGTCAATAAACTGATCAACTATTACAAATTTTCCTGGCTCTAAATTTTCTTTTAAAGATCCAACTGCTGAAACTGAAATTATATCAGTAACACCTAGTTGTTTCATAGCGTCTATATTTGCTCTAAAATTTATATTTGTAGGATTTATTTTATGACCTCTAGAATGTCTTGGTATAAAACATATTTCTTCTTTTCCAAATTTAGCAACTAATATTTCATCAGAAGGTAAACCCCAAGCTGTCTTAACTTTTTTCCATTTAGTTTTTCCGAAACCTTCCATTTTATAAAGACCACTACCGCCAATTATCCCAAGCTTTCTTTTTTTCATCATTTTATTATTAAAGGTTTTTTGTTAATACTTGAAGCTAAATATGGACCTAAAAAAACATATAAGATCTATTCCAGATTATCCTAAGAAGGGAATTTTATTCAGGGACATCACAACTTTAATTAAGAATGCCGAGGCTTTCAAATTTACTAACGATAAAATAATTGAAATTTCAAAAAGAATTGAGTTCGATAAAGTAGCTGCAATTGAGTCTAGAGGATTTGTCTTTGCTGCAACCTTATCATATAAGCTTCAAAAACCTTTTATACTTTTAAGAAAAAAAAATAAGTTACCAGCTGAAACTCATTCAATTGAATTTGAGTTAGAATACGGAAAAGCAACAATAGAAGTGCACAAAGACTCAATTTCAAAAGGTGAAAAAATTCTAATTATAGATGATCTAATTGCTACTGGAGGGACAGCGGAAGCAGCTGCAAAACTTGTAGAAATTTCTCAAGGAAAGGTTGCGGGATTTATTTTTGTGATTAATTTATTCGACTTACCAGGAGAAAAACTTTTGAAAGATAAAGGTTATAAAACTGAGAGTTTAATTGAATTTCCTGGTCATTAACTATTCGATAATAGTATCTATGTAGTCCTTCAATTTTTTTTTTCCGTAAAATCTAAAAATATTGTTTGATAAATTTCTATTTGTTAGAGCTGAAGCGTATCTTTCACCTAATCTCTTTGGTAAATATTTTATTTTAGTATTAAACATTTTTGCTACTTCCAAAATTGAATAAGATTTTTTACTAGCTATACTATAATGACAACAAAGGTTTTTTTTCCAGGCCAAATAACATGCACTTACTGTATCATCTATATGTGTAAATCTTCTTGTTTGTGTTCCTGGCCTAACAACAGGTAAAGCTTTTTTTCTTTTATAATGATCCTCAAAAATACCGATTACTGTGGACATTACACCTTTACAAATTTGATGAGGTCCATAAACATTATAAAAATAAATAACTTCATATTTAAAACCAAACCATTTTTTCAAATTTTCTAATAATTCTAAATTTTTTGCTTTAGAAAATGCATACGGTGATAAATTTTTATCATCTCCTTTATTTCCTAATGAAGCGGATGTAGCTGAATAAATTAACTTAATCTTATTTTTAAGACAAAAATTAAATACTGCATTAGTTCCAATTGTATTGGAGTTTAGACACTCATTCATTTTTAAAAAGCTTTGATAAATTCTAGCAAATTCTCCGAAATGGAAGATGGAATTAATTTCATTAGGCTTTCTAATTAACTTTTCAATATTTACCGTTTTTCCTTTAATATATTTTACTCTTCTATTATTGATATGATTTTTCTTAGAACCAGAAGAATAGTCATCCAAACTAATTATATTATATTTTGTTTTGTTAATTAATAATTTAATTAAATTTGTTCCAACAAAACCTGCGCCTCCTGTGATAAGAATTTTTTTTTTTGACATATGTCTAAATATATTCTTTATTATTTTTTTTCAATAGAATGATTTAGTTCAGTTCTAAACCAAGAACTTTTTCCTATAACTGCATTAAAAATTCCACTCATTCGAGCAAAATAGATATTCTTTTTAATTTTTTTTTGTAGGATTAAAAAAAATAAATATTTAAAAAATGCAGAAAAAAATTTAAAAATAGTTTTTTTATAAGCTTCAATTATCCCATAATGTTTTTTGTGAAAATAATATGTAGACCACATTAAATGCCAATTGCGGTTAATTTCTATCAAGTCTTCTTCGATTAAATCTGTTGAGTGATTTCCACGATGTTTAATATTTGCATCTTCTATTAAATATATCCTATAATTTTTTTTAAAACTTCTTAAGTAAAGATCATTTTCTTCATAGTATAAAAAAAAATTTTCATCAAAAAAACCAATATCTTTCAAAGCGTCCATATTAAAAAATAAAGCACAACCAGTAATAAAATTCATAGAATGAATTTTTTCACCTATATTTTTTTTTTTATAATCTGTTGTTTTATAATCTAAACCTTGAATTTTTGGACCTAAAATAGAAAAATCTTTAATTTTATTAGCGTAAAAGTATAAAACCTCCAATGTGTTTTTATTGAGTTCAACATCAACATCTAAATATAAAACATATTTTGAATTTGCTTGCCTAAGACCAACATTGGCACCTCCACCATTGCCTGTATTTAGTTCTGGAATTATGACTTTTACATTTTGATACTTGTTTTCTAAATCATTTTTTAATTCTACATCTTGAGAGTTTTCAACAACTATTATTGGAATATCTCTGGGAATTTGGCTAATGGGTTTTTCAATTATATTTTTCGAGAAAAATGAAACAAAAACTATTGTTAAATCTTTATTTAGACTCATTTGATTAATATTTTAACTTAATTAACTAATAAACCAAATGTTTAGTATACATTTGTATTCAAATAATCGCTATGATAGATAAATTCCATGTCCTTTAAAGAAATACCATTGATGAAATTGAGTGAAGGAACAGTTTTGTTTCACCCTTACATATCTAAAAACTCATTTAAAAATGTGAAAAAAGTCCTTTCTGGAAGATGGATCGGTCAAGGCCCTTTGGTTGATAAATTCGAATTAAGGTTTAAATCCATGTTTGCAAAAACAAATCAATGTCTTTCTACTGGATCTGGAACTGATGCTCTGCATCTTTCTTATATTTTAGCTGGATTAAAAAAAGGTGATGAAGTTATTGCTCCATTATTTACTTGTACTGCAACAAACATACCTTTTTTATATATGGGTGTAAAAATTAAATTTGCGGATATTGATCCAGACACAATGAATATAAGTGTTCAAAGTGTAAAAAAGCTTATCTCTAAAAAAACTAAAGCAATTATCTGTATGCATTATGGGGGTCTACCTTGTGACTTGGATGAGTTACAAAAACTTGCAAATAAAAACAAGATTCCATTAATTGAAGATGCGGCACATGCGCTAGGAGCAACTTTTAAAAACCAACCAATTGGTAGTATCAGTGATTTTACAATGTTCAGTTTTCAAGCAATAAAACATATCACAACTGCTGATGGTGGCATGCTTTGCATTAAAAATAAAAAGCTTATGAAAAAAGCAAAAAGAATTAGATGGTTTGGAATAGATAGAGAAAAAAAACAAAAAGCGACCTGGGAAAATGATATTTTTGAAATTGGTTATAAATATCAAATGACAGATTTAGGTGCTTCAGTTGGTTTAGAAGGTTTAAAGGATTTTAAAAAAGTAATAAAGCATAGACAAAATATTTTTAATATTTATTTAGAAAAACTAATAAAAAATAAAAATATTAAATGTGTCCATAAAGACGACGGTAAAAGATCACATGCTGCATGGCTATTTACAATTATTTCTGAGAAAAAAGACTTGATACAAAAAAAATTAAGAGAAAAAAGAATTGAAAGTAATCAAGTACATTTTAGAAATGATAAATATTCTATTTTTAAAAATTTTGTTAAAGGAAAAAAATATCCAAATATGGATTATGCTGAGGATAAATATTTAGCCATCCCTGTTCATCATAAAGTTTCAACTCAAAAAGCAAAATATATAGCTGATCTTATAAACAAGATTGTTTAAATGAAAAAATTAATCGTTACTGGAGGTTTAGGCTTTATTGGAAGCAACCTTATAAAATACTTACTAAAACTTGGGTATTATGTAATTAATCTTGATAAAGTCACTTACGCTTCAAATTTCTATAATGTTAAAGAATTTAAAAATAATAATTCATATAAATTTATTAAGGCAGACATTTCTAACAAAAAAAAATTAATTCAAATCTTAAAAAAATATAAACCTAAATGTATTTTTAATTTAGCTGCTGAAACGCATGTGGATAGATCAATAGATCAATCAGATAATTTTATCAAAACAAACATAAAAGGAGTACATACACTTTTAGAAGTTCTAACCAAAAATAAAAACATAAAATTAATTCATGTCTCTACTGATGAAGTTTTTGGAAATATAAAAGAAGGTTTAAGAAGTGATGAAAATTTTTCATATAAACCATTAAATCCATACGCAGCAACAAAAGCTGCGTCTGATCATTTAATTAATTCTTATGTAAATACTTATAATTTAAAAGCTATTATTACTAATTGCTGTAACAATTATGGCCCTAAGCAAAATCCTGAAAAGTTTATTCCAAAAGTAATTTCATGTATTTTTAATAAAAAGAAAATACCAGTTTACGGAAAAGGTATAAATTCAAGAGAATGGATTTATGTTGAGGATCATTGTAAGGCTATTCATAAAGTGTTTTTGAAGGGAAAAATTGGAGAAACATACAATATTGGATCAAACTTAAATATGAAAAATATCGATTTAGTAAAAAAAATTATTTTAATTAGCAAACAGAGAAAAATTTTCAATAAAAAAACAAAAATTCAGTTTGTAAAGGATAGACCGGGACATGATTTAAGATATGCTCTTAATAGTAATAAAATAAGAAAAAAACTTAACTGGTCAAATAATATAAATATTAAGGAAGGATTGGTAAAAACTTTAATTTGGTACGACAATAATAAAAATTTTTATAAGATGGTTAAGAATAAAAAATTTAAAAAAAGATTGGGGTTACGTAAATGATAAAAAAAGGAATTATTTTATCTGGCGGACTAGGCACAAGAATGAGCCCAATTACAAAATCTGTAAATAAACAACTTTTGCCAATCTACGATAAACCTCTCATTTATTATCCATTATCAATTTTAATGTTAGCCGGAATAAAAAATATATTAATTATTGTAAATAAGGGTTCAGTAAATCAGTTTAAAAAAATTTTACAAAACGGTGAAAATTTAGGTATCAAAATTAGATACGCAGAACAAGATAAGCCCCGAGGTTTGCCAGATGCATTTAAAATTGGAAAAAAATTTATCGGCAATGATAATGTTGCTTTGATTCTAGGTGACAATTTTTTTTATGGTCAAAGTTTATCAGATAAACTGAAACAAATCATAAATTTAAAAAAAGGAGCGGCAATTCTTGCTCATCCAGTTAAAAATCCAAATAGATTTGGAGTGGTAACTTTAAAAAAAAATAAGATTATTAATCTTGTTGAAAAGCCAAAAAATACTAAATCAAATTTGGCAATAACTGGTTTATATTTTTTTGATAATTCTGTAATAAAAAAATCATCAAACTTAAAAAAATCTAAACGAAATGAACTAGAAATTATTGATTTATTAAATATTTATAAAAAAACAAATTCTCTTAGAGTTGAGCTTCTCGGTAGAGGGGCTGCTTGGCTGGACACTGGTACAATTGATGACTTCAATCAAACATCAATATTTGTTTCATCAATTGAAAAAAGACAAGGTTTTAAAATTGCTTGTTTAGAAGAAATATCTTTAATGAAAAAATGGATTAACAAAAATGATATAAAAAAAGCAATTTCTTTTTATGGTAATTGCGAATACTCAAAATATCTAAAAAGTCTTTTATAAATTTTTCATCAAATGAAAAAAGAGACAATCACTTTAAAAAATAATTATCCTCAAATTTTAATTTTAACTTTTTTTTCACTGTTAATCGGGTCATCCTATCCATATTTGCAATATGGTATAGATGGTGGGTTAGTTCTCGCAGGGATAGTTAAGTACCAAGATTTTAATTCTCCAATGGCGTATTATTTTTTTAATTCTTGGACTTTAATACATCAGTTTTCTTCTTTATTATTACAAATAGGTTTGAGCGTGGAAAGTTCATCAAAAGTTTTAATGATGATTTCTACATTTTTCTTTTCTTTTGGGGTATTCTTATTTTGCTACTCAATAATTAAAGAAAAAAATCTATCACTTTTTATTGCTATAGTATCAATCATTTTAGGCAAAAATTTTGGTGATACTGATTATCCATCTTTAATTTTTTCAGAACATACATATGGAATGATAAGTTTAGCTACTTTTACTTTTATACTTGGATTGATTGCAAACAAAAATATTTTTTTTTCTTGTTTGTTAGCTTTTATCTTATTTTCTATTCATCCAATTGTAGGTCTTTGGACCTTGCTAATCATGTTTATTAGTTTTTATTTTTTAAATATTTACAATCTTTATAATAAAGAAGTAAAAAAAGGTGTCATTTTAGGAATTATCTTTATTACTTTCAGCTTCATTCTTTATAATTTTAATTCTATTGAAAAAATACCTTACAATGAAAATTTATTTTTAGATTATTTAGAAAATTGGGATGGACATCGAAGCATTTCAAAATTAATACATTATGAGTATTTAATTAAAACATTATTTCTTTTTATTTTATGTACTCTAACTTTAAAAAAGAAAATTGAATCGTCTACTTATTCTGCTCATATATTTATTCTTTTATTAAGTTTGGTGTGTTCTTCCATTCTTTACTTATCATATAAATTAGTTCCCTTTATATTTCCTGAATTTATTAAAATAATCATGCCAACTAGATTTATAATGTTGCATACCTTTTTAGGTTGGCCATTAATCATTGCCGTATTAATTTTCTTACTAAAGGAAACTTTTGAAAAAAAAGCTAATTTTTTTGTATCAATATTGCTAATTATAATTTTAATACAAAACTATAATAAGATTTTTTTAATTAAAAATAATTTTATTAATAATTTTCATGAAAAAGAGGTGTCTTATGTTATTAAATCATTAAAAAATGAAAATTTTAAATCTAATTTAATTGTACCGTCTAGTTTAGTTCCATATATTTTTAAAAAAGCAGAAAAACCTATTTTATTGCACACCGAGTCAATGGATTTTATTCCTTATCATCCCTACTTAAGTGATAAATTTTTTTATATTCTTAAAAGGGTTTATAAAATAGAAAATAACTTGCCGCCTGAACAAAATAACCCATCTTTAAGTGATGATTATATAAAAAATGTTTTTGAAAAACGTTCTAATGATGAATGGTCGTCAATTAAACAAGAATTTAATATTGAATTCGTTTTAGTACCACATGAATGGAGTTTGAATATTAACATTCATAAACAAGATAAGAAATATAAATTATATAAACTATGATTTACTTTTTATATCTTTAATTATATAGCTATCTCTTCCTCGAACTTCTTCAAATATTCTTGCTATATAAATTCCTGTTATACCAAGCGTGAGCAGGATTATGCCTGAAAAAAAAGATACTGTAATTATTATTCCAGCAGTTCCTGGCACGGCGATACCAGCAAATTTCATATACAAGGCATAGAATATTAAAAGCATTGAAAATATTATCGAAAACATTCCTAAAATTATTCCAAAATATAATGGTTTGAGAGAATAAGCGGTCACTCCACTTATAAATTGAGTAACTGGTCCAGCTGATAATAAAGGAAACTTTGTATTTCCTTTGTTCCTTGCATCTCTAATATATTCTACATAAGCTTGTTTAAAACCAACCCAAACAGATAAACCTCTTATATAAGGTCTAAACTCTTTCTGATCTAAAATCTTGTTTAAAGCTTTTTTTGAGATAAGTTTAAAATCACCAGCTTCAGTTGGTAAATTAATATCTGATAAGAAATTTATAATTTTGTAAGCTATTTTAGTAACGAGTAATTTAAATTTAGACTCACCTAGCCTTTTAGTTCTTATTGTATGGACTATTTCAGCACCTTTCTCATACTCTTGAATTAATTTTTCTAAAATTTCAGGAGGATCTTGCAAATCAGAATCCATATAAACTACGCAATCACCTTTGGTATATTTAAAGCCAGCTAAAACACAAGGTCCTACACCAAATGTACGTGACATATTAATTAAAGTGATTGGAAATTTTTTCTGTAAATTTTCAAGCAATTTTTCTGAGTTATCATCCGAGGCATCATTTACAAAAATGAGTTCGTATTCATAATTTGGTAATTTTTTTACAGATAGATCTACTCTTTTAACAAGCTCTTCTAAATTTTTTTCTTCATTTTTGAAAGAAAAAACAAAAGAAATTAGTTTCATAACTTTATTATTAAACTATTTAAACTGATATTAAAATGCTAAAAATTATTGATTATGAAAAATATAGATTTAGTTATTTTAGCTGGTGGTAGAGGAACTAGAATTAAAGAATTTATAGAGAACAAACCTAAACCAATGGTTAAGTTCAATAATATTTATTTTTTACAATATTTAATCAATTCTCTGAGTAAATTTTCATTTAATAAAATTTATATATTATCAGGATACAAACATAAAATTATTTTCAATAATTTTCATAATAAAGTTTTTAATCTTACAAAAGTTAAGTGTTTAAAAGAGCAAAATTTAATGGGTACAGGAGGTGCATTATTAAATTTAAAAAAAGAGAAAATGAATGATTTTGTTCTGGTTAATGGTGACACTATTTTTGATATTGATTTAAAAAATTTAATTAAAATTTGTAAAAAAAAGAATTTAGGCGCTATTGCTTTAACTGAAAATAAAAAAAATACAAATAGTCTTAAATTAAATAATTTAGGTGTAAAAAATCATAAACTTATATACCAAAAAAAAGGAAAGTATATAAATGGTGGAATTTATTTTTTTAAAAAAAAGATTTTAAAATTATTACCTTTAAAAAAATTTTCACTCGAAAATGATTTTTTGCCAGAGTTGATAAATAAAAAACTTATAAACGCTAAATTTTACGATAATTTTTTTTTAGATATCGGGACTCCAAAATATTTTAAAATTTCAGAAAATAGACTAAAAAAATATTTTAAAAAACCTGCGGCATTTTTAGATAGAGATGGAGTAATAAATTATGACTTAGGATACGTGCATAAAAAGAAAGACTTTAAATTAAAAAAAGGAGTTATTGACGGTTTAAAAATTCTAAAAAAAAGAAATTATTTTATTTTTATAATTACTAATCAAGCTGGTATAGCAAAAGGAATATTTAAAGAGAAAGATTTTTTTGAATTACAATTTTTTTTAAATAAAAAATTATCAAAACACAATATTATGATAAATGATGTTCAATACTCACCTTTTCACCCAAAAGGAAAAATCCTAAAATTTAGAAAAAATAGCAACCTTAGAAAACCAGGAAATCAGATGATTAAAAATATTTTTAATAAATTTATTATTGACAAAAAAAAGAGTTTTATGATTGGTGACAAATTATCAGATAAAAAATGTGCAGATAAGAGCAATATAAAATTTTATTTTGCTACAGAAAACTTTGATACCTTGATTAAAAGAATAATTTAGTAGTTATTAATTACTCTGTTTTTGTCATTGGTAAAAACTTGAATTAACTCTGATATTCCGTCATCTAAAGAAATTGAAGCTTTGAAACCTTTTTTTTCTATCTTTTTATTGCTTACAAAATAATCTCTTTTATCAGGATCTTTTCTATTGGTAACAATCTTTATCTTTAATTTTTTGTATTGTTTTTGAATTCTCTTTGCTAACATGATTTTAGATATATTTGCTGAAGATAAACCTAAGTTATAGACATCGTTTTTTAATTTGTTAAAATTTTTCATTGTAAAGACTATTGCATTTACAACATCTCTCACATGTATAAAGTTTCTCCTAAAATGTGGTTCAAATAATGTTAATTTTTTTTCCCTAATTGTGGTATTAACAAAATTATTTACAAGCAAATCACTCCTCATCCTGTAACTATGACCAAATACCGTTGCTAATCTAAAACAAACATGATTTTTAATTTTTGCTCTCACTAGATCCTCTCCATCACATTTTGTTCGACCATAAAGAGAAATTGGATTTAAAGGACTATTCTCATCACAGTATTTATCTTTTTTACCGATCCCGTAACCAGAATTTGTTGTTAAATAAATTATTTTATTTCTTTTGGTCACAATCTCACAAAGAGTTTTGATTGTGCCTAAATTTGTGCTTACAGCATCCTTTTTAAATTTTTCACACAATGGAGCTCCTACTAAGGCAGCTAAAGGAACTATAAAATCATGTTTTTTTACAAGTTTTTTCATCAAACTTTTTTTTCTAACATCGTCGCAAATTAATTCAAAATTATTGTTAAAATATAAATGGTTTAAAGAACCTTTATCGTATTTTAAAAGATCAACGACAGTTACTTTATGACCCAAGCTTAAAAGCTTAGTGCTTAACATGGATCCAATGTAGCCTGCTCCACCTGTAATAAGAACTTTGCTCATTTAAATTTTTTTGTATTTTTATCTCTTTTGCTAAGAATTGGTTTTTTTATAGGCCATTTTACATTAATTTTTGGATCATTCCATAAAAAACTCTTTTGATCAGCTGAGTCAATGTACTTACCTCTGTAACTCCATTTGTAATGAAGTACACATATATCTGTAAGACATAAATGTGCGTTAGCGTAATAAGGAGGAACAAGTATTAACTTTGGGCTTTTATGATCAACAATCCATTTTTTATATTTTAAATAATTTTTTGAATTTTTTCTTACGTCAACAACAACTAATAAAAATTTACCGTACACACTTGTAATTAATTTCCAAGATTTGAAATCACAATGGAATCCCCTTAAGGTATTTTTTTTTGATAATGAAAATTTATCATGATTGAATTTTATATTTTTAAATAATCCCTTTTTCCAAGTTGTCCACAGAAGACCCCTTTTGTCACTGAATGAACTTGGGTTTAAAATTTTAATATCTTTAAACACTGTGATTTAAATCACCCTTAATTTTTCTTTTTAATTTAATTTTAGTCATTTCAACAATGTTATCAGCTGCTTGTTTTCCAAATTTTTTTTCAATGAGATCAAGAAAAGGTCTGTGATTGTGATATGTATTAAATGCGTCATCTCTAAAACTAATAATTTCTTTAGCGCTCAACTTTTCTGTTGGTAATGGTAAGGTTTCATAAGCGTGAAATGAATACCCCTCATAACTAGTTGGTAGTTCTGTTCCATCTTCAATAGCTTTTTTGTATAAAAAGCTTCCTGGCAGTGCCATCGCAGCATATGTATTCCAACCTGCAGTGCATAATTCTAAACTTAAATCTAAAGTTTTTTGAATTGTTTCTTTCGTATCTCCTGGTAGCCCATAAATATAGTTAGCCATAACATTTATATCTGCATCATGTACTTTTTGAATTACCTTTTTGACGTCTACATCTTCAAATTTTCCTTTGGCTACCTCTAGGCGTACAGACTTGTCGCCACTTTCAATACCAAGAGCTAACCACTTAATACCTGCTTTTCTCAATAATCCTAATATTTCAGGTCTTTTAACAGTATCAATCCTGCTGTAACTCCATATTCTCAGACTATCATCTTTATTTCTTTCAGCTAACTGTTCACATAAAGGAACATAATACTTTGGATTAAGCAAAAACATCTCATCTACAATTCTTATCGTTTTTACTCCCATATCAATCAATTTATCAAATTCTTTAATTATGAAATCTGTAGACCAAAATCTCATTTTGCTATAGTTAGAAGCAACTCCAATTTCATCATTGTCATCTCTATTTAAAATATTTATCATGCAAAAATTACATCCAAACTGGCATCCAAGACTCGTTTGTAGACTTGCATAAGGTGTTCTTTTTTCAAAATCATATTCAGCATGCCACATTGGTGCTCTATATAAGTCTAAAGGTTTAGACTTATAAGGAAGTAAATCCCAAGCGTATCCAGGTAGATCAATATCCATTTTATCATTTGGAACAATTTTTTCTGGATCAGTCATTTTGATTTCTACCCCTTTGCGATAAGCAATACCCTTAATCTTAGATAGATTTTCTGATGAGTAATCATCTATTTTTAAAATATTTCTCAAAGAGTAGATACCTTCATTGGTAAACACAAAATCTATACTTTTTTCCTTTTTAAGAGTTTCCTTTGGGAGAGCTTGAGCATGTGAGCCTATAACTGAAATAGGAGTCTTAATATGTTTTTTTAAATATTCTGAAATATGTACTGCACCACTCATATTAGTTGTGCCTGCATTTACATTTTGTCCATATACTACTAAGCAGATTAATTTCGGTGATAAATGTTTTATCCTATCTAGGATGTTCTCTTCTGATAAATTTTCAGCATTTGCATCTAAAATATTAACTTTAAAGCCTACACTTCTTGTTGATTGCGCTAAGAGTAAAGCCCAAGTTGGTGGTTCAATTGCCGAATAGGTAACTGAAAGTTTTTGATAAGTTTTGCTAGAGTTTTTAGTAACTAGGAATAAGCAATCAATTTTATTCTTTTTCATGTTCATTTAAATCTCTATATTATTTAAAATTTCAGTAATTTTTAGTATTTTACTTTTTTCAAGAGAGGGATAGTTTCCAATATAATATCCGAAGAAATGTACTTTTTCGACATTTTTAAAGTTTTTAAAATTTTTAATTTTAATAATATTATTCAAATATGGTTGCCTTAACTGATTACCGCCGCCAGCATTTCCTCGTCTAAATTCTATTCTATTATTTTTAAGAATTTTTTCAAAATGGTCTCTTTTTTTTATATTATTAGTCCTTAAAATTATTGGAAAAGCATAATTGCAACTTCCTGCTGTTTTAAAATCTGTCCAATACTTTTTTTCATCAAGATTTTCTAAAAAGTATTTAAAATTTTTAGATCTGTCTCTGTTATTTGAGTTTAAATTCTTTAATTGGTTTATACCGAAAACAGCCCCGATCTCATTGTTTCTAAAATTTAGCGTCGAATATAAAAAAATAAATTGTGGCGATAAATTTTTATATCTCTTAATCATTGATTTTTCAAAAGTGTTATTCTTTGCTTCTCTTGCCATGCCATGTGACCTAAAGATCTTTGAAAGTTCGAAAATTTTTTTATCATTAGTGCAAATCATACCTCCTTCAATTGTCGTCATGTGATGGGCATAATAAAATGAAAAGTTAGACATGAGTCCAAAAGTTCCTAGTTTTTTATTTCCATGTTGAGCTCCGTGACTTTCGCATACATCTTCGATTAAATAAATTTTTCTTTTTTTTAGCTCTGTCAATAATTCTTTTGTTAAACCGTTGAAACCTTGAGCATGTGTAATGAAAACTGCTAGTGTTTTCTTGTTTATTTTTTTCATTACCTCACTTGAAGACATTGAAAGTGTACTAAGATCAATATCGACAAATACTGGTTTATAGCCGTTCATAATTACAGAATTTATATCTGAAACCCATGTAAGAGACGGAACGATAATTTCATTTCTTTCTTTTTTTTTATTAATAGCTTTCAAAATTGAAATAGTAATAAAGTTAGCTGATGAACCTGAGTTGACAAATGTAGAGTACCTTACGCCTAACCATTTTGACCATTTTTTTTCGAATTCTTCAACTTTTTTTGATTGTGTTAAAATTATATTTCTATTTTTAAGAAATTTTTTTACGGCACCAATATCTTCATTGGTATAGTTATTATTCATTAATTTATGATTAAAACTCATATTATCTGTTAGGGTCTTTAAATATAACTTGAGATCCTTCGTTTGTAAAATTGAAAGGGATATTTATTATTTTTTTATTTTTTTTAAAAAAAGATTTTCTATACTTTAAAGGCATATAAAGTAGTAGAAAACCTCCGCCCCCTGCGCCCAAAAGTTTTCCACCAAGAGCTCCATGCTTTATTGCTAATTTGTATAGTTCATCAATCTTTGGATTGGTAATAGAATTACTTAATTTTTTTTTTAAATACCAAGCGCTATCTAAAAGTCTTCCAAAATCATCTATTTTTCCATCATTCAACAATTTTTCACCCTCAGTTACATGATTACAAATATTTTTTATATATTCGCTTTTTGAACTAGTTAATTTATTTGCATATTTGCTTGCAATTTTATGTGCGGTTCTGTGAATTCCTGTATAAATAAGCAGCAAGTTATTTTCTAGTTTTTTTATATTTTTAAAATTTTTCATTTTTTTACTAATAATTTTATTTTTTTTAAAAATAATTTTATTAAAACCTCCAATAGATGCTGCAATCTGATCTTGAGACCCAACTGTTTCTTTCATTATTTTTTGTTCAAAAAAAATAGCTTTTTTTCCAAGTTCTAAGCTTGATATGTTCTTGTTATTAAGTGTGTCCATCGCTTTCATAAGACCTACAGTGAAACAAGAGCTCGAGCCCATTCCACTTCTAGCAGGTAAATCTCCATCATAATGAATTTCAAGCCCATTATTAACTTTATAATATTTTAGCAATCCTTTAACTGACTCATGTTTGATTTGATTTAAATTTTTTACATTTTCAATTTTGGACCAAACTATTCTGAATTTGTGTTTAAAAAAATTTGGAAGAAACCTACAAGTTATATAGATATGCTTGTTAATGGTAGTCGAAAGTACTTGCCCTTTATGTTTGTTAAACCAGTCTGGGTAATCACTGCCCCCTCCAAAAAAAGATATTCTATAAGGAGTTTTAGTTATTATCATTATTTCTCGTTATAATAATCGCCGTATTCAACTAAAATAGTATTGATGCCATCTTTTCTTTCGTAGGCCGTTTTATACGCTGGAAATATTTGTTTTGGATTATTAAGTCTTATCACTTCAATTGATGTACACATTTTTTGTATGGAGTCAGAAAAATCTCCAATGTGTTGAAATTGAGGGTGTAAAGGTCTTTGGGAACCTATACCAGTTCTTATTATAATTTTTGGTTTAATTTCATTTCCACACATTACTTTAAATTTATCAATATGGTTTATTAGTTGATTTATTCCGTATAGTAAAAAGTTCCATCTTGGGTAAATGCTTATCGGTACATTTTTATCCATAGCTAAACCCAGTGTCATACCCATTTGCATATCTTCTGCTACAGGAAGCTCTAATAATTTTTTTTTATTTACATTTTTGAGTGTATTAGACATCGCTGTGCCTGGAACTTCAACTGCTTGACCAATAAATAAAGTATCTTTTTTGCCTGCTAAATATTCCATTGATCTTTTTAATTCGTTAAAATATCTCATTAAAATTGTACTCTCTTTCCAGCACCTGCATGTGGATATTTAAGCTTATATTTATAGTATGTAACAAATTTGCTTTTAACTTTTTCATAAGTTAGCTTTTTCATAGACCAAGTTTTTCTCGTGTCTGTGCAAACTGATTTAGTATTATCCTCAACAATGAAATGTATAGGTAAATTTTTTTGTATGCTGTACTTAATTGTTTCATGCGCTATACCTGTTTCTGAAGTCATATCTCCAATAAAACAGTAAACTTTACTTTTAGATTTTTTTCTTTTTAAAGATAAAGCCATACCTAAACTTATTGGCAATATCCCTCCCACTATTGCTGAAGAATAAATTTTATATTTTGGAAAACATAATGAGATAGATTTACCATCCATAATTTCTTTTTTTAGTATTTTTGGTGGAACTCCTTTTAATAGACATTGATAATGTGATCTCCATGAGCAAAAAACCCAATCATTTTTTTTTACTTTTTTAAAAAATTTTAATAGAAATTTTTCGTTATTTGAATAAAGGTGTATTGGAGCTCTAATTTTTCCATCATTAAATGTTTTAGCTATATCGTCCTCAAACTTTATTAAATCTTTTTCTTTCATAAACTTGTTTTTCTTTAAATGGTAGCGAGGGGCGGATTCGAACCGCCGACCCCAGGCTTATGAGTCCTGTGC
>MDTB01134034.1_pt1 | contig 16427 bp, 14 predicted proteins | sample 811161 | NCBI WGS metagenome assembly MDTB01 (sample SAMN05326650, study PRJNA326480) | marine metagenome | isolation source: seawater | place: Mediterranean Sea | collected 2009 | reverse complement strand
TTTGTAATTGTTTTTGCTACACAATTCATCAACATACCTTCAACTGGATGACATACCATGCATTCAAATACAACCTGAAATTCTACTTTGTTACCACGGATTGAACCACTTGAATAATTTATAATACGAACAGAATTCGGTTTTAAAATCCCCTCTGCAATACATTTTCCAGTTGTTTGATATAGAATTTCTGTTTCAAGGTTTTTCTTTACATTTTTACCAACTTCTGTAATCATAAGATATACTTTCTGTGTTAATACAGATGGATTGTATACACCATAGATGTTTTCGTTAGTTGATGGTTTATTCATACTACTATAATGTCACAAAATATATTTCTATGTTATTTATAGAAATATATAATCAATTTTTTAAAAAGGTTATAATTTGGGTAAATCATTGGCTAATGTTTTTTCAACATCAAAGAACCACATTTTATTTTCGGTATGAGGAGACTCATTAAAATATCGCATAATCATTTCCAACATTACACATATACCTTTTCTCATAATATTTTTAGCATTTGTGTTTAGATCATACGTAATATGCCCGCCTTTATCTTCACGTATAGGGTATGGATTTTTAGCTAAAACCTTGTTATTTAAAAATTTAATAATTTCATTTTTGCCCATAACATTACATTTAAATCCCTTATTATTTGATGATTTCGATGCAATATCCTTTAATTTAAACTCAATTGTATTCTTCTTAAATAAATGCATAAACCCAATAAAATCTTGCATTTGTTCTTTAGGTGTATAATATTTACTTCGTAATTGATCAGTAAAACTACGCGAAACAGTTAAACTTGCCTTTTTCCAATTACGTGTTTCTTGAACTTGTACATATAAATCAATATGTTTTGCAGAAGCAAGTGCAATACCGCGTTTAAATCCATTAATATCATCTTTTATCATTATTTTTTCATCAAAATAGGATGTTACATATTTTGCAATATTTTTGTGTACAATATCATTGGGGAATACATCTATCAAATTAGAATTTTCTATTTCATATAAATGAAACAATATAGTTAATTTATATTCAATATCTTGGGTATCTAACCAATGATAAATAGTATATTTATCTATTAATTCTGATGATATATTGATTGTATCATGTAACTCACTGTAAATATAACCTAAATGTTTATACCAATCACTTTCAGCGGTATCCATAATAATTTTGTTATTAAAATTAGTATTTTCATCTTGTACAACAGTTAATGAATAATCCAAATCTTTGAGTAATAATTCAAAAGATTTCTGTATTTTTTGTACAACCATTGTAGGTGAGGATTGCTTTTCTATAACTTTAATTGGTGTCTTTATACCATCATTTATTTTTTTCACAGGAAGTTCCATGTACATTTCAGTTGGTTTAAAATCAACAGGAATACTTCTATCCAATATGGATGATTGGTTATCACTTATTTCAATAGGTTGATATCCGTAATACTCACCCGCGTTTATTAAAGTCCCTTTTCTACCATATTTATCTATAATATAATTATATTGGTTCTCAATAAACATAGATAATACATAATCTATTTGTTCAGTTGGGTATGGATTCACAATTTGAATAGATGCAATAAGTTGTTCACGTTTATAAAATGGCTGTTCCTTAAATAAATCACGAATTCGTTTTGAAATTCCCAGATAGTTCATCTTTACATAATGTTCATCATAAGTTGTTTTGTTAATATTTTCCTTAGTTATTTCTGTATTTGGAGAACATACAAAATCACAATTCATATAATCACAAATACTGCTACCAGATTTGTCACCAATTTTATAATCTATTTCCTGATTACTTGATAATTTCAATTTAATTGTTTGATTTTCTGCAAGTATATTTAATTTCTCCACAGTTAACTCGGTTTGACTTATATTCAAAATACAGTCAATTGCGGTTTCTTTCAAAATTCTGGTAATTTTACCAATTTGTATAGCTTTTTTCTCTGCATAACGATATACATATAAATCAGCTGTTTCTGTGTCATCTACTGCATTTGTTGCATGTAAATATATTTCTACATTTCGTTCTTCAAATGATAACATACAATGACTTAAATTACGTACACCACGACCGATTATTTGTTCTATACGATTCATGTTATACCAAGGCTCTAACATATGTAGTTGTCGTATGTTTTTAAAATCTAATCCCTCTGCTGCTGCTTTGGTAATTAATACAACCCTGACAAGTTCTCCATTTTTATTCTCTGGGCTGGTTATATACTTCAAATCTGCGAGATTATTTGGTGAAAATGATTTATCTCCTGTAATCATCACATATTTAGCTGGACGATAATTTTTTTTGTCATTTTCTTCCATTTTATCAATCGGTTTTAATGTGGTTGCATCAACTTGTTTTGTTGGTGGTTCCGCGAATAGAGACTTTGTATGACTCGCAAATCCATATCGGGTAAATCCCATCTCTTCTAATGCAAGTGCTATTGGAACAACTCCACCGTCTATAAACTGAGAATATATCATTATAATTCCCGTTGAGTTCTCTATTGATTTACATATACTTGATATCTTACCACTATATTTTCCAATATTATCTGGTTGGAATATATTACCAAATTTCTTCACTATTTCAGGTTTATATTTAAAATTATGTCGTAGTTCAAACGGTGTTGTCGTATTCTCATATGAAACAACATTAGATAATCCAGTTTTACCAATCATATTATTTATAATTCTCTTATTTGTTTGGGTGGTTTCTAAATCGGTAGGTTTCACGGCTGTATCATCTTCATTCTCATTTTGCAAAGACGTAGGGAGTGCTACAAACTCTGGATTTGGAAAAATAATATTTAAAGATTGTAAGGGTTCTCTTAAATAAGTGTACCCAAATGATTCCATGTTCTCAAATGAAGGCATTTCTTTCACCTTTCCATAAGCATCTTTAACAGATATTGATGTTTCTAATAAATATTTGAGAATAAATTGGTACGCATCATTCTGGTATTCACCAATTACATTCATATATAAAGGTGTTTTACTCGGTTTATCATTAATAGGCTTGTTATTCATTTGAGTTGATGGATAATTATCATATTGAATCATTCGTCCAATAGAAAAATCATTAGGATAAATACGATACGGAAATGTATATGGATTTTCCCCTCTAACATAAGAGATATATCCCGTTAATTTACGTCGTAATAATTCTTCTCCTCCTTCAATAACAGTCCCATCTTCAAGTGTTTTCGGTTCTACCATAGTACCCTCATTCGTAAAGACGTCAGTTTCTTCAATTAAACTTCTCTTATCAACAGCGTTTAATAAATTGGTTAACCATATAATTTCATTTTGATTATTAAAGATAGGAGTAGCGGATAATAATAATAAACGGATATTGTCAGCATATTTACAACAACGCATTAATAATGTAGCCGTTTTTTTCGCTTCTTTATTATCTTGCATAACCCTAATGTTATGTACTTCATCAATAATAACTAAACGATTATTAAAAAATGAACGAATTAAACTAATTTCTTGTTGTTTTATTTGTTTACTTGATAAATTAGTATTAGCATTTACATGTGTTTTTCGTTTAATATAATTAGCAAGTTCTCCATACCCCATAAAAACATAATATTGAGAGATAAGTGTATTTATCTGTGAAACCACCTTAGACTTAGGAACGTTCTGTATTTGTGATGGATTTATTTCTTGTAATAGGGTATTACCGATACAAGTATTTAAATTCCAAATTCCACCTTCTAATTTAAGTTTTCTTTCGTCAAATAATTGTAACCGAAAATTATTTTGAACATTTGGTGATGCAATCACCATTATACGTTGTGTAATGCCTGTTTGTTTCATATAATCACGCATTTCTTCTGCAATACCAATTGCACTACATGTTTTACCTGTACCCAAACCATGATATAAAAGTAAACTATTATATGGTGTTTGAAATGAAAGAAAATTTTTAACAAATAATTGATGAGGCATTAACTCAAATTCCGCATTACACATTTTTTCAGCTTGTTTTTTTATATCATATACTTTACCATCATATTGAGTATCATTAAATTCTTTTCTCTTTGCAATTTTTATATTAAAATTAGGGTCGTCAAATTCTGGGTATAAAAAATCATAATTATCATCAAGTGCAATACTTTCGCGTTGTGCTAATTCCTTTTTATGTAAAAAATCGTTATGCTCTTTTGAAACAATATTTGTAGAGGCAACACCGATTTTATCTTGTATTTTTTGTTGATTTGCAGGAATATCTATTTGACTGGAATAATCTGGTAAATCATAATGAGAGTCATCCAAATTATCAAGAACTTCCATTGGCTTATTCTCAATATCGGGTTCAATGTCTTGTAAATCATCTTTTGTATTAGTATCTGGAGAAGGAATTAACGGAGAAGGGCTATCTACAGTAGGTATTTTTTCAACAACGTCTTTCTTTTCTTTTTGTATGGTTTCAATATTTTCTAAATAAATAATTTGAATAATAAGCTCATCGTTTAATGTACCATAATAAGTAGAATTACCAACAGCTTTTGTGTGTTTGGATTTTAAATCGGTAATAATGGATTTAAGTACCGCAGCAGTAATTGGTTTGTCATTAATCCTACCACGTTTTAAAAAAATAATACGATCTATATTTTTATTTAAAAAATCAATATCATATGTTTTATTACGATTTCCATCAATCGTTAATATCGCGGTCTTATCATTAGATACTAAATCAATATCAGTTAACTTATAACATTTCTTATCCTTATCACATCTATATCCACTTGGGCAACGTTTTTTATCTTCACAAGTATATTCATGGGTAGTAACCGGTATATTCGGTTGAGGTTCATCAGTGGATGCATTAAATGGATTCAATACCGATATTTTATCTACTATAGTATCAAGAATACGCGGTTCATCTGGTTTAATATTTATTTTACGTCGTGTTTTTTTATTCGGCTTAGAAGTATTAACATCTGGTTTAATTTTACGACTTGACATGAAAAAAAATATGTATATATTTTACACATATATTTCATTTATCTTGTTTTTACACCATTAGTTATTTGATGATGTAAATTGACTCACTAAATTTATCATAAGGTTACCTGTAGATATAAATTATATAAACGTTTTCTTATGGTTAACCAATGTGTTATTAATATTTGTGAGTAATCGTTGTTTTTCTAAATTGTAAGGTCTCATTACTGAAATACAATCATCATATGTTTTCCACTCCATTTTACTAACCTCTGTAATTTCAAAATTTTGTATATTTTCACTATGCTCATATGGAATATATGCCAAATAATATTTGTGTTTGTAGGATTTATAATTAGAACCTGTATATATTTCTTCGTATGGATAAATATTATGTATACTGGTTAAACAGTCTCGTTTAATACCAGTTTCTTCACAAAATTCCCGAACTGCACAGTCATAATCTCTTTCTTGAAAATTACGACGACCTTTTGGAAAACCCCACTCAGGAACAGTCCATTGAGTATATGATTTACTTTCTTCTACTAACGACTCAAGCGAATATTCCTGATTATTAAATGATATACCCTTTTTTAATAACTCAAATTTATCTCGTGAACAATTTTCCTCATGTTTATATTGATTATTGCATCCTGTATCTCCCCAGATGTGTTTCCATAATTCAACAAACGACATCGTTATTAAATTATGTTTTTCATGAATAGTCATTTGTTTCAACATATTCATGATATAATCTTTATTATTTGTTGAATATTTTCCACGCATAAAATCTATAAATCCAAATGTATCTTTACGACAAATAGATAGATATTGTATTTGTTGGTTTACTATACGAAATGCAACTATACCTATGCTCATGATTGGTAATTTACATAAATGATAAACATGACCATATTTTCCACAATTATTGCAATAATTTTCACTCATTTATTTTATAATACGATAAATACTAAGTAATTATAATAAGGTATCTTTATATATTATCACATCAATGTTTTTTGATCCAACTGTATGGGGACCTCATTATTGGTTTTTTTTGCATACTGTAGCAGAATCATATCCTGAACACCCAAATGAAGTAATAAAACGAAAATATTATGATTTAATTCAAAATATGCCATTATTTATACCAATAAGTGAGATTGGTGATAAATTTAGTAGTTTATTAGACAAATATCCAGTTACACCGTATTTATGTTCTAAAAAATCATTTGTAAGATGGATGCATTTTATTCATAATAAAATAAATGTATCATTAAACAAAAAGGAATTATCTATGCCAGAAGCACTTGACCAATACCGAAATAAATATAAACCAAAACCAGTATATTTAGCAGAACAAATTAATTTAAGAAAACATTATTTATATGCTATTTTTATTCTTATTGTATCTGTTTTAATTTATATGTATTACGAATAATCTAATATATGAAAACATATTCTCTTGATAATATAAATATGAGATTGGAACTATATATTATACTGATTGCTGGATTTATGATTGCAAATATTTATACAGATGGCAAATATACAAAAATGTTAACTTTTGGAAAAAAATACTATCAAATGGCAGGAGTTGCATTTGGTGCATTAATGATATACATTTTATTTAAAAAGAATCCATTACGTGCTCAACAAATGATTGGTGCATCTAATGAATATTTACGTTATTTACCTATTGACCGTAATACATCTAATATGATTTCACCTATTTTGGATTTTACAAGCAAACAAAATATGTCTCCTGCACAAAATGGCTATCCTATGAGTGGTGGACAATATAATAATCCTATCGTTTCTATGCCAGACACATCTAATCAGTACGCAGAGAACCGTATAATGAACTCGGGGAAAAAATCAACAAAACGTTCGGTTAGTGAGACAAAAAAGAAATTTGTTGCATCAAGACAGGGCTGGAAATGCGGAGATTGTCAAACGCAATTAACCGCATGGTTTGAGGTAGACCATAAAGTACGATTAGAATATGGTGGGAGTAACCATGTAGATAATTTAGTTGCATTATGTCGTGAATGCCATGGAAAAAAAACAACAATGGAGAACCTATAATGATTCATCTATATTTGTTATTCTAAGTAACAAATATACAAAATAATATAAGACATTTAATATATATAAGTGTTATTTACAACAATATGAATACTGCCGAAATTATCTCCAATAAATATACAATTTTATTACTTAGTTTTATTATTATTGCGATTACTACATATGATGGTATTAATAAAATAAATAGTGAAGAACCTGACCGAGAAAATATTATAATAAATATGGTGATTGTCTTTATTTCACTCATATTTGGTACAGGATATTATAGTTATAAATCGGGTTCTGCATCAAACTTAATATATCACCAATTGTTTACTTTTTTGTTATTTATAGCATTTATATTTTTGATATATTGGTTTACTACAATTGATGTAAAAACATTCGCGACCTTTACATACTTGTCTTCTATTGTCCTTATATTAATTGCAATAGTTGCACTTTCTATTATTTTTATTATGCTTAGTAATTGGTTAAAGTCATTACATGGTTGGACTGGTTTTTTTGTGAATTTTCTATTTTATATTCCGTGTTTATTGAACACATTTGTATATTATTTAATTAGTGAATTTAAATTAACAACCAGCCCTGTATTAATTCTATTCTTTATTGAAATACTGTTATTATTGTGTTATTTATACATTCCAGATATTGTTAATCATATTACCAATAAAGATGGTACATTACTTCACAATACCATTACATTAGACAATGGGAATATTGAAATTAAAGATACATTCTTTTTAAATGCACAAAATTCTTTTTCACTTGATGAACATGTAATGCCTGATATGAAATTTCAAATCAATGGAAATAGAAACAAAACTACCTTTCAAAACTATGCAATTTCTATGTGGACATATGTGAACGCACATGGAAGTAATAAATTAGCATATAATACAGAATCCTTAATATTTGATTATGGTGACCGTAAACCAAAAATAACTTATTATAATGGCGATGACCAAGATACACGTGATAAATATCGTATTTACTTTACAAATAATACATTAAATGAAGACGGGAATGATAGCACTGATTTTAAGGAATATTATGAAATGAAACTACCATTACAGCGATGGAACAATTTAGTGTTTAATTTCAGTTCAACCCATGCAGATTTATTTGTGAATGGTCATTTAGAACGTACATTCTCATTTGCTAATGGCAAAATGCCAACCTTTGCAGAAACAGATGTAGTTACCACGGGGAAAAATGACGGGCTACACGGAGCTATTAGTAACATTCGCTATTATACAAAAACATTAAGTAAACATAAAATTACAAATATGTATAATATTTTTATGAAAAAAACACCACCCACATTTAATATGTAAGCATTTACTATATAATAAAATGAATGCAATTGCCATAATTTTAGCAATAATTGTAATAGTATTATTTTACATTTTGTATCGTTTCTTTATGTTAAAATCAACTGAATTAACCCAAACAGCCAGTTTACTTGATTCAAATCCTTCAATACCCATAGAAAATAAACCTACCAGTACACGTTATTCATATGGTATTTGGATTTATGTTAATTCTTGGAATTCTAGTATAGAGAAAACCATTTTTGAGAGAACAAATAACATAAAATTATATTTTGCTGATACAGCACCTATTTTAAAGTGTGATATTACCATGGCTGATGGTCAAACATTAGGTGAGGGTCAAGCCGCACCAACGACTACTCTTGAAATCACAGATAATTTCCCTATACAAAAATGGGTACATATTGTCACCAGCGTAGATAATCAATATTTAGATGCCTATTTAGACGGTAAATTAATAAAATCTGGAAGATTATATACTGAAGCGGTTACTGGTACAGATGCTTCTCCTGAAAGTACACCAAAAACTCCTGAAGACCAACCTATGGTTATTGGTTCAGGAACTACGTATGATGCCTATATTGCAAAATTCAATCATTGGTCATTACCCCTTGACCCACAAACAGTTTGGTCTGTATATAAAGAAGGTAATGGACAAAGTGGTATGAATAATTATATTTCTTCGTATGGTATTGATTTATCAATACTCAAAGATAATGTAGAACAATCAAAATACTCAATATTATAAATTATTATCAAATCGTTTTATAGTTATATAATATATTAAACGATTATGAATACACAACCAAATATACCTACTACCTCTACTAATATAGAAATGCCACAAAGTGTTCAAAATATTGGAAATAATATAAGCGAATCCGTGAATAATTTATCTGAATCTGTTAAATCCAGTCTGGATGGGTTCTCACAATCGGCTGAAACTGGGGTGGAAGCATCAAGTGGGTTTCTATCATCAAACACAATTATTGCCAAATTTGTATTTCTTATATTGATTATCATTGTTTTTATTATCTTGCTGAATTTAGGAATTTTAGCTATTCAATATTTTATAAATCCATCTGAAAGCAGTCCATACCTAATTGATGGTACATTTAGTGGAAACCAAAAAGAAACCATTAAACAAAACCCAAAAGAAGCTGATTCCATTTTAATTAAACGTTCAAACAATCAATCTAGTGGTATTGAGTTCTCTTGGTCTACATGGATACACATTGACGAATTAAATGTCGGGGACAAACATCAACATATTTTCCACAAGGGCGTTAATGAATTTGACTCTAATGGTGTTGCAAAAATTAACAATGCTCCTGGATTATATATTAAAAATCTATCAACCGGTAACTCTACAAACACTGCTACATTGAAATTAATTATGTCAACAACAAGTACTAATACTGATTTTATTGAGATTGACGATATTCCATTAAAGCATTGGGTTAATATTATTGTTCGTATGAAAAATACAACATTAGATGTCTATGTTAATGGAACAGTTGCAGGCCGATTAAATCTACGAGAAGTCCCATTACAAAATTACTATGATGTACATATTGGTCAAAATAATGGATTTAATGGGAAAATATCCAATTTAAGATATTACGATTATGCATTGAATATTTTTGAAATAAATAAGGTGGTTACAGCTGGTCCAAACCTGAATGCTGCAAAGAAATCACAGAAATTACAAGATAATTATTTCTACTTATCACCATCATGGTTTACTGCAAAATTATAAAAATTTCTTTATATATGTTAAATGGCAACCATTACAGACCTTTGCAACCAACGAAAACAATATCAATTATTTAATAAACCACCAATACGATATAATCCACCAAATCCATATCCAGGTTCTACACAAGAACAATTAAATATGCGACGAAAAGTTGAAATTCTAAAATACAACAAAAACTCAACACAAGGTTCTCAGTTAACCAAAGCACAAAAATTAAGTCAAATGCTTACACGTACTTCTAATTTAACACGGTTAGTTTGTCCAAATGATAAATATATACCAGTATTATCTACAGCTTCGAATATTCCAGGACCACCTATATATTTAGTTGAAGACGATAATGTTCCATTATATAAGTATGCACAAAATACAGACGTTTATGGAGAACAAGTAACGGATGATGATAATGAATGGACACTCAAAACAGTTTCAAATCAATTAATATTATCTGCACAAGACCATACTACATTTTGTAATTTAATTATTCGCCCAATTATAAAACAACCATATACAAATTTTACATTACAAACACCTGTTTTATTTCGCTTACAAGGAATTAATATACCTTCAAGTGCGAATGGGGCTACTATTACAGTTACACTAACTCCTACCAATAATACTACAAGTAATAGTTTCTTAACTACATATAATAGTAATCCAGTTTCTAATAGTAATAGTGAAACACAGTTAGACAATAATTCTATTGAATTAACTTTAATTCCACCTACTGGTTCGTCTACATATAACTATTTTTGCGAAGCATATGTTGGATTAATTAAATTCAGTAATATTTTATTAAATACATCCCCTGGATTTGTATATGATTTTAAATTTAATTATATTATTGATTCTACCGTTACAAATGATACGATTAACAATGATATTAAAAATAATATACAGTTTCAATTATATATTAATCTGGATGACTCATATGCTATACAACCTCAACAGAATTGTAATATAACTACAGTAATTAATGATTTACCAGAAAAAAAAATATTGTTTTCTGGTAGTGGTTAAATCAAAATTGCATTTTTAATCATCTTTATATTCAATATAATCATCGTATTTATCTCTACATAATGGACAGTTCTCACATTTCATTACACATATTTCACATATGTAATGAAAACAGTTAGGTATAATTAATTTATCAGGCGTCATTTCTTCGTAACATACTGGACAGTTTTCAAGTTTTCCCGATTCTATGTACATTGTACGAAACTTTTTTTGCATTCGTTTATAATTATGTTCTGCACGCTGGTAATTTTTGTCTAATAAATTCTCTAATGTATTAACACGAATTGATTTTCTTCTGATTTTTGATTGTAAAAATTTAATTTCACGGTCTTTTTCTTCTAATAACGTTAATGGACGCGGAAAAGGTGTATGTGATTTATGATATACGACTTTTAAATGTAGAATTTGATCACATATTTGTATATTTCTTATTCTTGGTAAATTTATTATTGACATATAAGATACTGGTATCATACCATCAAATAATTTGTATTTATCAAAATAATCATGAAAAGAATCTATAAAATCACTTAATAGCGGTGTTTCTTGAGTACAATATATAGGTTCACTATCAATCCATGTTTCTTCGCCATCCTCACTGCTTACCGTTCTATCAAAATACGCACTAATAATTGAACTTGGTATAGTTAACTCATATTCTTGTATACATTTATTTTTGTTTGATGTAACTGAAATCAATTCATATGTTGAAATATTATACTTTGTTTCTTCATTTAGATTAGTAATTACTGTTACATCAGATAAAAACATCTCTATTGCATTACGGAACAAATCATCTCGTGTTAGTTTAGGCATTGTCTATTAATTTAATATTGTAAATTATATATTATTTTATTCAATTTTTTGTTTTTCTATATAACTATAGTATATAATGCCTCGTTGTCCACCTGGAACTCGTAGATGTCCTCCAAATGTTGGAAAATGCCATAAAACTGGTAAATCTGGTAAAACTGCCAAAAAACAACCAAAAGTAAAGAAATCGGTTGAAAAAACACCTGAAGTTGACCCTACTAAGATAAAACGTACTTGGATAGACCACTTAAAATGGTGTTCTAATCATTTTAATATTAAGTATGGTAAAGCTATGACTGATGAGAGATGTCGCCAAATTTGGAAAGACACTCATTAAAATGATTTTCTAAAAACTTTATTTCATACGTATTACTCATTTCAAAATTATTTGGATATGACTTGACATCAAACTCATATTCTTGTATCTTACATATTATACAATATGTCATAAACTCACACATTTCTATATATTTACTTACTGAATCATAATAAATAATACAATCTTTTATATTTGAATTATAAAAGTATTGATCTAATAATAATTCTGGATTGGATAAATGTATTTCAGGTTCATATATATTTTTTTCATCGAGATATTTTGTAAATATTACATACATTGATTTTATTTTTATAACTATTTTTTTATATTTTTCTATTATCTCATCTGTTGTAGTATAAATACCTTCTAATTTTATTGTTTTTCCACAATGATTTAATATCCATTTTAAATCTGCTAATATCACGCGGGTTATTAATATATTATCAATACCTACTGTAAAATTATGTAACATTTGTTTTTCATTATTATACTTTTCTTCTTGTTTTTTACACTCTAATAAATTTTTATATATTTCATCATTTGACCAGTTATCTATTTCTGTATACTTTGTTAATATATCCTCTATTAAATTACATTGTAACTTTTTTACATTTAATATTTGGTTTGTTTCTTCTATTATAAATTTTCTTTCATCTACGGTTAATACTTCATTAGAGTAACTACCACCACGAACATTATCTATTCCATAACATTTCATATATTTTTTTACAAAATAATTTATTTCATCATCTTGACATAATACTATTGTTTCTATTATACGGATTGGCTTATATTTTGATAAATATTCATTAATCAATTCACATTCTATTAACACAATGTGCATATCTACTTTATCATGAGTTGATACATGTAAAAATAACTTGTCCTTTTCTAATAAAATTATATGTAAAAACATTTGAATAAATAATATAATATTGAAATATCTATATTATTTTAATTCTTCATTCTTAAGAGTGTGTATGTGTAGTAATACTACGAGTTGGATTTAAACACATATGTTGTGTGGGAAAAGTTTGACCAGACATGCATTTATTTTCATCATCTACTTCAATACACCCACGCTTTCCTTGGTATTCACCAACTAAACACCAATTTGTTTTATTTGAGGTAATTGGATTTTGAATAGGACTATTATTGTCATCATCTTTTGGTGGTTTGTTTACAATTGTTGATGCATTTATTGACTTATCTAATTGTTGAACAGCATCAGAATTTACATTCTTACGACTTGCATCCTTAAGTAAATCCGCTGCTGATTGAATTGTATCACCTGCAATATCTATTCCTGCTTTTGCTACATCGGTTGCTACATCGGTTGATTTATCTATTACTGTACCTGCTGTATATCCAAATACAGATAGTATTTGTGTAAATAGTGGACCAAATACATTAGTTATCGTTTGAAATATATTTTCAAGTGAAGATAATAATTGTATACCTAAAAATGATAATATCAACAATCCTGTTAATATAACAATTACTAAATTTTTTCCACTAAACATGTTGGATTCGGTTGTTGACACGGGTACAATAGGTGATTGTGTGACACTTGCCGTTATAGGAGTTCTTGTTGTTTCAAATGATTGGTTCATATTATATACTATGAATAGCTTTTTATTCAAAATTTAATAAATAATTAATTGCAAATGATTTAGACGTTCGTTCAGTATTAACTTATAATTTATAGTTTTATTATAATGACTTTAATTGGAATGTTTGAAACGTTTTTGTTTATAAGTTTAGCAATCACATTTATATTGATTGTATTCTTAGTATATCATTTTAAAAGCCGTATTGCAACTATAGAACATAAATGTGATACAATGTTTGAAATAATTAATAGTATTGTTAGAGAAATGAACAATGCATCTAATGATGACATTACTATAACAAATAGTCAACCTAATATGCAGATTAATCAGTTTACTCCTACATTTGATAATAAAATAGATATTGTCCTCAGTGAAGATGATTATGATAGCGAAGATGAAGATGAAGATGATTATGATAGCGAAGATGAAGATGATAGCGAAGATGAAACACTAAGTGGTGATGAAGATGAAGATGAAGATGAAGATGAAGATGAAGATGAAGATGAAAATAATGTAGAAGAAAGTATTAATACTGATAAACGTGTCATTAACATGGATAATCTACAAGATATGGATACAATTGATACCAATTTTGATAATGATAATGATAATGATAATAATAATAATAATACTCACATTGAAGGTGTAGATGAAATTAATGATGCAAATGTTGAGCCATTAAATCCGGATAATTTAGAGATGCATGTAGAAAAAGTAGAAGAAACTACAAATAATTTAGATGATAATTCAACTGTAAGTACAAATACTGAAACAAAACATAGTATGTCTGTATTTAAAAGAATGACCTTACCATTATTAAAAACATATGTTATAGAAAAAGGATTAATAAGCGATCCAAGCAAAATGAAAAAACAAGACCTTATTAATTTAATTGAAACGAATGATATTTAGTAATTTGACACACACCAGATAAATAAAACCATTGTATAATATATAATTCTATTGTATATTATAATGAAAACAAATAGTTCATTTGCACCTGAATCTATACATTCTGCATATCCTATAATAAAAGAAACTGTTCCAAAGTCTGAACGTGGTTATAATACGAATAATAAATATCCCAACTTTCCTCCATTGATGAGTGATGGACGTTCAATCACTGCTACATGGCAACATGATGCTGTTGCTAATCATAAATTAGTGCAAGAAAATAATATAAAATCAAATTGGAACTATCGTAAATTTTTAACCGATAATGCAGCTAATGTAATGGAACAAAGCTTTAGAGAAAGTTCTAACGATGTAGGATATAATTCACGATATGCTACTGCACCAAATATTCAATCAAATTTTGTGTCTAATATGGGGTCTCCTACGTTATATTCGTCTATTGAACATAACCCCACTACACTTGGACATACAACAAGTGATTTGAAAACCAGCTATTTATCCAGAGAAATTTTACAAGCACGTAAAATATCGCCAGTAATTACACAAGATGAACTTATTAAATCATTTAGTGCACCAAAACCAGAAATATAAGTATTTAATTATTATGAAATATAGAAAGATTCACTGTATATTTCATAAATGAAAGTGATTAGTTTTGATATTGGAATCAAAAATATGGCCTATTGTATATTATCTTCCACAGATAATACCGATAAACCAATCATAATACATGATTGGAATGTATTAAGTATGGTAGAAGAAAATAATTCAATTACTTATCCATGTAATTGTAGTATACCGGGAAAAAACAAAAAAATGCCATCCAAACTATGTGGAAAAAAATCAAAATATCAAAAAGATGAACAATACTTCTGTGAAAGACATGCAAAAAAAAACACCCAATGGATTATTCCAACAAAACAACATAGTCTTAGTTATATAAAAAAACAAAAAGTACAAGACATCATTACTATATGTAATACTCATATGTTACTTATCCAACATGATGTTAAAACATTAAAAAAGGATAGATTAGTTGAAATATTAATAGAGTTTTATCAACAACGATGTTATGAACTAATAATTACATCAAAAAAAATAAATGCGAATGATGTTGATTTAATATGTATTGGAAAATCTATTAAACGCTTATTTAATCAATTACCCGATATTGATAGTATTACACATGTACTTATTGAAAACCAAATTTCACCTATTGCAAATCGCATGAAAACAATACAAGGTATGTTAGCCCAATATTTTATCATGAAAAGTGATAATATACATATTGAGTTTGTTTCTTCGTCTCACAAATTACGACAATTTAAAGATATTAGTGGAATTGTACCCATCCCTATACAAAATACAATAACAACTATAGATAAAACTGTGAAAAACCCGAATTATAAAAGTCACAAGAATGACGGGATTTTATATACAAATCAAATCCTTTGTAAAAATGATGACTTCAATAAATGGAGTTCTGCTATGAATACATCCAAAAAGGATGATTTAGCGGATGCATTTTTACAAGGATTATGGTATTTTAAAAACCAAAATATAATATTATATGCGGATGATTTAAATATAAAACTTGTA
>MDTB01242652.1_pt1 | contig 16429 bp, 13 predicted proteins | sample 811161 | NCBI WGS metagenome assembly MDTB01 (sample SAMN05326650, study PRJNA326480) | marine metagenome | isolation source: seawater | place: Mediterranean Sea | collected 2009 | reverse complement strand
TGATTGATATAGTGAATTTTAATACTAATAAAAATAAGAAACTAAACATCATTGATGTAACTCTAAGAGATGGAGCACATCAAGTTAACTTTGATTGGCCAGATGAGTATTCAAAAAAGCATATCAATTTGCTTTCTAAATCTAAAGATATAAATTTTATTGAATTAGGTTATTGGAAACAAACCGCAAAATCAAAAAATCCATATTACCAGATGGATGAAAATTTTTTAAATAAGCTTGCAGACAATAAATCACAATTTAGCAAATTTTCATTGATGGTAGATTGTCATTATTGTAGTCATGAATCTTTCGAATATCCTTCTGAAGATGAATTTGGTATCGGGCTTTTCAGAGTATGTTCAAGATCCGAAGATATAGAAAAGGCAACAAAGCTTGGAGAAATGATTAAAAAAAGGACTGGCGCAAAATTAAGTATGAATTTTTTCAATATAACTAATTACTCTGAAAAAGAACTTAAGAATTGCATAAACTTGGCTTCTAATGCAGGAGCAGATTTTATATATTTTGCAGATACACATGGCACCTTAGATTTAATCAAAGAACATGAAAAATACTCCGTTTTTTCATCAATGATCAAAGAAAAAAATATTATTCCAGGATTCCATTTACATGATCACTCAGGCAAAGCTTACCTAAATTATAGACTCCTGCCATATTTAGGCTTTGGCTCAACAGATGTTTCTTTATCTGGAATGGGGAAAGGTGATGGAAATTTAAAGTTAGAATTTGTTATCAATCCAAATGATAATCCTGAAATATTTGACCTCCTTGAAGAAAATAGAGAATTATTATCAATGAATCCAACATCATTTGGTATTATAAGTTCCTTTTATTCTATTACTGACTACTACGCCCTCGAAGCAATTAAAAATAATTTAAAACCAAGCGAATTTTTATCTAAGGCTATAAAAATAGGAGGTAAAGATAAAGATAACTATAAAAAAGGAATTATATAAATGCAAAATATTTTAATAACTGGAATTACAAAAGGTTTAGGTTTCCAACTAGCACAAAATTCTCTGCAAAGAGGATATAACGTAACGGGGATAAGCAGAAATAAATCTTCAATAAATACATCAAATATTGTATGTAACTTGGGAGATTTAAAAAATCTAAAATATATCCTGGGAAATGAACCAAATTTAAAAAAAGATTTTGATACCATAATTCTAAACGCAGGTACATTAGGTGATATTAAAAATGCTCGAGAAGTATCCAATCAAGAACTATTGCAATCATTAAATGTCAATTTTTTTGCAAATAAATTAATTATTGATCACTTTTTAAAAAACACTAATCTTACTAAACGCTTTATTTTTATATCTAGTGGTGCAAGTACTAAAGGATACACTGGCTGGCTTTCATATTGTTGTTCCAAAAGCATTTCTGATTCCTTGATTAGGGTTTATGCAAAAGAACATATAAAACATATTTTTATATCCATTTCACCTGGAGCTATTAATACTTCAATGCAAAAATTAATACAGACTACAGACATTAATCAATTTCCAGATATGAAGAAGTTTATTGAACTAAATGAAACAGGTGGTTTAAGATCCCCTAAAGAGGCTTCAATTAAAATTATTGATCATATCGAAAAAGTTTCTTACAGAGATTCAGGAATGTTCTTAAAAATTTAGTATTTTTCTAAATAATAATATTTTATTTTTGCAATTAATTGCCTAGCTACATAAGATGAATCTATATTAGTTAAAGTTTATACATTGAAAATTGTCTGATAAAAGGTTTATTAAAGATCTTATTATTGCTGGGAGGCCTAAACAATGGACAAAAAATTTATTAGTCTTTCCTGCGTTAATTTTTAGTGAAGAATATACTAATGATATTTGTTTGGTAGCAATAATAACTTTTATTTGCTTTTGTTTTATATCAAGTTCAATTTATTTCTTGAATGATTCATTAGATGTAGAAGAAGACAAGAAACACCCCACTAAAAAATTTAGAATTATTGCCTCAGGCAAAATTTCTATAAGATCAGCGAGACTAATATCAATTTTTTTAGCCTTATTAAGCTTATCATTAGCTCTTTTTTTCTCTGTGAAAATATCTTTAGCTCTTCTTATATATGCTTTTATTCAAATTTTATATTGCTTTGTTTTAAAAAAGATTCCCTTAATGGATATTTTTTGTATTGCTTCGGGATTTTTAATTAGATCAATTTCAATTGGATTAGCTTCAACTTTATTTATATCTCCATGGTTTGTTTTAACAGTAGGTCAATTATCTCTATTTTTGGCTATAGAAAAAAGAAAAGCAGAATTGCTAATTTCTAAAAGCAAAAATCAAATCCCAACTAGAATAGTGTTAAAGAGGTATTCTTATCCTTTGCTCCTAAGGTTAGAAAGTCTAGTAGCTACAAGCACTTTTATTTGTTATTCATTATGGGCTTCAGGTCCACAATTAAATGGAGCTTCAACAAGTAAAATGCTCATAACAGTCCCATTCGTTCTTGCAGGAATATTTAGGTATCAATTATTGAGTGACCCAGAAGAAATAAAAAGAAGAAACAAACAATTAAATATAATTACCACTGAAAAACCCGAAGAAATTCTTCTTCATGATAGGGGTATTAGGAGTATAGTTTTAGGATGGGTAATAATAATCGCATTGATAAGAATAAGTAGTTAGATTTTTTAAAAATGTCGATTTCAGTATTTGATTTTGATGGAACACTTTTAAAAGGAGATAGTCTATTAATAGCTGCGAGGCAATCGAATAGAAAAAGTCTTTTTTTATGGTATTTATTGAAAATAGTTCCATATTATTTTAAATATAAATTAAATCTATTATCAACGAAGAAATTCAAAGAAAGGTTTATTGAGATTTTTAATTTATGTTCGATCGACCAAAGTACAAAGATCAAAGAAAAGGTCAAAACACAAATTATTTCTAGAATCGAACCCAAAGCATTAGATCGTCTTTATTGGCACAAAAAAAAGGGGGATAGAGTAATTATTTGCTCTGCTTCACCAAATTTTATCCTTGAACCAATTGCTGATTATTTAAAAGTTGAACTTGTTTGCACGGAATTCATGAAAAAAAATGGAATATTAATCCCAAAAATAAAAGGTGAAAACTGTAAAGGTTTAGAAAAAGTCCTCAAACTAGAAAAGCTTTTAAATAATAAACTAAGTGACTTAGATATTGAAGCATATGGAGATAGTGCCGGTGATAAACAATTATTAGAAATTTCTAAAAAACCTCATTTTAGAGACTTCACATCAAAAATTTCCTTATATCCTGAATTCCCTTTTAAGACATTATTAAATGTATTCTTAATATCTATAATTTTTTATATATTTATTTTTTTTTCTAGTAATGAAAACTTAATCTCAACTTTAATCACAATAAAGTTTGAAGTGATAATTGGCTTATCAATAGTTCTCTTAGGTTATTTTTTAAGATATATAAGATGGAGAATTTTAATTAAAAAACTTAATATTAAAAGCCCTTTAAAAACTGATTTAAGAATATGGATGAGTTCATATGCTTTTACCGCCACTCCTGGGAAAGCTGGCGAAGCCATAAGATCCTTACTCCTTAAAAAAGAATTAAATATAAGTTATCCCTTATCAATAACTGCTCTGTTTTTTGAAAGATTTACTGATGGAATTGCAGTTTTTGTAATTCTATTTTTTAATTCTAAATCAATAAGTTATATTCATTTACCTTTTAAAATTGAATATCTTTTAAGTATCTTTCTATTTATCGTAATAATAGCTTTTTATAAGAAAAGATACTTATTTGATTTTTTAGAAAAAATTTTAAATTTATTTCCAAAAAGAATAATTAATTCTATATTACAAAACAAAGGAAACTTAAAAAAGTTATTTGATTCAAAGATCTTGTTGAGCTCTATATTTCTAGCAACTATTTCATGGTCATTAGAAGGATATTCACTTTCTTTGATATTGAATAAAATTTCTGCAAAAAATTTTAGTTTTGGAATCTCTCTAATATCTCATACTCTGTCAGGATTTTTAGGAGCCATATCAATGATTCCCGGTGGGATAGGAAGTTCAGAAATATCAAATATCACGTTACTTTCGATAAATGGAGTTTCTTCTGCTAATGCTGTACTAGCAACCCTAATTATAAGACTAATGACTCTTTGGTTTGCAACATTTCTTGGTGTTTTATGTTTGTATTGGGGCTATTATAAAAAATGAATATTTTTTATAAAAACACAATTGAATAAAAATTTCCCTATTAAAAAAGCATTCGTTATAGGTAGCACAAGCACAATCGCGCAACAAATCTGTATAGAACTCGCCCTTAAAGGATGTAAACAGTTCTTTTTATTAGCAAGAGATGAAAGAAAAAATAATATTTTTGCGAAAAATCTTGAGCTCAAGTTTAATGTCAAAGTAATAAAAAAAATAATTGATTTGAATAAAATTTCTGAACTAGATCCGCAAACAAAAAAGGATATTAATGATTATGATCTTTACCTTTTATCTGCAGGATACCTTGGCAATACTGAATTAGCGAATAATAATTTAGAAGAGTCTAAAAAAATTATACGAGTAAATTTTTATTCATTGCTACCTTGGTTATTAGAAATTACTACAAAAAAAAGACTTGATTCAAAAGGGAGACTTTGGATATTAACTTCAGTTGCAGGAGATAGAGGTAAACCTTCTAATTATCAATATGGTGCAGCAAAATCTGCTTTAACAATTTTTTGCGAAGGTATTTTATTGAGATGTATAAACAAACCTTTCGCAGTGCGCATTATCAAGGCTGGCTTTATTAAATCACCAATGACAAAAGATATCAAACCAAGTTTCCTTTGCACAAATCCTATTTTGATGGCAAAAAAACTTTTGAAAAATCCTAACAAAAGAGGAATACATTATTTCCCTTGGTGGTGGGAATGGATTATGTTTGTGATAAAAATCGCCCCTGAATCAATTATTGCTAAACTATAGTATGATGATAAACACTTTTGTTTCAGGTTGGGGTCTAACTAATCCAGTTTCAGTTAGACAATCTTCTCCAAAAAGTATTGAGGATTTAGAAAATTTAATAACTTCGGCTTATCCAAAATCAATAATTACAAGAGGTCTAGGGAGATCTTATGGAGATGCAGCTCAATTGGAGAACGCAAATGTTGTTCGAATGGATAATTTTAGTTTTATTGATTTAAAAATTGAAAACAACGAAGTTACTACTGGATCTGGAATAAGTTTTGATAAACTCTTGAACTATATTATTCCAAAGGGATTTTTCATACCAGTTTCTCCGGGTACTAGATATGTAACAGTTGGAGGCGCTATTGCCTCTGATGTACATGGTAAAAATCATCATGTTGATGGTAGTTTCGGAAACCACGTAAAATCAATCTTAATTCTGAATGGAAATGGAGAACTAAAACGGCTTAATAAATCCTCCTCAAGAGAAATTGAAAGAAAACAATTTTGGGCAACTATTGGCGGTATGGGTCTTACTGGGGTAATAATTGAGGCCACGTTTGAGTTAATACCGATTGAAACATCCTTAATAAATTTATTTACAAGAAACTTTGAGAATATTGATTTACTTTTGCAAGCTATGATAGAAGCTGATAAAGAATATAGATATAGTGTAGCTTGGATAGATAGTCTTCACCCTAATTTAAGAGGTATTCTTTCATGTGGAGATCACGCACTACTAACAGATATAAAAAGTAAATATAAAAAAAATCCTTTAGAAAAGATTCAAGATAATAATACGAAAGCACCAAATTATTTCCCAAGAGGTTTAATGAATAATTTAACTATAAAAATATTTAATGAAGGTTGGTATAGAAAATCAATCACGGCAAAAAAGCATAATATTGAGACAATAGGTAAGTTCTTTTATCCACTTGATGCAATCAAAAATTGGAACAGAATTTATGGATCTGATGGATTTGTTCAATATCAATTTGCTATTCCTGATAAAAAAGTTGAATTAATTTTAGATTTTTTAAGAAAGCTTCAGGACAATAAAATTCCAAATTTTCTCCCAGTCTTAAAAAGATTTGGTGATTTTAAAAATGGCCATTTATCGTTTCCAATTAAAGGTTGGACTTTAGCAACTGATATTCCAGCAAATCATGAAATCGCAATGGAATTACTCGACGACTTTGATGAAAAGATTGTTGATGCTGGGGGCAGGATATATTTATCAAAAGATGCAAGACAAAAAAAAGAAACTTTTAAAAAAACCTATGAAAGATATCCAGAATGGAAACAAATTAAATATGAAATGGACAAAAACAATATTTTTTTTTCATCACTTGCAGAAAGATTAGAACTTTAATGTAAACTTAATAAAAAGTTTGTTTATGAAAAAATATAATTATATTTTTTGGATCTTTCTTCTGATACCTGTCTCTTTATTAGTTCTTCTTTTCTTTCAGTTTACTGTTGATGACGCATACATAACTTATAGGCATAGTTTCAATCTTTTTCAAAATGGTAATTTATCTTGGAATAATTTTGGTAGTAGAGAAGAAGCATTTTCAAATCCTCTTTTTGTAATTGGGGGGGGATTAGGAATAAAAATGGGTTTAAAACCTGAGTTACCCATAAAAATTTTTAATTTATCAATCCTTATATTTTGGTTTCTAAGATTAAAAGGATTAGTAAAAAGATTATTTCTCCAACAAAAAGCAATAATTTATGCTCTTTTCTTTTGGTCATTTCCTGTATTTATTCATGCTTTTTCAGGCCTTGAAACTTTTTTCTTTAGCTTTTTATTATTTGAATATTTAAATTCAATTTACATAGGAAATCAAAAAACTATTGCTGTATCTTCAATTTTATTAATCACAAGACCTGAAGGTTTATTGTTCTTTTTGAGTTCATTAATTGGGCTTTTTTATTCAAAGATTACAAACAAGATCAATATCAAAAGCGTAAAAATAAATTTTAAAATTTTATTAGTAATTATAGTACCGATAATTTCATTAATAATCCTAATTTATAAAATTCATTTTTTCGGTGATTTTTTTCCAAATACATATTATGCCAAAAGCAGTTCAAAAACTTTGTTTTCCATTTTAAGAAATTCTAGATCTAACTTATCTTCATCATTACCTTGGGTATTTATGACATTTTTATGCTTCGACTTTAATCAAAAAATTTCTAAAGACATATTCAATTCAATTTTAAAATATGCTCCATTTTTTGTGATCTATCTTTTATATCTGCAGTCTGCTTTGGCGATGAACTATGCCGATAGATTTTGGTTCCAATTATTTTGGCCACTAATAATTTACTTTATAGTTAACAACAAAAATATATTAATAGTGAATATATCTAATATCAAAAAAATAATTTTTAACCCCAAAAAAATTAAAAAATTAGTATTAGTTTTAATTTCATCTATTTGGGCTATCAAGTCAGTTTCATTAGCATATGTAAAGGATCCAGACGATGCTCCCATTAGATTAGTTAGTAGTTTTGGTAGAATAGTAAGGTCTAGAGCAGTTCTCGGGAAAGAAATTGACAGAATTTTGCCTAAAGATGCAAAGATAGTTATTGGTGACGCAGGGCTTCTAGGTTATTATGCAAACAGGCAAGCTTACGACTATTTAAAACTCGGAACCAAAGAGATTGCTAAGAATGGACTAACTCAAGAATTTCTCGACAAAGCAAATCCTGACCTATTTATTCTTTATGGTTTCAATAAAGATAAAAAAGGTTCATGTGATGAAAAAGATACTAGATATCTTATGCATAAAGAAGAGATTAAATTTATAAGAAAAAATAATTTAAAGTTTATTGGAGGCTTTGTTCAACATTCAAATAAATGCCAAAATATTTATGCAAAAAGTAATTTAGTTGATCTATTTAATGATAAAAAATTTATTTCTTTAATGCATGAATCAGAAAAAAATCATAGGAGCATTTTTAATGGAACACTAGACGATATTTTATATTCTTATAAATATATTTTTCTTCCCTCAAGAAATTTACCGAAATCATAAACAAGAATGGATTTAAAAAATGAGAAAAATATAGATTCTTTTCAAATTATTGAAGAACTTTGGAAAATAATAAGTTTAAAAAGAAAATATCAACTTTCTTTTTTATTATTATTAATGTTCCTAAGTGGTTTAGGAGAAAGTTTTACAATAGGGGCAATAGTACCCCTACTAAAATTGTTTGATAATAATGGACAATTTCCTAATTTAACTTTTTTGAAAAACCTTAATGAAAATTTTTACACTACTTATTTGAATCATCCGTTAATTTTTATAGTTTTTCTTTTTATATTTATTCTTTCGTGCTCAGTAATAATTAGGATTCTTAATCTTTTTTTTAGCAGTTATATATCAGGATTAATTGGGAATGATTTAAGTACTATCGCATTTAAAAAAACAATATATAAGTCATACCTAGAAATTTCAGAAATGAATAGTAATTCTCTAATAAATGCAATAACAAGTCAAGTAAAAATTACTATTAATGGAATATATGGGATTTTACTACTAATTAGTTCATCAATAATTGTTTCAGGTATATTCATATCAATGCTAATTTATAATGCAAAAATTACTTATATTTTATTTTTTTCATTTATTTTCATCTATGTTTTACTATTCCAATACTTAAAAAAGAAACTTTATTTAAATGGGTCAAATGTAGCAAAAATAGCAAAAAATCAAATCCAACTTATAAGAGAAATATTAGGTGCCTTAGATGTAATAACCCTTAACAATTTCAGAAATAAATCAGTCGCTAAATATTACGAAATGGATCTTAAGATGCGTTTCTCTATGGCACAAAGTATTTTCTTTGCCGCTTTTCCAAGATATTTAATAGAGAGTCTAGCTTTGATAATATTTGCCATAATTGGACTTGGCATATCAAAGAGTTCAGGCTCATCAGATTCAATAGAGATTTTAGGTTTTTTCGCTTTTGCGGCACAAAGATCACTTCCTGCTATTCAACAAATATATGGCTCAGCAGCCTCATTTTCATATCAGAAGAAAGGTATTAAAGAACTTCTCTCTCAAGTACATCAAAATAGTTCAGAAATTAAAATTTATAATTTTGAGAATAAAAGATGGAATTATAAATCAAATAGGAGTGATTTTCATTTCGATTCTCTTATTATAAAAAACCTTAGCTTTAATTACCCTAAACAAAAAGAAAGTTGTCTGACTGATATTAATCTTGAAATACTTAAAGGAGACAAAATTGCTCTAGTAGGCAAATCGGGCGCAGGTAAAAGTACTTTATTAAAATTATTATTAACTTTTATTAAACCAACAAAAGGATTTTTCTTATTAAACGATATAGATCTATATAAAAATGAAAATATCGACTTGCTTTTAAATTTCAGAGATGTAATTTCTTACGTTCCTCAAAAAATATACTTGTTTAATGATTCAATAAAAAATAATATTGCCTTAAATTCCAAATCCTTTGGTGTAGAAAAACAAATTATTAAAGCGGCAAAAATAGCTGGCATTCATGAAACAATCAAAAAATTACCTTATGGATATGACACCATTGTTGGTGAGGAGGGTGCACTCTTAAGCGGTGGTCAAAGGCAACGGATTGCAGTTGCCAGATCAATCTATAAAAAATCCCAGATTATAATATTAGACGAGCCCACAAGTTCAATTGACAGTATTACGGAAGACTTAATTTTAAATGATATTTTTACTTATTTTAAAAACAAAGTTATAATTATCGTAGCTCATAATAATAAAATTAAAACTATGTGTAATAAGATTTTTACTTTAAAAGATGGTTCTTTATTTTCTCAAGATTAATGTTGTATTTATCTTGCTTATTTGTTTTTGGAAATTTAAATGCTTTAAAGTTTAGCTTTCTGGTATAATGTTATCAATTTTGAAAAAAAATATCAAAAATTTTGTAAAAAAGGCTTTCAGAAAAAGAAAATGTTCTAGAGATGATATTTCTTCAAATTTAAAAAAGTTTTTAAACTCATTGATTCCAACTATCATATTAACCTGAATTCCTAAAATAAAAATCTTTGTAAAAGATCTTGATCATTAACTTTAAAATAATGAAACACATTCTTAAAAAAATTGGAAGAATATTAAAAAAATTTTTTTTAATAAATGTAATTAATCACTTAAATAAATATAGATATGCATTAAATAATCATTACGGATCCTCAAAAGAAGTCTCATTATTATATGAAGAATATAAAACTGAGTTGAATGATCAAAAATTTTTTGAACTCATATCTGAAATATACAGAAATTATTCAATCGATGATAAAAGTTTTGTAGAACCAAGAATTATCTCTAAATATAATGATGAAAAGGTTTGGGATCAATACTTAAAGAGAAAAACAGGAGAACATTACAGGTTACTAATTACTATTTTAAAAATAATTAAATCAAAAAAATTTTTAGAAATTGGTACATTTAGAGGTGCATCCGCAAAAGTTATATTAGAAAATTATCCAATTGAAAAAATTCATACTTTCGATTTAATTCCATGGGAAGAATTTGATGGCACCTTTCTAGAAAAAAGAGATTTTGAAACTGGTAAAATATCTCAACATATTGATGATTTAAGTAAAAAAAGAGTTTTTGAGAAATATCATGAAGAGATTATAGAAAGTGACTTTATATTTATTGATGGACCGAAAAACTACAATTTTGAAAAGCAATTTCTTAAATATCTTTTTAATTTTTTAGAAAATAATAAAAAAGGAATGACAATAATCCTAATTGATGATGTTAAACTTTCAACAATGTGTCAAATCTGGAGATCTATAGATCATCCAAAAGTTATATTAGATTTAGTAGGACATTGGAGTGGATCAGGATTAATTATGCTAGATAATTCATAATTGAATATTTATTTTTATGGAAAGTAATTGTTTTTCAAAAATATTAATATTAACTAGTTGCATTTTTCCAAATACTTTTTCTGGGAATATATCTAATTTTAGCCCCGAGAGAAGAGCAAAAGAACTTATTTTAAATTGTAACTATATGTTAAAAAAACAATTATTTGACAAAATAATAATAATTGATGGATCTCAAAAAGAATCCTTACCAAAGAAAAAGACTTTTAAAGATTATCTATTTGATCTAGGATTAAAAAAATCAAAAGTTTTATATTTTTATGAATTTAATCCTGATATAAATACTCAAATTTTAATAAAAGAAAAAGGTAAAGGATTTTCTGAAACTAAAATGATTTTAAATGTACTTGAAAATTTTAAATATTCGAGAAAAACAATTTTTTATAAACTATCAGGAAGATATTTGATTAAAAATATTGAAAAAGTAATTTTAGATTTAGAAAGATTCTTTAGTAGAGGCGGAGAATTTGCCATACCAGTATCAAATCTATTTGAAAGAACAAATAGTGTAATGTATATTTTTAGTTCAAATTTCAATAAAAATAAATTTGAAGAAATTTGCAAAAAAGTCTCAGATAATGATGGCTTATACGTTGAACATCTTCTTTATTCAGAAGTTTTTTTAAACTCATTAGTCAATACATCAAGATTTAGGATTCTTCCAATTTATCCAAGCAATCAAGAAGGTGGATCATGTCAAGGAAAATATACTCTTTGGAGACAATTAAAAAAAAATTTTATTCACAAATACTTTTAAATAAAATGTAAATTAAAAAACATGAATACTTCTTACAATAAACATTTTTTTAAATTATTTATTTATTCACTATTGTTTTATTCTAGCAATTTAGCACTCAATAATTTAATAATTACAAAAAGGGGGGATTCACATAGATATCTTGAGCTTATTAAACTAGAGGGAATAAATATTTTCCCTGAACCAACATGGTTATTTTTAAGGCAAATTTATCTAAATTTTGGTGAAAATTTTCTTCTGTTTATACTAACTTTTTTGTTAACTACCACAATCTATTTATGTATACGTAAATTTGATAAATCACTAATTACGGCATTTTTTTTAAGTATATTTTTAATCTGTGGTGACCCTTTAACATCTCTATATTCTTCCTTATTTTCAACCTGGAGAGCAATTCCAGGTTGGTTTTGTTATTTTATTTACCTAACATTTTTTTTAGATAGTAAATCCTCATTTAAAAGCATTTACAAAATAGAAGGCTCTATTATTCCAAAAATTTTAGAGTTATTATTTCTTTTAATTAGTCTTTTATCTCATCCAACAACTTTCTTTTTTACAATTACTACAATAATTTTTTATTATGAAGATAGTCCAATATCTAAAATTTTTAATAAATTTATAACTAATTTTAAAATATTTTTACCTAAATTAAAAATTGTACTATCTATATTTTCATTTATTTTTTTATTGTTAGCTATAACTATTGTAGATCCAATTCTTAATGCAAAACTTTTCCATTATATTTCATATGATGAAGTAAGCCAATTTTCAAGTTTTCGAGCAATTTTAATTAATATTATTATCTCCTTTTTTTGTATAAAGTATAATAATTATTCAAGAGTAATATTAGGTTCAAGTCTTTTTTCAATTCCCATAGCATTTTTAATACCTGCGATTTCATATAGATTAGCAACAACGATTTATTGGATAAGTTTAATTAGCTTGATTTCAACTTTACTAAAAATATCATTTAGCAAAAAAAGGATCTCATATTAATTCGTAATTTTAAATGGTTATTAATATTATCTTTATATCTTCATATAGTTCTCAATTAGGTGCATTAATAGCATTAATAAACCATAACAAATTAAATTCTAATTTCAAAAAAAAGCATATTTTTATTGTTTTTCAATTCCCAACATTAAGTGATCAGAAATGTAAATTTTCACCCTTTGAAAAAAAAATATTAAAAAATTACTATATCAATTTTAAATTTTTCAAGTTTAGAGTAAATAATCATTTTAAAAGAATTATATTATGGGTTTTATTATTTACAGTATCTCCATTACTTTGGAACAAAAATTTTATTATTTGGCAGAATCGGCCTGACTGGATGAAAACCTGTTTTACATTCAAGAGATTAATTTTACCAGTAATACTTCCAAGAAGGAATCTCTATTATTGCGGTGATGGATTTTTATCATTATGTAGAAGTGCTAATCCTTTCTGGTTAAAACCCAAAAATAAATCAAATCAAAAATTAACTATTGATGTAAACGAAAAGAATACTTTTTACTATTTGTATAGTATTGATTATAAAGAACCAACAAGTTACGACATTAAGATACCTAGAGACTTTATTAGAAAAATAATTTTAAAAATAATAGAATCGAAAAGAAATTTTAAAACTATTGCCTTAAAAAAAAAGGAAATTGAAAACAAATCAAAATCTTTATTTATTTTTCCCACATCAACATTCTCTGAGACATTAAGGTGCAGTTTGAATGAAGAAATTGATTTATATTTAGACTTTATAAATAAACAAATAGATATTAAATCGCACTTTATTTGTATTAAGCCTCATCCTGGTAGTTCAAGAATAAAAACCTTGACTCTCGAAAAAAAACTTTTGGAACATGGTTATGAACTATTCCAATGGGGAAATTATGATAAGCTTGGAAAAGTATATAATTTACCATTGGAAATAATCCCTCTTGAATTATTTATTGGAATTTTAGTAACTCAAATGGGATTAAAATATGAAAAATTCATTTTGGTCGTAAGTTCAAATGCCTCCTTATCATGTTTAATTTTATATCCTAAATTAAATTATTTAATTGCATTTTCGGAAAATTTGATAAATAAATATCTTGATAATAAATTTAAGATTCCAAGACTCGAGCAAGAGAAATTTATTAAAGAATTTATTCATAAGAATATCAAAAACAAATAATGTATAGTAATCAACAAAAAAATAAGCTCGAAGTAAATTATTATCGATTTTTTTTCTGGATAAAGACAAAAACATGGAATATGTTTACAAAAAAAGTTTATAAGTATAGTAAAACCCAACAATTTTTCTGGAAATTATATATATCCATAATTTTTGTTTATTATATTTTAGTAAAATTTAGTCTTTATTTCTTTAATAGTGATTTAGGAAAGATTTATGGATATGGGTTCCTTTTCAGATGCCTTAATACATTTAATAAATTCTTATCAGCAAGCGAATATATGCAAAAGATAAGAAAATTATTAAAAGAAAATACTCATTTAAATAAATATTTAAATGAGTATTTATTAAATGAGATATCTTTTTATGATCCCTCAAAATTAATTCAAATTAATAGAAAAAATATAAATGTCAATAATCATAATGAAGAATTTTTTAGATCTTTAACTAAAAATAAAAGTATCTTAATTATAGGTTCTGCCCCACAAGAATTAAATGAAGAAATAAAAACTAAAATAGAAAATCATGATTTCATTTTGGTTTTTAATCCAAGAAATTTAACGAAAGTTGAAAAGATTATTCCAAAAAGAAAACAAATAGCTTTTTATAGAGGGGAATATTCAAAATACTTAAAAAAAAGTAATTTAAATAACAATATATTTTGTATTTTTAAAGTTAAAAAAACTAAAGAAATATTTGAAAATTATGTTAAAAGTAGAATGATAATAAGACCTCTAAATAAAGATAGGATGGGACAAACAAATGGGGTTCAAGATGTTATTTTTGATTTACTTAATTGGGAATTCTCACTTATAGAAGTAATTTGCTGCGACTTGTTATTGACTAGAGGAAATAGTAAAGGCTATAGAAAAAAATCAGAAGGGTTAATTTTTTATCCATCTACCTTTTATTCACATCCTCCCGAACTTCAATTCTCATTTTTAAAAAAAATAAAAAATTCTTATCCTAATAGATTAACTTTTGATGAAAAGTTAGAAAACATCCTTCAAGATGGTCTCATTAGATATCTAAAGGAAATGGAGAATTTATCAAGAAATCATAAAATTCCAAAATAGAATATTTATTTTTTTAATATTGGTAATAGTATAAAAAAAGTTAAGTTATTTGAGTCAATACTCGAATAAATTCAAAGATGGCAGCTTTTAAAAAAGCTAGTTTTTTTTGAAAAAGTAAAGTTTTCCCAACAAGACCAATTAAATAATTCAATAATAAAATGCCGCAAATTTTTATATACCTAATAACTTCATTACTTATTAGTCATATTTTTTTAACTTTTACATTTCCATATTTAAAAAAAAACAATCTTGATATACCTAATAAAAGATCCTCTCATATCGAGCCAAAACCAAAGAGTGGAGGTATTTCATTTGTTTTAACTTCAATAATTGGTGCATTTTTAGACTATTTTACAAATGGTTTTAATTTTTCAATTTATTCAATATTAATTTGCTTTCCATTAGCGATAATGGGCTTTATAGATGATAAATATAATATTAAGGTTAATTTTAGATTTGGTTTTCAGATTTTTACAGGGATTTTGATTTTAAAATCATTTATAAATAACAATAACGACACAAGAATAATACTTATTCCATTGATATTAATAACCATAATATCAATAATAAATTTTGTGAATTTCATGGATGGGATAGATGGTATGGTTGCAGGTTGTATGATTATTAGTATAGCCACGCAGAATTTAAGCCTTAACAATTACTTATCTACTTGGTTCTTAGTGGGAGGGATAATTGGATTTCTTTTTTGGAACTGGAATCCAGCAAAAATATTTATGGGTGATACTGGAAGCACATTCCTAGGAGGTATTTTTGCAGCTCTTGCCTTAAATCAAGAATCTTTATATCAATCTTTCTTTTCAATATTTTTTGCTTTTCCAATATTGAGCGATGCATTTTTCTGCGTAATAAGAAGATTCAGAAATAAACAAAATATCTTCAAAGCTCATAAGTCTCATCTTTACCAAAGACTTCATCAATCAGGTTGGTCACATTCTAAAGTATCTTTATTATATATTTCAGGAACTTTACTATGTTCAATTTCTTATATAGTATTGGGTAATAAAGGATTAATATTAATTGTGATTTTAGAATTTTGCATTGGAATATTATTGGATAAGGTTTATGCCAAATCTTTTATAAAATCAATCAATTAAATAATAAAATTTTAATTAGTGCTTAAAACTAGATATTCAAAATTAGCTACAAAATATGTATTAAATCTCCTTAAAGAAATAAGGATTTTACGAAGAATTGCTTTAGTAATTATTGATATTATCATTATTCTATTTTGTAATTTTTTTATTTATTGGAACAGTAAAAGCTTTGCCTTTAGTAATTTCTTTAATCTATCTCTTTTTCTAATTGCATTAGGAATTCCTATATATCTTTTTACTGAACAATATAAAGGCTTAACAAAGTTTCTAAATAGCTTTGAAATCTATAAGATTATTTTTAGGAATTTATTTTTATTTTTATTGATAGTTTTAATTAGTTTATTCAATATTGTTGAATTTCCAGATACAAGATATATTTTCCTGATTTTATTGAGCATTTCTGGAATAAGTTGTTTAACAAAAATTGGAATGAGAGATA
>MDTB01147291.1_pt1 | contig 16431 bp, 15 predicted proteins | sample 811161 | NCBI WGS metagenome assembly MDTB01 (sample SAMN05326650, study PRJNA326480) | marine metagenome | isolation source: seawater | place: Mediterranean Sea | collected 2009 | reverse complement strand
TAACATCTATCCAAGTTTGGGATAAAAGTGAAAGTATAATAAAAAAGAATCCACCCCATGACCAAAGTAGCCATTTTTTTTCAGTAAAAAAACTACGCCACATGTTTAATTTTTAGTAAAGTTATCTGCATATGATTTGATTACAAACTTTCTTGGTTTAGATTCTATAACTTTGTAATCTATGTTATTTTTGTTTGCAAAATTAACAGCTTTCTCTTTAGTAGAAAATTCTAATCTTACCTCACCAAGAGTATCATCTGAGGACTCCCACCCCATAAGAGGATTGGTATTAGGATCTTTAGTTTCAAATTCTAATATCCAGTTCTTTGTTTTTCCCCTGCCCGATTGCATAGCTGTTTTTGTTGGAATATAAATTTTTGCTTTTTTCATAAATTATAAAATAGGTAAATCACAGATTTCTCCATGAGTGGAATTTCCATCAATATTTATTTTAAATTTCTGGGAGACTTTCCAAAAATCTTTATTAATCATTGCGATACCAACTATTTTTTCAAATTTTGGAGAAAACCCTGCAGATCTAAGTCTGCCTATTTCTTTATTTTCATTATTAAACATTTTTATTTCCTCTGACAAACTTATAGTTTTACCTTCAATTTTTACACCCATCAACTTTCTTTTAATTCCATCTTTCTTAATTTTTTTTAATTTTTCTTTTCCTAAGAAGACTATATCTGATTCTAAATTTACATACTTATCAAATCCACATTCAAACGGATTATCTCCAATATCCATATCATTGCCATAAGATAATAACCCCCCTTCTATTCTCTCTATTAAATTTGGAGATCCAGGTTTTACATTAAATTCCTCACCAACTTTAAAAAAATAGTCATATAATTTTAAACCTGATTTAATATCGTCGACATGAATTTCAAATCCGCCTTGTTTAGAGTAACCAGATTTTGATATTAAATATTTTGTTCCATCAAATTCATAAAAATCAAATCTAAAGAATTTAAGTTCATTTATTTTATTGCCAAATATTTTTTCCATTAATTTCTGCGATTTTGGACCTTGAACAGCTAAAGTGTCTATTTTTGCTTCATAAATTTCTACTTTAAAATTTTTTACAGAAATTATGCCTTTAGCAAACAAAATAACATCTGAGTCTGCTATACATATTCTCCATTTTTTTTCATCTAATTTATAAATCAAAGGGTCATTGATTAAATTTCCGTTTGTATCTACTATAGGTGAATAATAACAGCTTCCTATTTTTGATTTAGATAAATCTCTACATGTCATTAATTGAACCAGCTTTGATGAATCGTCTCCTAAAATTTCAATTTCCCTCTGTACAGAAACATCCCAAACTTGAACATGTTCTTTTAAGTGAAGGTAGTCTTCTTCTAATGAGTTAAAAGCTGTAGGTAAAAACATGTGATTATAAACAGTATAGCTCTTTAAACCCTGTTTTTCTATTCTTGACGCATATGGAGAACTTCTTAAACGTCTATTTTTTGTAATAAAAAATTTTTTCATTTTTTTAAAAATTCAGCAACCTTTTCTCTCATTTCAAAAGCATTTTCAAACATTATCATATGACCACAATTTTTAATCACATGTGTATTTGAATTGGAGAACAAACCCGAAAATTCTTTACCTTTCGAAAGTAATATCATTTTATCTATTTCACCAAATATAAATAAACATGGACAATTTATTGTTTTGGCAGCCTCTTTTCCATTTTTGTAATTGTCACAAGCAATTAAATCAATAGCTAAAATATCGCTTATCTCTCTTGATGAATTTATTATTTTCTGAACAGGATTACCTCCTATAAATCTTTTCGAATCACCATACCCCCACTTCATCATTAAATTTAGGGCTTTCGTGCTTCCGGATTTTGCAAGATCAATAAGATCGCGATTAACCGGTATTTCATAAGAACCACCAACAAAAATTAAATTTTTTACCTTTTTAGAATATTTGAAAGCATATTCCAAAGCTACTAAACATCCTTGTGAGTGACCTAAGATTGAAAAATCATTTATTTCAATTTTGCTCATTACTTTATCTAACCATTCTGCAATTTTTTCTATTGAGCCTAAACAGTCACCTTTGGAGTTGCCATGGCCTGGTAAATCTAAAGATAAAACATTGTAGCCTTGATTTGAAAGATATTGTTCAGTTAAAGACCAAACTATATGAGAAAGACCACTACCATGTATCAATACAATAGTATGTTTTTTTTTATCAAACAATTTTCCTGCGTTAGAGGCAAACACTTCTTTGTTGTCAATTTCTATAATCAATTCATTTCCTTAAATTATATTTTTTAATTAAATTTTTACTTATCTTGCCAATTAGGTTTTCGCTTATTTATAAAAGCATCTATTCCCTCTTCAGCATCAAATTTAAGCATATTTTCAACCATAACATTGGAAGCATAATCGTAGGCTTCTGATAACGTCATATCTTTTTGATTGTAAAATGCTTCTTTTCCGATTTTTAAAGTTGCTGCTGATTTTTTAGATATTTTAAGTGCTTTATTTAAAACAAAATTTTCAAGATCATTATCATTGATGACTTCGTTAATTAGGCCAATTTTAGCTGCTTTATCTGAAGAGATTAAATCACCCGTTAATAGCATTTCCATAGAATGTTTGTTTGAAACAGTTCTTGATAAAGCTACCATTGGTGTCGAACAAAAGAGGCCAATATTAACACCAGGTGTTGCAAATTGGGCTAATGGTCCTGCATAAGCAAGATCACAACTTGCTACTAATTGACATCCAGCAGCAGTAGCAACGCCAGAAACTTCAGCAATAATAGGTTTTGGATTATTGACAATAGTTTGCATCATTTTTGAGCATTTTAGCATCACTTTCTTAAAATAATCTTTTCCTTTATCAGAATTTTTTCGAGCAGATTTTAACTCTCTTAAATCATGACCAGCTGAAAATGTTGGGCCCTCAGCAGAAACAATAATTACTCTAGTTTTTTTATCTTTAGCTGATTCATCCAAAGTTGATTGAATGCTTTCCATCATTTCTTCGGACAATACGTTGTGATTATTTGGATTGTTTAGAGCTAAACGTAAAATTCCATCATCATTAAGCGTTGTCTTTACTATAGTGTTATTTTTATTGTTCATAAAATTTTAATTTATTGAGACTTTGACTTCATCTGAAAGTGAGTTCGCAATAAAACAATATCTGTGTGCTCTGTCTTGAACCTTTTTCATTTCGTTTAGGTCAACCGAAAAACCATCAGAAAATTTCACTTTTGGGTTTAGCTCTATTTCAATTACTGACATTAAGCCTTTAGAATTTTTACCAAGTGTAGCCACCGCATTATCCTCATAAGCGGTTACTGGCCAGTTCATTTTGGCTGCTAAAGCTAAAAATGTCATCATATGACAGCTGCTTAAAGAAGCTGCTAAGGTTTGCTCAGGGTTAGTGTTTAATTTGTCACCTCTCCAATCAGGAGCTGAGTCAGCTTTAATGCTAGTATTTGGTGTAAAAACTATTTTATGTTGATTAGAATATTTTCCTGGTGACATCTCTCCATTATTAAGTTCCCAGGTTAAATCAATTGAAATTTTAGACATTTTAAAAAAATTAGTTCAGTTCTTTGGCTTTTTTTCTAAGTTCAAATTTCTGAATTTTTCCTGTTGAAGTTTTTGGCAATTCACAAAATATTACTCTTTTAGGCAATTTAAATCCAGCTAATGTTTCCCTACAAAATTCTATGACTTCTTTTTCTGTTACAGATTTATCTTTTATTAATTCGACAAAAGCACAAGGTGTTTCACCCCATTTTTCATCTGGTTTTGAAACAACAGCAGCTAAAGAAACTGAGGGATGTTTGGCTATAGTGTTTTCAATTTCAATTGAAGAAATATTTTCTCCACCTGAGATTATTATATCTTTAGATCTATCCTGAATTTTTATATAACCATCAGGATTTGTCACAGCTAAATCACCAGAGTGAAACCAACCACCTGACATTGACCTTTCAGTTGCTTCTTTATCTTTGTAATAACCTTTCATTACTACGTTTCCTCTGATCATTATTTCGCCCATGGTTTTTCCGTCCTTTGGGACAGGATTCATAGTTTTTGGATCCATTACCACGACTTCTTCCGTATTAGGGTATCGAACTCCTTGTCTTGCTTTAATTTCATTTTTTTTATCTTGTTCTAAAACATTCCACTGATCATTCCACGCACATTGAAGAATGTGGCCATAAGTTTCGGTTAATCCATAAACATGCATTACATCAAAGCCTAGTGAATTCATTTTTTCAAAAATAATACTTGGTGGAGGAGCTCCAGCTGTTAAAACATTAACTTTTCTTTTTAATTTCTTTTGCTGATCTTTAGGTGCATTTGCCAACATGTTTAAAACTATTGGGGCACCTCCAAAATGAGTTACTTCATATTTGTCTATTAATTCAAATATTTTTTTTACATCTATACTTCTTAAGCAGATAATACGAGCATGTAACATTGCCAGTGTCCATGGGTAACACCAGCCATTACAATGAAACATTGGTACTGTGTATAAAAAATTTAATTTATTTGGCATATTCCAAGCAGTAGCGCTTCCAGTTGCCATTAAGTAGGATCCTCTATGATGATAAACAACACCTTTAGGATTTCCAGTTGTTCCGGAAGTATAACCTAAAGAAATTGCTTGCCATTCATCTTTAGGCTTTTTCCAGTTATAATTTGCATCTCCAGTATTAAGAAAACTTTCATATTCTAGATCGCCAATTTTTTTAAATTTTGAGCCATCTACATCTTTGTCTTCTATGTCAATAATGGTAATTTTATTTTTAACATCCTTTAAAGCCTTTTCAATTACATCATGAAATTGTCTATCTACAATTAAAACTTTTGCATCACTATGATTTAAAATATAACTAATTGTCTTTGGATCAAGTCTTGTGTTAATTGCATTAATTACGGCTCCAACCATTGGAATTGAATAATGAGCTTCGAATATTTCAGGAGTGTTGAAGGCCATTACTGACACTGTGTCTCCAAACTTAACTCCAGCTTTTTCTAAAGCACTTGCAAATTTTATGCACCTTAAATAAACATCTTTCCAAGTATATCTTCTACTTTCATAAATAATAGCTTCGTAGTTTGGATAAATATCTTTAGTTCTTTCCAAAAAAGTTAATGGAGATAGAGGGACAAAATTTGCTTCATTTTTATCTAAATTTTTATCGTAAGATGTCATTTTTAATTAAATTTAGCATTCATTATAATGTCACTTCCAGTTTTCGCTGAGTCATAATGACTTTTAATTCTAGGAAAAATTTTATCAAAAAAGTATTTAGCAGTATTAATTTTTTCTTCATAAAAATTTTTATTTTCACCTAATTTTTCTAAGCTTACTTTTGTTATTTTAAACCATGAATATCCAAGCGATATATAACCGAGAACTTTTAAGAAGTCGTTGCAAGCTGAGCTCACATCGTCTTTTTTCTCTTTGTTTTTGTCTTCAAGCCAACTTGCAAAATTTAATAAAAGTTTAATATTGTCGTCAATAATTCTTGAAAATTTTTTTAATTCCTTGTTACCTTTGTCATCTTTTGTTTCAGTTTTTATTAATGAAATAAAATTGGATAAAATTTTAGTATTTAATACTTTGCGAAAAACTAAATCTATGGCCTGAACTGAATTTGTTCCTTCATAAATAGGTGTAATCCTATTATCTCTAAACAGTTGTTCTATTCCTTGGTCTTTGGTGTAACCATATCCTCCAAAAACTTGTATTGCCTCGTTAGTAATTTCTGAACCCATGTCTGTGAAGAAAGACTTGACTACAGGAGTCATTAAAGAAACAAATTCCTCGGCTGCTTTTCTAATCTTTTGATCTGAATGATTTAAGCTTACATCAATCTGTTGGGACAACCAAAATGCCAAGGACCTTTGGCCTTCTATAATAGATTTCATGTTTAGTAGGCTTCTTCGTATATCTGGGTGTTTGATTATTTCGTCTGTTTGATTGCTTTTATTATTGTTTGATTTACCCTGCTTTCTTTCCTTAGCATAAGCTAAAGAATTTTGATAAGCAGTTTCTGAAATCCCGAGCCCCTGAATTCCAACTATAATTCTTTCAAGATTCATCATGGTAAACATAGAACTTAAACCCTTGTTTTCTTCTCCTATAAGAAAACCTCTCGCGTTATCAAAGTTTAATACACATGTTGGGGAGCCTTTGATTCCCATTTTTGTTTCGATTGATAAAGTGTTTACACCATTTCTTGTGCCTATTTTTCCGTCATCATTAACATTAAATTTTGGAACTAAAAACAAACTAATACCTTTTGTTCCAGATGGTCCACCAGGGATTTTTGCTAAAACAAGATGAATTATGTTTTCTGTCAAATCATGATCTCCTGAGGTAATAAAAATTTTTTGTCCTGTGATTGAAAAAGAACCATCTTTTTGTTTAATTGCTTTAGTTTTAATTAGTCCTAAATCTGTACCACATTGAGACTCTGTTAAGCACATTGTACCACTCCATTTTCCTTCAACTATTTTCGGAAGAAATTTATTTTTAATTTTTTCATCTGCGTGATGAAGTATGCAATTATAAGCTCCTATACTTAGTTCGCTATATAATTTAAAAGATAGGCTAGCCGAAGACAACATTTCTTCAAAAAAAGTACTGACTGTCTTGGGCATACCTTGACCTCCATACTTAGGGTCGCAAGATAATGAAGTCCATCCATCGCTTATAAATTTAGAATAAGCCTCTTTATATCCTGGAGGTGATCTAACAATACCATTTTCATAAATACATGGGTTTTCATCTCCTATTTTAGCTAAAGGATGAACAACTTCTTGATTGATCCTTGCAGCTTGATCTAAAATATCTTTAACTAAATCTGAATTGATTTCTTTAAATTTTTCAATTTCATTATAATTTTTATTATCTTTAAGATGATTAAATAAAAAAATCATTTCTTCTACAGGTGCTCTATAATTTGTCATTATTAATTAATTAATGGTTTTCCTGTTGTTAATGTATGTTTTATACGATCTTGTGTGCTTTTTGTTTTAATTAGTTTCATAAAAGCATTCAATTCTAATGAATAAACATTATCTTCACTCAATTCTCTTTTTAAATTTGTATCGCCTCCACTTAAAACATATGCTAATTCTTTGCCTACTTCTAGGCCATGATCTAAAATTTTTTTATCATTATATAATTTTTCAAGAGTTTTTAGCATTTTTTCTCTAACTTGATTTCCAGAAAGTTTGAATTTGCACTCATTTGGTGGTTTAAAATTTTTTTCTTTATTTAATAATAATTTTGATTCTGTTAGTAGGCTATTTCTATTCATGACCTTCTTGTCTTGTGAATTAAGAAACATTAATGGTTCGGCCTCAATAGGAGACGTAGCTGTTTTAGCATAACCTATAATATCAAAAACTTTTAATGGAGCATAATCTGGATCGTTTTTTGCCTCTTTTGTTTGAGACCATCTCCATAACATTTCTTTACAACCACCCCCTGCAGGAACCAGCCCAACAATGGTTTCGACTAATCCCATCACTATGTTTACATGTGAAACAACATAATTGCTTTGTACTACTACCTCATAACCTCCTCCTAAAGTTAAACCTGATGGAGCTGAAATAACAGGGTGTTTAGAGTATTTTAAATGTTTACAGGTTTCCTGAAAATATTTAATAAATTTTTCAATTGATTTAAAATCTTTTTTTTCAGCAAAATTCATTACATAATTAAGATTAACGCCAGCCGAAAATTGCATGCTCTCATTTATAATTATTAACGGCTTGTCGGTCGCTTTTTTTAAACAATCCATTGAATCATAATTTAAAGCATTAGCTTTCGTAGTAAATTCAACTATATTAAAGTCTTTAAATCTATAAATTTCAGCTGAATCATTTTTGTCTAATCTAACAGCTCTAGTTTTTATTTTTCCCAATGTTTCAATGTCTGTATACAGTTGTCTCTCACCATAAAAGTTCTCATCTTTTGTTTTAGATAAATTTTCTAAAAATTGATTATTTTTGAAAGAATCAACTTTTTCAAAAAAATTTTTTACTCCAATTTCATTTAACATTTCAAAAGGACCTTTTGACCAGTTAAAGCCAAGTCTCATAGCTTCGTCAATGTCATTAAACTTATTGGTTATTTCAGGTATTAATGAAGAAGCATATTTGATTATTTTTGAAATTACTGACCATGCATATAAACCATACTTGTCATCTCTATTAATTAATTTTTTTAAATCTACTTTTTCTATTTTTATTTCAATTTTTTTTGAAGGTGAGTATTCTCCAGTTTCTAAATTTATTGCTTCTAAAATTTTTTTGTCTCCAATTTTATTCATTTTATAGAATCCACCCTTACCTTTTCTCCCGGTAAAACCATTTTCAATTAATTTTTTAATTAGTGGAATTTCTCTTGCAACTATTTGAAATTCATCATTCTTTGGTAATTCTTTAACAAAACTTTTCAGTACGTCAGACATTAAGTCAATTCCTATCAAATCATAAAGACCAAAAACTCCAGTTTTTGGAATACCCATCGGACGACCAAATATGGCATCAGCTTCTTCGACACTGAGTTTCATTTTAAAAGCTTCGGTCATAGCAACTTGCATTGCGTAAACACCTACCCTATTACCCAGGAAACCTGGAGTGTCATTACAAATTATTGCTCCTTTTCCTAATTGTTTCTCACAAAATTCTTTAAGATGATTAATTTTTTTTAAATCGGTATTTTCATTTTTTACTATTTCTAACAAACCCATATATCTGACTGGATTAAAAAAATGTGTTATGCAAAAATCTTTTTTTTCTTCAATTGATAGATTTTGTGATAAAATTTTTATAGGAATAGATGAAGTATTTGACGAAACTATAGCTCCAGATTTTCTATTTTTAAAGATTTTATCATAAATATTATGTTTAATATTTATTCTTTCTACAACAGCTTCGACTATCCAGTCTGCTTCTTTTACAATATTAAAATCATCTTCTATATTTCCAATTTTAATATTATCTATTTTAGATTTATCAATTAATAAGGGTGGTCTCGATTTGTAGATCTTGTCTTTTGCCTTTTGACTTATCTCAGTTTTTAAATCTAACAAAGTTACTGGAATATTAGCATTACACAAATGAGCAGCTATTCCACTGCCCATTGTTCCTGATCCAATAACTACAACATTATTAATTTTCATAAAATGGTCGGGGCGGCAGGATTTGAACCTGCGACCCTCTGGTCCCAAACCAGATGCGCTACCAGACTGCGCTACGCCCCGATTGATTGATTTTATAAGTTAATTAAGCCTTTTTGGCAATTGAAAGATTGATGCTTTATAAATATAAAAACAAAATGATTCAACACATAACTAAACCTTTTAAATATTTCTTTAAATTAGAGTCCGCCTCAGGACTTGTTTTGCTATTTGCCGCCGCTATTGCTCTATATATAAGTAACAGTAGTTTTTCTGAATATTATTTTGATACATTAAAATCTTATATCCTTATTGGTACAAAAGATTTTGGTTTAAAGTTAAGTGTGCTCCATTGGATAAACGATGTTTTAATGGCAATATTCTTTTTTTTGGTTTCTTTGGAAATTAAAAGAGAATTTGTACAAGGTGAATTGTCTAACCCCAAACAAGCATTACTTCCAATAATTGGAGCTGTGGGTGGAATGCTGGTTCCTGCATTAGTTTATATTTTTATCAATTTTAATGATTCAGCCACATTAAAAGGTTGGGCAATACCGTCCGCAACTGACATAGCCTTTTCACTTGGAGTTTTATCACTATTAGGAAAAAGAGTGCCGCTTTCTTTAAAAGTTTTTTTAACTGCTCTTGCGATAATTGATGATTTGGGTGCAATAGTAATAATAGCTTTCTTTTATTCTGGAAATATAGAAATTACGTTTCTACTATTAATGTTAGTTTCAATATTTATATTGCTTTTTTTAAACAAATTAAAAATAAATAATTTTTTGCCTTACTTAATTGTTGGAATTTTTCTTTGGTCCTTCACTCATGAGTCGGGGGTGCACGCAACTATTTCTGGAGTTCTTTTGGCGCTTACTATTCCACACAATAAGAAAAAAGACTCTCTTTTATTAAAATTGGAACACTCAATTTCTCCATATGTTGCATTTGGAATTATGCCCGTATTTGCTTTTGCTAATGCAGGTGTTTCATTGGAAGGAATTAATTTTTCAACTCTGCTAAACCCTGTTCCTTTAGGAATTGTTTGCGGTTTATTTTTTGGTAAACAAATTGGGGTTTTTATTTTTTCTTATTTTGCAATAAAATTTAAGTTTGCTGAAATGCCAAATAATTCGACTTGGTTAAGTTTTTATGCAGTAGGTGTATTAACAGGAATTGGTTTCACAATGAGTTTATTTGTTGGTAACTTAGCTTTTGTAAATGCCAATGAATATTTAGATGGCGTGAAGATTGGTGTTCTAGTAGGATCCTTTTTGTCTACAATTTTTGGATATACATTATTACTATTGTCCAGTAAAAAATGATAAGAAAAATTTTTATAGCAATCATGTTTTTTAGTTTTTTTTCAAATTCGTCAGCAAATTATGAAAATCTTGCTTATGATTTTACTTTTAAATCATTAAGTGGAGGAAATATAAATTTAGCTGAGTATAAAAATAAAGTCATAATTGTTGTGAATGTTGCAAGTAGATGCGGATATACACCTCAATACGAAAGTTTGCAAAAATTATGGTCTGATTATAAAAAAGATTTAGTAGTTATAGGTGTGCCATCAAATAATTTTAAACAAGAACCTGGATCAAATAACGAAATTAAAAACTTTTGTGAAACAAATTTTGGAATTGATTTTCCCATGACTGAAAAAACAGATATTATTGGAAACAATGCCCACCCTTTCTATAAATGGGCAAAGGATAATCATGGTATTGGTGCAATACCAAAATGGAATTTCCATAAAATTATTATTGGTAGGAATGGTAAAGTCATAGACACTTTTGCTTCTTTTACCAAGCCAAATTCTAAAAAAATTATTGCTTTAATTCAAAAAGAAATTAAAAATTAAAACTTAATCCATCATAAGCAGGAACTATATTTTTTGGAAGTTTTTGTTTGAGTTTTGAATAATCAAAATCAACATGTAAATTTGTCAGTATAGTCTTTTTAGCATTGATTTTTTTTGAGATAAAAATAGCATCATCATAGTTAAAATGAGAAGGATGTTTTTTAATTCTTAAACAATCTATAATTAGATAATTTAAGTTTTTTAAATATTTAAAAGATTTTTCTGATATGTGATTGCAGTCACTTATATAAGCAACTTTATTAAAGATATAAGCTGTGGATTTAATTAATCCATGCTGAACATCTATAGAATTTAGCTTTAAAGAAGTTTTTCTTTTTGAGATTTTAAAGGATTTTTTTATAACATTTGTTTTCATGATTGGTATATATCCATGCCTTGGTTTAAAGCAGAAAGTATATTTCTTAACTATCTCCCTTATTGTTCTTTTAGATCCATAGACTGGTATTTTTTTTTTATGTTTCCAAAAAAAAGGCCTTAACTCAAAAATTCCAGTAGTTTGATCAGCATGTTCATGAGTAAAAACTACTGCATCAACATCTTTAATTTTATTATTTTTAAATTGGTTTTTAATATCAGGGGATGTATCAATTAATATTGAAAGATCTTTATATTGAATATGAGCAGAGCATCTTGTTCTTATATTTTTAATATTACTTTTGTTACAAAATCCCCAATGATTAGTTATCCAAGGAGAACCTAGTGAGCTACCGCAACCAAGTATTGTAAATTTGTTTTTCAATTTAACTCTCCAAATAAATTAAAAAAGTTTTGAGAAGTTATTTTAGACAGTTCTTTTATATCTAAATTTTTAAGTTTAGATAAAAATTTAACAGTATGAATAATGTGACTTGGTTCATTTGTTTTTCCACGAAGTGGGTCTGGAGATAAATACGGAGAATCTGTTTCAACTAAAATTCTATTATTAGGAATAGTTTTAAAAGTGTTAGCAAGGTCACTAGAATTTTTAAATGTAACTATACCGCTTGCTGAAATATAGCATCCTATATCTAAAAGTTTTTTGGCAAAGTCTTTTGAACCAGTAAAACAATGTATTAATATTTTAAAAGTTTTTTTTTTTAATTCTGATTCTAGAATTTCATAGGTGTCTTTTTCAGCAGACCGCGTATGAACTATTAAAGGTAATGATGATTCTTGTGCGGCTTTTATATGTTCAATGAATAAGTCTTTTTGGTCCTTTTTTTTAGAATGATTGTAATAAAAATCTAAACCAGTTTCACCAATACCAATGATTTTTTTGCTTAATTGAACTTTTTTTAGAATTTTTGAGCAATCAATGTTTTTGTGAGATTCACTTTCATGAGGATGGATTCCATAAGAACCATAAATAGATGGGTATTTTTTAATAATTTCAAAAATTTTATCAGATCCTTTATCTGTGGTTGAAATAGTTAAAAGGTATTTAACTCCATTTTTTAATGCTCTATCAACAACATCATCAAGATTTTTTGCTAACGGGTCATATTCTAAGTGGCAATGTGAATCAATTATCATTTTCTATCTTTTTGAAAAGAATTTCATGTTTATTAAGTTTTTTATTAAAATCAAATAAATTTTGATTTTTAATGTTTTCAATATTTCTTTTTTCTAAAGGAATATTTAATGTCGATAATGCCTTATTGGTTGCTATTGGGATTATTGGATTGAGTAAAATACTTATATTTTTTATCTGTTCTAAAATTGTAAATAAAATTGTATTCATTCTATTTATGTCTTTATTTTTTAATGCCCATGGTTCTGAATCATTAAAATATTTGTTTGCATCAAAAGAATAATTAATAACTTTTTTAAGATAAGAGTTTAATTGCTGATTATTCATATCTTCAATTAATGAACTAAGTCCTTCAGTTATATTTTTTAGAATTTGACTGTCTTTATTATCAAATTTACCAGGTTTTGGTATTTTATTTGAGCAATTTTTCTCAATAAAAGAAAAAACTCTTTGGCATAAATTTCCATAATTATTGGCTAAGTCATTGTTTATGCAATTTTTTAAATTTAATAAGGATATATTTCCATCATTTCCTAGAGAAACTTCTTTTATCAAATAATAACGCAATTGATCTATCCCATACTTGTCAATTATATCTAAAGGATCCAAAATATTTCCAAGTGATTTTGACATTTTTTTTTCATCTGAGAGTATCCAGCCATGCCCATAAACTCTATTAGGTAATGGAATTTTTGCTGCCATTAAAAAAGCTGGCCAATAGATCGCATGAAATCTCAAAATATCTTTACCGATAATGTGAATTGTTGCAGGCCAAAACTTTTTATAAAGTTTATCTGATGTATTTGGAAAGTTTAGAGCACTTATATAATTAGTTAAAGCATCTAACCATACATAAATAACATGTTTATCATTTTTAGGTACTGGGATTCCCCAAGTGAATGATGTTCTGCTTACAGATAAATCCTTTAACCCTTTCTCAACAAATTTAACAACTTCATTTTTTCTTGAATCTGGTTTAATAAAACTAGGATTTTTTTTATAAAAGTCTAGAAGTTTTTTTTGCCAATTAGATAATTTAAAAAAATATGACTCTTCTTCAACCCAATCAACTGTTGAGCCTGAGGATTTAGATAATTTTTTATTATCTTTTGTAATGATTTCATCTTCATCATAATAGGCTTCATCAGAAACAGAGTACCAGCCTTTATATTTGGACAAGTAAATATCTCCAGATTTTACAAGTCTGTTCCAAACTTCTTCGACAGACTTATAATGTCTTTGTTCTGTTGTGCGAATAAAATCATCGTTTGATAAGTTTAAAGTTTTTGTTAACTCGTTAAATTTTTTAGAAATTTCATCACAAAAAGTTTTTGGGTCTTTGTTATTTTTTTCAGCTTCTCTTTGGATTTTAAGGCCATGTTCATCTGTACCTGTAAGATAGAATACGTCATTGCCTTCTAACCTTTTAAATCTTGCAAAAATGTCTGCAATTATACTTGAATAAGCGTGACCCATATGTGGTTTACCTGAGGGATAATATATTGGTGTTGTAATATAATAGTTTTTAGTTTGCATATTTTAATAAAGATTTGATAGATAAAAAAACTGTATTTAAATTAAGGTTATATCTAACAAAATCATTTATACAATTAATTATTTTAATTTGGATTTTATTATATTTAGATATATTTTGTTTTTCTTTTAATCCAAGATTATAAAACTTTATTCCAGTAAAAAAAATTGATAGGTCTATATAAGACATGTCTTTAGACTTTTTGTACAACAATAATAGTAAGTTAATTTTTTCGTAAAAATCTAATTCAACTGTTATTTTATGTTTGTTACACATTGAATTGTATTTCAAAAAGAGACCGGGGGTAATATCGTTGTTAACAAAATCAATAATTGATGGAATATTATTTTTTTCTATTAAATAATTTATAATTTTATTTCTCTCTTCTTTTTTAAGATAAATTTTACTTTTCAAACATCTGGAAGATATAGTTTCGATTAAATTATTTTGCTGATTGTCTATTAGGATAAAATAATCGTTAGTGGGAGGTTCTTCTATAATTTTAAGCAAAGCATTGCTTGATTTTATACTAAGTCTTTCAACATCATCTAGAATAATAAATCTATTTGAGTCATCAAAATTTTTTTTTAAAAGAAGTTTTTTTAAATTTCTAATGTCATCTATTTTAACATTATTAATACTTTCGCTTTTTAAATGAATAAAGTTTTGAGAAACGCCGCTTAACTGTTGAGAATAAAAGTTTGAATTATCAATAATTATTTTTTCTTTTAAATCATAATTATTTTTATCAAAAATATAGTTTAAAAAATGATTTATTAAAGTAAATTTTCCTAAACCTTTTTTACCAGATAAAAGCAAAACTTTTGGGAAAATCTTTTTTTCATATGAATGAACCAATTGATTAAAATAGGCATCATAACCTACGAGTTTGGTAGATTTCATAGGGTCAAATAGAGAAGTATTTTCCATTAATTAATACTGTATTTTTTTTAATATTAATCTCAATATTTTTTTTTCTAAATCTTTACTGTCCAAAGAAGATTCAAAAATAATATGAGATTTCTTATTTTTTTTTGCAATGTTAATAAAGTCTTTTTGAGCTTTGTTATAAAATTTTTTAGAAAATTTATCATATCTATTTTTTTTCTTTCTTTTTCTTAACCTTTCAATAGCCTTTGAAATTTTTACTTTTAAAAGAATTGTTAGATTAGGTTTAATATTCGATAATATTTTTTTATGAATATTATCAACAAATTTTTTATCAACTCCTTTACCATAAATTTGATACGCTAAGGTAGAGTCTATAAATCTATCACATATAAGAAGTTTCTTTTTCTTTAGTGCGGGTTTAATTTTTTTTATTACATGCTCATTTCTTGCAGCTAAATAAAGCAATGTATCTGTATACTTATCAAAATTTTCCTTAGGGTTTCTGTAAAAATAATCTTTTAATATAATATCTCTAATTCTTTCTGCACTTTTTGTACCTCCAGGTTCTCTCGTGATTTGAACAGGAATATTTAATTTTCTTATATTGTTATATAATTTTTTAGTTTGATAAGATTTTCCGCAACCCTCTATGCCTTCAAACACTACAAAAAAAGATTTTTTTTTATACATCTCCCCAAATCATATAATTAAGAGACGTAAAAAAACTTTTAATAAAATTAATTTTTTTAACATCTTCTGATGCATATACTGGTTCGCTAAAAATTAACTCTTCTTTTTTAAACACTTTTAAACTTCCAATTTCTTGACCCTTTTTTATAGGCGCTTGGACGGGACCATCATACTCTAAGTAAAGTTTAAAATTTCTTGAATCTTTTTTTGACAAAGTAATATAAATATCTTTTTTAGTAGTTGCATTAACAGTGCCTTCTTTTGCTAACCAAGTTTTTATTTTAAAAAAAGTTTCTTCCTTTTTTGAAATTTCAAATGTATCTGTATTTCTAAATCCCCAGCTTAAAAGTTTTAGTGATTCCGATGTTCTTTTTGATTTACTTGTAAAACCACTTCCGACAGCTATTAATCTCCTCGATTTCTTTTGTATAGTACTTGCTAAAGAATATTTTTCTGCATCTAAATAACCTGTTTTAATTCCATCAGCACCTATATTTTTAAACAACAATCGATTTCTGTTAAATTGAGTTATAGGCTCCCCTCCTGTTCGATCCCAAGTAAATTCTTTTTCGGCATACATTGGGTAATATTCAGGATAATTTTTAATAAGGTATTTTGACATTATTGCTATATCTCTAACTGTTGAATAATTTTCAATGTTTGTAATTCCAGATGTATTAGCAAAATTTGTATCTAACATACCTATTTCCTGGGCTTTCTCAT
>MDTB01077530.1_pt1 | contig 16432 bp, 16 predicted proteins | sample 811161 | NCBI WGS metagenome assembly MDTB01 (sample SAMN05326650, study PRJNA326480) | marine metagenome | isolation source: seawater | place: Mediterranean Sea | collected 2009 | reverse complement strand
TGTTGGTTGTCTTTGAGCATCATTAAAATAAGCTGGTACAGTAATAACTGCTTTAGAAACTTCTTGGCCTAAATATTTTTCAGCAGTTTCTTTCATTTTTTGTAATATGAAAGCTGATATTTGAGATGGAGAGTATTTTTTACCCTTTCCTTCTATCCAAGCCTCACCTTTCTCTGATTTAATAATTTTAAAAGGAACTCTTCCGATATCTTTTTTAACTGAATTATCTTCAAAGGTTCTTCCTATTAATCTTTTAGTAGCAAAGATGGTATTTTCTGGATTAGTCACCGCTTGTCTTTTTGCCGGTTGACCAATTAATTTTTCATTATTATCCAAGAAAGCAACAACAGAAGGAGTTGTTCTAGTTCCTTCCGCATTTTCTAAAACTTTTGCTTGGGAACCTTCCATGATAGCAACACATGAATTTGTTGTTCCAAGATCAATTCCTATTACTCTACTCATTATATTTATCCTTTTGTTTGACTCTTAATATGGGTGTTTTTTTTTGTTCTACAAGTCATCTAAACCTATTTTTTTTCCTTATTATCTGGTGTTTTTTTCTTAGAAACAGCAACAAATGAAGGTCTCAAAAGTCTTTCCCCAAACATATATCCAGGTTGCATTTCTTGCATAATGGTTCCGGGCTCTTCCTTCTCATTCTCTATTTCAAGCATTGCTTGATGTAGATTCGGATCGAATTTTTCTTTTAAACATTTGATTTTTTTAATGTTGTTTTTTTCAAAGATTGAAACCAAGTCCTTTTCAATAACTTCAATATTTTTTAAAAATTTTTCAAGATCTTTACTATTTTTTAGAACTTCATCGTTTTTTATAGAAACCTGAGCTCTTTGTAGGTTGTCCAACAAAGCTAAAGTTTCTCTAGCAAAATTAAAACCACCAAACTCAAAAGCTTCCTTTGTTTCTTTTTCAAACCTTCTTCTTTGGTTTTCAAGTTCTGCAAGAGTTCTTAAAAGTTTATTTTCTGTTTCTTTTAGCCTATCTTCTATTGACAACTCTTTTTTTTCATTTTTTTTAGCATTTTCAGACATTTCTTGATTTCTTTCAGCTTTTTTGTTTGTATTGTTTTTATTAGTTTTTTTATCGTTCTTAGTTTCCATAATTGATATATAGGAGTGAAATGATTAATTACCAGATGCAAATGAAAAAAATTAGCAAGATTTTAGTAGGAACTCACAATAAAGGAAAATTTAAAGAACTTAGCTATTTATTACCAAAAAGACTTAAAAAAATTTCTCCTTTAAAATTAAAAATAAAATCTCCAAAAGAGAACGGCAAGACTTTTTTGGAAAATTCAAAATTGAAAGCTAATTATTTTTATAAAACTTCAAAAATTCCTTCTATTTCTGATGATTCGGGACTCTCAGTTAGCTGTTTAGATGGCAAACCTGGAATTTATTCAGCAAGATGGGCAAAAAAATATGGGGGTTTTAAAAAAGCAATGAAAAAAATTATTGAAATGGTTGAAAAAAAAAATAAGAATAAAAAATTTAAAAACACAAGCGCTAAGTTCATTTGTAGCCTAACTTTTTGTTTTTCGAATAAGAAGTCTTTTAATTCAGTAGGAAAAATTGATGGAAATATATCAAATAAAATTAAGGGAAATAATGGTTTTGGATACGACTCAATCTTTATTCCAAGAAAATATAATATTACTTTTGGGCAAATGAGAAAGAAAAAAAAAATTTTAATAGATCACAGATATGTTGCTTACAAAAATTTAAAAAGAAAAGTTAATATTTTATAAATTTTTTGTCACCAGTTTTGTATATGCTTAATTTTTGAGATATTTTTTCATTATCAAACTTAAAACTTCCTATTTTTCCTTTTATTTCATTTTTTATAAAAAAATCATTAATTGAATCTATCCCATTGTTTTTCTTCCAAACATAATAGATCAAGCCCAAAGCATCATAAGATAAAATTGTTATTTCGTTTGGCTCTAGATTAAATGTTTTTTTATACTTATTATTATATTTTTTGAAATTTTTTAGATTAATAGAAGGATAGTATAAATTTTTTACTGAACTTTCATAAAATATACTTTCGTCAAACCATTGATTAACAGTAGTAAACAAAATTTTTTCATCATCAACATCAACAAAGGCTAAAGAAGCCAGCACACTTTTTAAACTATTTCCAAAATCAATTATAATAATAGAATCAAAATTAACTTTTCCAAGAGTATATCTCTGTTCCAGCTTTTTTAATTCATTTATAGATTGACTATCTTCTCTCTTTTCAAGTAATTTTTTTCTTATTTCTAGATTTCTTTTTCTTTGAGGATAATTGGTTAATTTTTCAATTTCACCAGTTAAAATTTTAGGATCCGGATTATATTTAAAAATTTTAAAGTTTTTTAAATTTATTTTTTTAATTCTTTTTTCAACAAAATTCTCGTATTTATTTTTTGGGTACATTATTATAGTTTTTTTTTTATCTTGTTTATTTATAAAGTTTTCCAATGCACTTATTTGTGAGTCTAAACTTATTCCAATACTAATAATGTTTTCTTTTATTTTAGGTTCTTTGTTTGATAATGAAATGAAAATTGTATCTTTATATTTTTTTAATTCTTTAAAATTATCTGAATCTACAGGCCCTATTATTATTTTAGCCCCAGCATCAATAATTTCTTTTATTGATTTATTTAATTGTTCTTTGTTATTTGATCCAGAGTCTCTAGGAATAACTACTATTTTATCATCTCCGATTTCATCAAGAGCAAGCTGAGTTGAAAGAAGCAAGGAATTTCCTAAATTTTTGTACTCACCTGAAAAAGGCGCCAACAGACCAATCTTTAGTTTATCTGTAGTTTCATAACTTAATACATTAGTATTAAAAAATATTAATATATAAGATAAAAAAGAAATAAATATTTTAATCATATTAAATGAATTTTTTAAAACCAGGTTTATATCTTATTTCAACTCCGATAGGAAACCTAGAGGACATAACATTAAGATCATTGGAGATTTTGAAGAATTCAGACATCATTTTATGTGAGGATACAAGAAGATCATTAAAATTATTGAATCATTATAACATCAAGAAAAAATTGATTTCTTATCATAAGTTTAATGAAAAAAAAGAACTCAAGAAGATAATAAGATATTTAAATGAGGGCAAAATTTTGTCATTAATATCTGATGCGGGTACACCGCTTTTGTCAGATCCTGGACATTTGTTAGTTAAAGAGTGCTTAGGTACTAAAATTAGCGTTTATCCAATACCTGGGCCTTCTTCGATAACAACATCAATGAGTGTTTCTGGTTTTGAAGATAAATTTATTTTTTATGGATTTTTGCCAAAAAAAGAAAAAGAACTAAAGAAAGTTTTATTAAATTTAAAAGATTTGAATTTTTCAATAATCTTCTTTGTTCCTGGTATTAAAATAAACTTTTATTTAAAATTTTTTAAATCTTCTTTTTCGGGAAGAGACTTATTCATTGCTAGAGAATTAACTAAAATTCATGAAACATTTTATAGGGATAGTGTGGATAAAATCAAATTATTTTCCTCTCCTCTTAAAGGCGAAGTAACCATTGTAATTTCTAAAAAATATAATAAAACTGAACCCAGTTCTGATTCTGAGATAATAAAACAGGCTATGAAGTATTTAAAAAAATACAGCTTAAAAGATGTAGTAGATTTAATTTCAAAAAAAGAAAAAATTTCTAAAAATAAAGTTTATCAAATTTGTTTAGGAATAAAAAAAAATGAAAAAGACTCTTAGTTTATTAATAATTTTTTTATTTTTAGTTTCTTGTGGAGGCAAGAATATTGGCTTTGGGAAAGGAGTCAATATTACTTTTGACCCCAGAACTGTTGGAATGCAAATCGATGATACAATAATGCAAAAAAATTTAATTGCAAGATTAACACTAAAAGAAAAAAAATATTTTTTATCTATACAAGTCGAAGTTTTAGATGGAAGAATTTTTTTAACAGGCAAAGTCGGTGAACCTGAGGAAAAAATTAAAATTACTAAGTTAGCCTGGGAAACAAAAGGTGTTAGATCAGTTAAAAATGCAATTCAAATTAAAGGAAAAAGTAATTTCAAGAGTGCTGCTGGAGACATTCTTATTACTTCACAATTAAGATCTGCTATGATTTTTAGCAAAAAAATCAAGTCTTCAAATTATACTTTAGAGACCATAAATAAGAGAATTTATATTTTTGGTATAGCATTTGATGATGACGAAAGAAAAGAAGTAATAAAGGAAGCTAAAGAAATACATGATGTAGAAGAGGTAATACCTACAATTTATCTTGTTTCAGAATTGAGCAGAAATAAAAATTAATTACTTTTCTTATTCTTATAATTAATAATATTAGCAGAATAAGCAGCTACAGAAGCGAGATTTAATATATCATTTGGAGACGATCTCAGAGGGGCAATTTCTATAGGCAACCCTAATCCAATTAAAAGTGGTCCAATTGTTTTTGCTCCACCGATAGTTCTCATAAGTTTTGTCGATATAGCTGCACTATGAAGAGCAGGCATTATTAGAATATTAGCATTACCAACTATTTTGGAAAATGGATACGTTTCTTTATACTTGGGATTCAAAGCCACATCTGGTTGCATTTCACCATCAAAATCAAAATCTACTTTTTTAGTTTTTAGTAGTTCAATTGCATCTCTAACATGTTTTGTATTTCTTGAAGTTGGTTTTCCAAATGTAGAATGAGAAAGAAAAGCTACTTTAGGATCAAAACCAAATAGTCTAGCAACTCTAACACTAGACGTTGCAATTTTTGTTAGTTTTTCTGCAGACGGAAAATCATTTACCTGTGTGTCGGCAATAAAAATGGTCTTTTTAGGTGTTATGACCATGTTTAGGCCAAATAAAGTTTCACCAGATCTAGGTTCCACAACTTTTTTAAGACTTTCAATGGACGCAGCGTAATGTCTTATGTTTCCTGTTACCATCGCATCAGCGTCTCCACAATCAACCATTGAGGCTCCCCAAATGACTCGATCATTTCTGATTAATCTATCTACGTCTCTTTCTAAAAGACCTTTTCTTTGCAACTTGTTATATAATTTTTTTGTATACAATTCTCTTTTATCTTTGTCAGTTGAGTTGACAATTTTAATGTTATAATTTTCATCTAATCCAATTTCTTTTAATTGTTCTTTTACTCTTTTTTCATTTCCAATCACAATTGGTGTTCCCAGACGACTATTTTTATATGCAATTGCAGCTTTTAACATATTTTCATCTTCTCCTTCAGCAAAAACAACTGTCTTAGGATTCTTTTTAATCTGAGCATTAATTCCTTGCATAATACTCATGGAAGGATCAAGTCTATTAGTTAACTGATCTTTGTAAGTTTCTATGTCATTAATTTTTTTTCTTGCTACACCACTTTTTATAGCAGCTTCAGCAACTGCAGCAGGTATTCTACTGATTAATCTAGGATCAAAGGTTGAGGGAATAATATATTCTTTTCCATAGCGTGGTCTTTCACCACCGTAAGCATTTACTACTTCGTCAGGAACTTCTTCTCTCGCAAGAGACGCTATTGCTTGTGCTGCAGCTATTTTCATTTCTTCATTAATTTCTTTTGCTCTTACATCAAGAGCTCCTCTAAATATATATGGAAACCCAATTAAATTATTAACTTGATTAGGATAATCTGATCTTCCTGTAGCAACTATTGCATCTGATCTTACTTCATCTACTAATTCAGGTTTTATTTCTGGATCAGGATTGGCGCAGGCAAATATGATTGGATTTTTGGCCATAGATTTTATCATGTCTTGAGTAACAGTATCCTTTGCTGACAATCCTAAAAAAACATCTGATCCATTGATTGCTTCTTTTAGTGTTCTATGTTTTGTATTAATAGCATGTGCAGATTTAAATTGATCGACATTATCTCTACCTTTATAAATTACACCTTTTCTATCAACCATAATTATATTTTCACTTTTTGCTCCAATACTTTTAAATAAATTAACACACGCTAAAGCAGATGCGCCTGCTCCATTAACAGTAATTTTTACATCTTGAATTTTCTTTTTTGAAATATCTAAAGCATTAATTAAAGCAGCAGTCGTTATAATGGCCGTACCATGTTGATCATCATGAAAAATTGGTATGTCTAAAGTTTCTCTTAATTTTTGTTCTATTATAAAACAGTTTGGCGCCGCAATATCTTCTAAATTTATTCCTCCAAAACTATTTCCAATATTTTGGATACATTTAATTATTTCATCTGAGTTTTTATTATCTATTTCAATATCAATAGCATCTATGTCTGCAAATCTTTTGAACAAAACAGCCTTACCCTCCATAACTGGCTTTGATGCTAGTGCACCCAAATCTCCAAGTCCTAAAATTGCAGAACCATTGCTTATTACGGCTACTAAATTTCCTTTACTTGTATATTCATAGGCAGCGTCTGGATTTCTTGAAATTTCTTTAACAGGAACTGCAACTCCAGGAGAATAAGCTAAAGAAAGGTCCCTTTTAGTTGTTAAAGATTTTGAAGAAACAATCTCAATTTTGCCAGACTTTCCTTTATTATGAAAATCTAATGCTTCTTTATCAGTATAATGATCAATTTTTGATTTTTTTGTCATTCAGTTTTTAGTATGTAATATAAATGATATTTAATCACTAATAATTTGTCTTAATTATGAATTTATTATCTTCAACATATATTTTTAGTTTTTATACCTTAATTAGTAGGGTTTTAGGTTATATCAGGGATATATTGATAGCCGCCTTTTTAGGAGCTTCAATTTTTGCAGATGCTTTTTTTGTCGCCTTTAGGATTCCAAATACATTTAGAAGATTATTTGCAGAAGGTACATTTAATGCTGCTTTTATTCCAAGTTATACATCTGAAAAAATAAATAACGATTCCAACGGAAAAAAATTTGCTGACGATGTTTTATCTTTATTAATTTTAGTATTGCTCTCTATAATTTTTGTTATTGAAATTTTTACTCCATATTTTGTTTATTTAATTGCTCCTGGATTTTATGAAAATTCTGAAAAATTTGAACTGGCAGTTGAACTTACAAGAATAACATTCCCTTTTTTATTATTTGTAAGTTTATCTTCATTTTTTTCTGGTATTTTAAATTCAAATAATAGATTTGCAGCTGCAGCTGCAGCGCCTATTATTCTAAATATTATTTTAATTTTAACTCTTTTGATATCTTTTTTATTTAAATTAGATTTTGCAATTAATTTATCTTACGGTGTTACGCTTTCTGGAATAATACAATTAGTATTTTTAATATTTTCTAGTAGAAAATACTACAAACCGTCTATTGCTTTTAAAGCAAAGATTAATTCTAAAGTGAAATTCTTTTTAAAAAAACTTTTACCTAGCATTTTTTCTTCTGGTGTTACTCAAATCAATATTTTAGTTGGCACAATCATAGCTTCCTTTGAGTCTGGAGCCGTTTCTTATTTATATTATGCGGATAGAATTTATCAAATTAATTTAGCAATAGCAGGAATCGCAGTAGGAACCGTTTCTCTTCCTGCATTATCTAAAAGTTTAAAAGTTGGAAAAATTCATGAAGCCAACAGTATACAAAACAAATCAGTAGAATTATGTTTTTTATTTTCAATACCAGCAAGCCTTGGTTTAATAATAGCTTCTAGAGAAATTGTAGATGCTCTTTTTGGATATGGTTCTTTTTCAAAAGAAAATGTAATTGCAACAGCAAATGCTTTAAAATATTTTGGTTATGGAATTCCTGCTTTTGCTTTAATAAAAATTTTATCAAATTTTTTCTTTGCTAGAGATAATACAAAAACGCCATTTTATTTATCCTTATTCAGTGTAATCCTTAATATTGCAATAAGTGTTAGCTATTTTAAAGAAGTAGGATTTATAATTATTCCAATAGCAACCTCTATATCAACATGGATAACCGTGATTTCTTATTTCGTTTTGTTAAATAAATCTAAATTTATAATTTTACGCGCTTTACCTTTGCTTAGTATTTTGAAAATTATTCTTTCCACGATAATAATGTCATTTGCTTTATATTATGGAATAGATTTTTTTGAGGATAAATTAATTTACAGCAATAATTATAAGTCCATTTATCTATTAATTATGGTAGGCTTAGCAGCAACGATTTATTTAATATCTTGTTATTTACTTGGTTTATTAAAAATTAAAAACTACAAAACAAATTAAGATGAACAATAGTAAAAAATTAGTTTTTTCCGGCGTTCAACCAACAGGCAATCTTCATTTGGGAAATTATCTTGGAGCGTTTAAGAATTTTGTCGCACTTCAAAAAGAAATGGAATGTATTTATTGTGTAGTCGATTTACATGCCATCACAGTCTTTCAAGATCCAAAAAAATTAAAAGAAAACATTCTTGAAACTACAGCTGGTTTTTTAGCAGCAGGATTAGATTCAAACAAAAGTATTATATTTAATCAATCGTCTGTAAGTGAGCATGCAGAACTAGGATGGATATTGAATTGTGTAGCTCGACTAGGATGGTTAAATAGAATGACTCAATTTAAAGACAAGGCAGGCTCAGACAAAGAAAAAGCAAGTGTTGGACTTTATATTTATCCGAATCTTATGGCTGCAGATATTCTTTTATATAAAGCGACACATGTTCCTGTTGGAGCCGATCAAAAACAACATTTAGAACTATGTAGAGACATAGCTCAGAAATTTAACAAAGATTTTGACTCAAAAGATTTTTTTCCTTTACCAGAACCCTTAATTCAAAAAAATATTTCTAGAGTAATGAGTCTAAGAGATGGTTTAAAAAAAATGAGCAAATCTGAAGAATCAGACTATGGGAGAATCAATCTTAAAGATACTGCTGACGATATTTCAAAAAAAATCAAAAAAGCGAAAACAGATTCTTTACCAATTCCTGAAAGTGAAAAAGAATTAGAGAAAAGACCTGAGGCATTAAACTTACTTAATATTTATTCAGACATTACTAAAACTTCTTTGAAAAAAGTTTTAGAAGAGACAAAAGGAAAAGAGTTTTCTTATTTAAAAGAAAAACTTTCAGATGCCTTGATAGAAACTATTTGCCCTGTTGGAAAGAAACTAAAAGAATTGATCAATGATAAAACGTATTTAGAGGAAATTCTAGAGAAAGGTAAAGAAAAAGCATCAAAAAAGGCTGAGGAAAACCTAAAAAAGATACGTGAAATAGTAGGCTTATTGTAATATAAAATAATTTATTATGATACGTATTGAGCAGACACCAAACCCCGATTCATTAAAATTTTTATCAGAAAAAATTATTTCTTCTGTAGGAATGGAAGAGTTTCAAAGCAAAGATAAAAATAGAATTAGCAATAGCTTCATAAAGAATCTTCTTGAGGTCCGAGGTATTGAACTTATTCTTCTATCAGATACTTTTTTAACAGTAAAAAAAACTAACGAAGTTTCTTGGGATGTTCTTAAACCAACTGTGATATCTCACATTAATGATTATTTTAAAAATAATAATAAACCAATATTAGAAACAAAAGAAAATAATAAAAATTCAAAAGAAGATTCTGACAAAACCATTAAAAAAATAAAAGAAATTTTAGATAAAAAAATAAGGCCCGCAGTGGCGAGAGACGGAGGAGATATAAAATTTAAATCTTTTGACAAAGGAGTTGTAAAAGTTGAGCTTCAGGGAAGTTGCTCTGGTTGCCCAAGTTCATTAATGACTTTAAAACAAGGCGTTCAAAATCTTCTTTGCCACTATGTTGATGAAGTAAAATCTGTAGAAGCACTTTAAAATGAAAAAAAATTTAAGCTATAGAGATAAATTATTAGAACTCGCTACAATATACAAAGTTGGTGAAGTCAATAATTATTTAAGAAATAAAAAATATTTAACCACTCCTCAATTAGAACATATTTTAAAAAAAAATAAAGTTCCTATACCTACAGAGATAAATAAAAGTCTACTAGAAATACAAGTTAAAAAAATTTCGAAACCTGTTTATTATACAGGTAGTAAAATTAACCAATTCTTTGAATCAATAAAGAGGGTTGTTTTTAGATCTTTAAACTCTTTTCAAAGAGCGATCTTGAGATTTTTATTAGCTATTTTTAATGGAATTTTAAAACTTGGCTCTTTTATAAGTAAAGGAACAGTAAATTCTTTAAATTGGATTTATAATTTTAAATCTCAAGATAAAAAAGGAAATAAAATTGTTACAGCTGGCTTATCGTTATCTTTCTTAGTTCTTTTAGGAATAGCGGGATTTAATGTTGTGGACGTTTTTAAAGACACAAAATCTGATAAGGTTTTATTGGGAAAAAAGATAGAAAAAATTGAAGATAAAAAAATTGTACCTAAGAAAAAGAAAGATGCTAAACCAAAAAAATCAGTTGATAAAATAAAGAAAAAGCCAGAAAAAAAAGAATTAGCTAAAACTCCAAAAAAGAAAAAAGAAAAAAAACCTCAAGAAGAAGTTACTGAGTTAGTATTACCTAATTTAAACCTCAAAACGCAAACTGTTTTAAATTTGTTCGAAGATGTACAATATGATTTGAAAAAAGTAAGATTTGAAAAAAAAGTAAGACCAATATACTTTACACAATTTCCAAAAGATCTAGACGAAATTTCAAGCACCAAGCTTAAAAAAGAAACATTTATAAAAATAATTCTTCCATTGGTAGCTGCTGAAAATCAAAAAATTTTAAATGACAGATATAAGCTCAGTAAAATCCTCAAAAGAAAAGATGCAGCAAGAAACGATGAAGAAAAACTTTGGTTAAAAAAAAAATTCAGAGAGTATAAAATTAAAAATAATGACACTTCAGAATTAAGAAAAAGAATGGATATTATTCCAATATCTATTGCTTTAGCTCAAGCGGCCAAAGAAAGTGGGTGGGGAACCTCAAGATTTGCTCTTGAAGGAAATGCTATATTTGGACAATGGACTTGGACAGGTACGGGTATTGCACCGTTAGATAGAAACAATGAAGAAAATCATAAAATTTTAAGATTTCCTATTTTAAGAGCTTCTGTAAAAGCATACAAAAACAATCTTAATACTCATAAAGGCTACAAAGAATTTAGAGAAAAAAGATTTAATCTTAGGAAGAAAAAAAATAACATTTCTGGAACCAAACTTATTCATACACTTGATAATTATGCTCAGACAGGTAAGGAATATACTAAAATACTAAAAAAAATTATTGATCAAAATTCTTTAACAGATTTTGAAAATGTAATATTAGCTAATACGGTAATCAAAAAAGAATTAGATTTATAAATATTATTTTTCCGCTATCACAAACTGCATACCTAACCATCTCCACAAGCCATTCTTTTCTCTTAGAGAACAATTAATACGACCTCTTTCAGTAGTAAATTTTCCTTTTAAATTTATTTCTATCTTATGGTTGCTAATAAAGTTCAATTCAGATTTTCGCCATTTATCTTCTTCATTAGAATAACAATTAATAAGTTTTATATTTTTTATGTCATCAAAAAATTCAACAATAACTTTTGGTGGGTTATTTTTATTATAAATATATTTTTCTGCTGGTAGAATATTTTTATATTTTAAAGGCAGGGTATTTAATACAGTTTTAAATCTTTTTATCTCACCATATTTTTCATTTATTGGAAATCTAGGTAATTCTAGAAAATCTTTAGTTTCATCAATGACTCCAGAATGCTGACCAAAGGCGAATATAAAATTGAGATCTTTAACAATTTTTTTAAAATTTAGACTGTATTCTCCAAATGGATAAGAAAAAAAATGAGAATTATATCCTAAATTTTTTTCAAAAATTAATATTGATTTTTTTAAATCTTTTAATATTTCTTTTGAGTCTCTGTCTACTAAATATTCATGAGTATGACTATGATTACCAATATGAACAAAATCTTCTTTGGCTAATTCTTTGATTTGACCCCATGACATATATCCATGCTTACCCACTTCTCTAGTACTAACAAATAATATAAAAGGTATTTTGTTTGCACTAAGAATTGGCCATGCATTCTCATAAAAAGAAGAGAATCCGTCATCAATTGTTAATAAAATTTTTTTTTTATTTTTTTTATTTTTAAGTTCTTCTTTGAAATTTTTTGGATTTACAAAATTAAATCCAGATTCTTTAATTAGACTCAGCTGTGTTTTAAAATCATCAATCTTTATATTAGTAGAAGGGTATTTGTTTTCTTCAAATCGGTGATACATAAGAGCAATTATTCCATAATCTTCTATATTATTTGACGAAGAATAAGATTTGTCAGAAATAAATAAAGAAATTATAAATGAAAAGATGATAAAAGATTTTTTAATAATTAATTGCACAGGCAAAAATGATTCAATTGGATTACGGGTTAATACTAGTTTTTTTATTGAAAAATTTCAAATTAATATTGAGGATAATGAGATGCTTGTTAGCAAAATATCGAAATTTTTAAAAAAGTATAAGGCTAAAGTTGATAAAGACTTTTCAGTTATTGTTAATCTTGGACCTGGTAGCTTTTCAACAGTAAGAACATCTTTAGCGGTAGCAAAAGGAATAAAAATTTCTAAAGGAGCAAGTCTTTACGGGTATAAAGATTCTATTTTAAATGAATTTAACTTGAAAAATATTGAATTTTTAATAGAAAAAAATTTAATAGAAAATGAATTGATTAAACCGGTATATTTAAGTTAGATTAAAGAAATTTATGAGCAACATAGAAGAAAAATGTAAAGCCAAAGGCGTCAGGTTGACCGATCAAAGACGTATAATTGCAAAAGTAATGTCTGACTCTAAGGAGACCTATGGTTCCAAAGACCACCCAGATGTTGATGAGCTTCATAAGAGGGTAAGTATTTTGGATAAGAACATTAGCATTGCTACAGTTTACAGAACAGTTAAACTTTTCGAAGAAGCTGGAATAATAGAGAGACACGATTTTAAGGAAGGAAAAGCTAGATACGAACCTTTAACTGATGAACATCATGATCATTTAATAGATATTAATACTGGAGAAATAGTTGAATTTGTTGATAAAGATATCGAAGAATTACAAAAAAAAGTTGCCGAAAGATTGGGTTACAAGTTAGTGGATCATAAACTAGAGTTATACGCTTCAAAAATAAAAAAAAATTAACATTTTGTATAAAAAAATTTTCATTAAAACTTTTGGATGTCAGATGAACGAGTATGACAGCGATCGTATTTTAGATTTAGTAAAAAAAGCAGGATATATTCCAACAAAAAATATTTCAGAAACAGATTGTTATATACTTAATACTTGTCATATCAGAGAAAAAGCTACAGAGAAAGTTTATGATGATGTTGGAAGAATAAGAAAAAAATTTAGAGATAAAAAAAAACCTATATTGTTAATAACTGGCTGCGTGGCGCAGGCTGAAGGAAGCCAAATGTTAGAAAGAGACAAATATATAGATGGAGTGATTGGACCACAATCTTATCACTTGATACCTGGTATAATTAAAGAAATAGAAAATAATAAAAATAAAATTAATAGTACGGAATTTGATGCAATAGACAAATTTGATAAATTAAATTTAGTTCCAAATAAAAATTCTAAAATCTCTTCTTTTTTAACAATTCAAGAGGGCTGTGATAAGTTTTGTCATTTTTGTGTGGTTCCCTATACAAGAGGCCCAGAATATTCCAGACCTTTTCAAGAAATTTTATCAGAAGCAAAACAACTTATAGCCAATGGCTCAAGAGAAATAATTTTATTAGGTCAAAACGTTAATGCTTATAATTACAAAAAAAATAAATTGTCTGATCTAATCAATGAATTAAACGGTTATGATGGTTTAGAACGTATTAGATATACTACTTCTCACCCCAAAGATATGACAGATGATTTAATAGAAACCCATAAAGATTGTAATAAGTTAATGCCTTTATTGCATTTACCAGTTCAAAGCGGATCTTCTAAAATATTAAAGCTTATGAATCGAAAGCACAATGTTCAAGAATATTTAGAAATTATAGAAAAGTTGAGAAAGAAAAATGAGTCTATCAAATTTTCCAGTGATTTTATAATTGGTTATCCTGGAGAAAACGAAGATGATTTTAACAAAACAGTATCTTTAATGAAAAATATTGGATTTATTAATTCCTATTCTTTCGTGTTTAGTTCAAGACCGGGAACTCCAGCTTCGAATTTAGAAATTATTGACCCCAAAATATCTAAAGAAAGATTAAAAATTTTTCAGAAAATATCAGGAGAAATTAAAGAAGATTATAGAAAAAAACTTTTAAACAAAGAACTAAAAGTTTTATTTGAAAATAAAATGAAAAAACAAGAAAAATATTTTGGAAGAGACGAATATGGAAATTCTGTAGTAGTTGAAAGCAAAGTTGATTTAACAGGAAAAAATCTAAATGTGAAAATTAACAACTTTAATCAAAGCACTCTCTTTGGAGAAATCTTTTTAAAAAATAAAAGAGAAGTTGCTGCATAATTTATGTCTGAAGTTACTAAATTTAACCATATTTTCCAATCAAGAAAGATAGACAAAGAAACATTTAATATTCAGATTCTTGATAACAAAATATTAATGGCAATTGTTGGAGAATTTAATTCTAATCTATTAGAACTTGAAAAACTTACAAATACTAATATTTTTTTTAGAGGCAATTCAATTACTATAAAGGGGAAAATTGACAACAGCAAAAAAGTTTTTGAAGCAATAAAATTTCTTATAAATAAATTTATTTTAACAAATTCAATTGAAAAAAATGATATAAATCTCTCTGTGAAAAGTAATATTTATCATGATGAGAGTTCCAATATTCAGTCTTTAGATCAATTAATCAAGACTCCTAGAAGATCTGTTATAGCTAGATCAGAAAAACAAGCTCAATACATAAAAGCATTAAAAGAAAACGATATAACCATAGCTCTTGGACCGGCCGGAACAGGAAAAAGTTTTCTTGCGGTATCAGTTGCAATTACAATGTTGATGGAAAAAAAAGTAGAAAAAGTCATTTTGTCAAGACCAGCAGTAGAGGCAGGAGAAAAGTTAGGATTTTTACCTGGAGATATGAAAGATAAAGTAGATCCATATTTAAGACCTTTATATGATGCATTGTACGATCTTTTTGGTTTTGAAAAAATAAAAAAAAAAATAGATACAGGGCAAATAGAAATAGCGCCACTTGCATTTATGCGTGGTAGAACTTTAAAAAATTCTTTTGCAATTTTAGATGAGGCTCAAAATGCTACATCAACTCAAATCAAGATGTTTTTAACAAGAATAGGCGAAAATTCTAAACTTGTTGTGAATGGAGACCCATCCCAGATAGATTTAACTAATAAGTCAAACTCAGGTTTAATGAAGTCAAGAAAAATTTTAAACAAAATTAAAGAAATTAAAACAATCGAATTCGATCATAGAGATGTAGTCAGACATCCTTTAGTTTCAAAAATTATTCAAGCTTATCAAAAAAATATTGATGATAAAAATTAATGTTATTTTAAATAACAAAAGCTGGAAAAAATATATAAAAAATCCCGAAGTTTATATTAAAAATAAAATCAAATTACTTAACAAGGGTCATTCTTTTTTTAAGAAAAAAAATATAAATTTTTCTTTGCTTCTTAGTGGCAATAAAGAGATTAGAATAATTAACAAAAAATTTAGGAAAAGAAAAAAAATCACAGATGTTTTGTCTTTTCCTTTTTATGAAAAAAGAGAAATAAAAAAATTTTTAAAAAAAAAAAATTCATTTTATTTGGGGGATATAATTATCAATTTAGATAAAATAACTAATCAAACAAATAACAAAAAAAATATAAGAATTGAATTTGATAAACTTTGGATACACGGATTAGCTCATTTGTTAGGATATCGCCATAAATTCAACAAAGATTATACAAAAATGAAAAAGATAGAAAATTTTTTTTTTAATTTAGTTAATTAAATGACTCTAGATAAAATATTAGATAATAAAAAATTTGTAATTTTTATATTACCTTTTTTTTTAGGTCTTCTTTCAGTATTTAGTTTTCAACCTTTTAATTTTACATTTTTAAATTTTTTTATAATACCATCTTTATTTTTAATACTTACTTATGTTCAAAAAAGATCAAAAAATATTTATAGAAAGAAACCTTATTTAAGAAATCTTTTTTTTATAGGCTATTTTTTTGGAATTGGATTTTTTCTTTCAGGAACATATTGGATTTCTTATTCTCTTACCTTTGATGAAAATTTGAATTTTTTAATACCCTTTTCAATAACACTAATTCCTTTGTTTTTAGGACTTTTTTTTGGTTTTGTGTCTTTATCATCAGGACCTTTTCTAAGAAATAACTATTCTTCGTTTTTTTTATTTTGTTCAATTTTTTCTTTAGCAGACTATTTAAGAGGAACAATTCTATCAGGCTTTCCTTGGAATTTATGGTCTTACTCATGGTCATGGTTAATTGAAATAATTCAAGTATTGAAT
>MDTB01099886.1_pt1 | contig 16436 bp, 9 predicted proteins | sample 811161 | NCBI WGS metagenome assembly MDTB01 (sample SAMN05326650, study PRJNA326480) | marine metagenome | isolation source: seawater | place: Mediterranean Sea | collected 2009 | reverse complement strand
GCCGACCGCGCCGCCGCCGCGCGCCCGACGCGCGAGGAGGCCGAGGCGGCGGCGAAGGCGAAGGCGGAGCGCCGGGCGCGCAAGGAGGCCGCGCTTCGCGAGCGCGCGGAGGCGGAGGCGGTGGCGAGGGCGGCGGACGAGGCGGAGGCGGCGGAGGCGGAGGCGGCGGCGGAGGCGCCGCCGGTGGCGACTTGGCGCGTTTCTTCTTTCGCTCTGATTCCAACTCCTTTTTCAGCTCGTCCATCTCAGTGGACATGAGCTCCAACGCCTTTTCCGACGTGTGCGCCGCGCCCTCCGCCTGTCCGAGCATCTGCTGCAACTCACTCTGCCCGGCCTCCATGCCATCCTTGGCGATGGCCGCGGCGGCCATGCATTTCGAATGCTCGTGACACGCGACGGCCAATGCACACTGCAACCCAATGACTTTTTTGCGGCGGTTGATGGTCTCGTACTGGAGGGCCTGCTTCTCAATGCGCATTCGCTCAATCAACTCGTCGAGTCGCGAATTGGCAGTACGACACTCCTCGACAGCTTGGTGCAGCTTCCGGCACTCGAGCGTTTTGTCCGACAGCCGACGCTCCAGGTCTTCTAGTTGAATGGCGTGCGCCTTCTGCAGGCCCTCGCGCTCGCGCGTGCTGCTCCTTTGCAGCGACGTCAGCTTTTCGGTTGCCGACTTGGAGGACATCTCGTGCAGCTTTGCTCGGCTCTGAAGCGAGCTCTTTTCAGTCCCAAAAAGCAAGTCTTGCTCAACCTTGGAACGGTCAGCCTCCGCGCGCGCCTTGATCAGCACGCTGTTCTCTTCCGTCAGCGCAGTCACCTTGGCCTGCAACTCCGTAATCTTCTTCTCTGCCACGTCGGCGCAATTTCTGCTGCTCTGAATCACCCTGGCAACCCTCTCGTCCGACACGCGCGTCAACTCAATGATGGAGGCCGTTTGCTCGTCCTTGAGTGCCTTGATCTCACCCAGGAGCCTCGTGCGGTCGGCTTTTACCGTTGCCATGACGTCCATGAGCCTCTGCATGCGCTCGCTGTCCGGCTCTGCGATGCAAGTATCATTGTCGACGACGACATCGACGTTGCACGCTGCATAGTGTTTGGCCATCGCATCCATCTGGACATGCATCTGCACACCGTCGCCAACATCCGTGTCGCAAGTCGAAGCGCACGTGCGCACTTCCTCGTGTGTGTACGCGTAGGACTTGGCGCCGTCGCGTACCGAGCCGTCTGTGCGGCGTTCGAGTGTGCGAGCCTCCCAGTAGACCTGGTGCACGCCCGCTTGCCACGGGAGCGAGAAGCAGAATAAAATGGAGGTGCCGTGCGTGTTGGCGTGGTTGAGCACTTGCTCCACATTGGTCATGACGCGCTGACTGGCTTCGGGACCAACCATTGTGAGCAGGCGAACGAGCGTGGCGCGGTTGGAGTAGAGAATTGTGCGGTAGCCAGACAGATTGACAACCGCGACGAATTTGGGAGTCGGCCTCGGCAGGCCAAAGCAGCGGTCACTCTCGGCAAACGCGCGACAAAAGACGCGTCGGAACATGGCAACCTGTTGGACTGGACACTCGGTTCGATTCTTGTTCTGGATGACGAAATCGACACACTTGAAATGGTCGTCAAGCTGGCGGCCGGGGGCACTGCGCTGCAAATTCTTGAGCCAGACGGCATCTTCTTCCGTGATCGAGTACGCTGAGCTGACGGACATGGCGATGGATTAAAAAGCCTCAGGCGGGCGCGAGTTTGATGCGGATGCAGGCGTGTGCTTACTGCTTTGCCTAGCGGTACGTCCTGGCATGATATCCAGAGACATGCGTTTATGGGGTGAGGGCGGGTGAGATGCGCGCGGTGCGCGGTGACCGTGGTCTGCCTTTTTTACCGTTGGATCTTCGGCCTGGTTTTGGAACCCGTCGAGGCGGCAGTGTGTTTGTCGGTTCGGCCCCATTTCCAGAGTTTCACGGCGCGGACGCACCACCACACACCCAGCCCGATCGGGACGAGTTTGAAGAGCGTATCAAGTGCGAAGAGAGCAACAGCAACCAGTTTTCGACCAAATGCGAGGACGCATGCTGGCGAGTGCTCTTTCGCAACGCTCCCAGCGGAGACGAGAAGACGGTTAAAATAATCAGGAACTCGCGGACGCACAGTCTAATCGGCACAGAGGGACACATTGAGCGCACGAGCGCGTGGATTCATTTGCTGGGCTCGTTTGGTTTCCTCTTGTTTGCCCTCCTACGCCCTGCGACAATGCTCGATTCCACGTCGCTGTCGGGCCGCCTGTCGTCGTATACCTCAATCGTACTTGCCATCACCTTTGCTGTGTCCACCGGCTACCACACGCTCGGCACCGTCGACTGGCTGGCACCCACAATGCGCGCATTTGACCACGGTGCCATCGACGTAGCTCTGGCCGTAGCGGCCACGACCGACATGTCGGTTGTCACACTGGACTTTGACAATGTGCCCTGGCAAACGACCGTGGACGCATTCGGCGTGGCACTGGTCATCCTCTGCTTTTTTGTCTACCGTCGTCTGGTGCTGCCTTCCGACGACACCAAGATTGGATGGGGCGACTGTCGCCTCGGCTTGTTTCGAATTCAGCACGCCGACTTTGAGTACTCCGCGCTGCGGTCCTCTGGCTACATTGTGCTGGCCTTTGGATTTGTATCACTGGTCCCCGCTGCTCTGCGCAACCTCAGTCCTCTCGCATCGGCGACGCTCATCGCCTGCAACGGAGTCTCGCTCATACTCCTGATCATGGGCATGTACTTGGACAACGTTTTGATCTGGCCAGACACCCTCTACGAGGAAGCCAAGTTTCGCAAAGACCAAAAGCCACCATGGGCTTGTCACAATACGACATGCGGGTGCATGATGACGAGCCATGCATGGTGGCATGTTTTTAGCCTAGTGTCGGTTGTAACGCTCACGGTGGGCAGAGAGGTGGCGATCAGCGACACGACCTTTCATACACACCCGCACACATAACCGTGTCCTCCATGTCGCATCCAACACTGTATTGTCACGATCGATCCACGGTCGCAAACAAGGTGAGCGCCCTCTGTCCGTGGACCTCGGCGGCTCGCGCCTCGTCACTAAGAGGCAAATTGAAGCCGTTGGCAAGAGACGACGAGTCTTGCGTCGTAAGCATGCCGTCGGTCGTGCACGTGACACCTAGACATTGAAACAGCGAGGGCACGGGCACGGGCACCCCCGGCGTCAAGCGGACGGACAGAATCAGACGCGGGCGAGCGCTGCTTGTGGCCGTATTGCCTTCTGGCTTTTTGAACGACAGACCCCAGCTCTCCACTGCAGTCTCATTCGACGCGCCCCGCAAACGAGTCAGCATTGTGTACAGTGCCGCCTTGGCGCTGTCCAACATTTTTTCGTCGACCTCATCGGCATCGGTGAGTCCGCGTTTGACACGGTCCACCGCGGCTTGCACGGCCTCTTCGTTGGAGTCGCGGCTGCGTTTGCCCTTGGTTTTTGGGGGTGGCGCGACCGGTGCCTCGTAATTAAAGTTGACACTCACCACAATTGACCCGTCAACGGTGCCGACAAAGGTGCGCTGCTCTTGCCCAGTTGCTGCGGTCATAATGGATTTCAGATTCGAAAACGAGACGCTTTGTGGCATCTTGTGTGCACTGACACCGTTGCAAAACGTGGAGCGCACGGCCTGTTGTCGCGTGGCGGCTCGCGCGATTGCGTCGTGTTGCTCCTGTCGGCTGGCCATTGTAGGTTGGCGGTCACCGCTTGCCGCTACCTCTGCCGATTGTGGCATTCGAGGAAGTGCGTGCCTAGCGAGCGGTGCGATCCATGATTTTTGAGGCATCCGGCCAAGGAACTGCCCGCTTTGATGCAGTGACAAGCCTGGAATCACCAAACGCCATAATCACACTCCGCACCCAACTGACGGACGAATCCGCGCTCAAATCCTACGCGACGGCGCTCTTGACCAAGTTGACGACGCTGTGGAAATGCCCACAGCGAGCGGCCCTCCGCATGATCATTTACCCCGACCAAGTTTCCGAGTCGTGCTACATGATAATTTTAGATACGGTCGATCACGCAACGTTCACGACCAAGGCGCTTGCCGTCTACCGCTCGGTGCTCGCCCAACATGGACACAAACGCCCACAGCCCCCCATCACACACGACGTCTGTTTTCTGCCATCCGGGCACACGGTCCAGTATCAAGGACGCGATTAAAGCGGTAGGCTGTCCGGTTGTCTGGTAACGTTGTGCAATCATTCAATCGCCACGTGCGTCATACGCTCCGCCTGCTTTTTCATGAGATTGTTGCCTGCTCGGCGGAGAAGCAGCATCGCGTGACGCTCCTCGAGCGTCGCGTCCGTCCAAAGCGCCTGAAAGCCTTGGCGAGATAGGTTTGCCACGGTGAGACGCAGCCTGTCCGCCGACCCATCCCGGCCGAGTGTCATGCCGCCCAAGACCTTCCATTGCACACTGTCCACGGCGGACTCGAGGGGTCCGGGGAAGTCACCTGACTCCTGAGACCCGGCAAACTCGTCGGCAGCCACTGCCGCTTCATTGCTCTCAAGCAATCTTCTAAGCTTGGCATCGGGAGTCTCGTCGTCGGGATCGTCGTCGGAAGGCCTACGCTTTTTGCCGCGCTCCTCCGGCGGCTTGTCCTTCTCAACCTCCATCTCCTCTGTGGCAAGCACAGCCTCAGCCGCCTGTTTCCTCTCTTCCTCGAGGCGTTTTTCCTTGGCTGCAAGCGCTTTGTCGCGCATTTTTTTGGCATCCTTACTCTCCCTGATCCAACGCGCCTGACGTTCCCCAAACGGCAATTCATACCGAGTCCGATTGACGCTGGACTCCTCCGGACGCGCGCCCTTGAGCCTGCGCCGCAACTGCGATTGAAGCTGTCGCTTGGCATCATCCGGTTGGTCCGTCGACGCCCGCTTCACATACAACTCGTACCCAGCCTCGTGGCGCTCTGGCTCCCACGGCAATCTGCCAAACTCGTCTGCTCTTGCACTTTTCCATTCCTCGAGGCGCTCCCGATACGCTGTAGCATTCTCCCAGCGGATGCCGTTGCTGCCGCTGAGGCCATCGAATTTGGTGTCATTGCCGGGCGCTGGGTAAGGCGCTGGCACGTCGTCACCCCTCTTGTAAGCCTCCCACCAAGCGATGTCGCTAAGGTTCCGGATAAAGTTGCGGTCCAACTCGACGCCCTCGTACCAGCCTATAAACTCATCGGCACCATCCCGACCATTGTGATTGACAGTGCGCTTCTTGTGCCACTCTTGTACCAGCTTCCAACCAGCTTGTTGTAGCTCGGCTATCGCCTGCTTCCTCAAGCGCTCGCGTTCCGCCGCATCCAATTCTTCTTGCCGTTGCGCCGCTTCGGCCTCCGCTGCTTCCGCTGCAATGACCGCCGCCGCCTCGGCTGCCTTCTGAGCCAATAGTGCATCTGCTTCCACTTGTGCCGCCCGTTCCACCGCTGCCGCCTTGGCATTCGCCCGCATTTGTCGCCGCTCCAGCTCCGCGGCATCCTTGTCCGCAGCTTCCTTGTACTCTTCTGCCTTGTACAATGCATACGGAATGATGTAGCAGTTGTTGTGAATGCGGCGGCGCGTACCCTCAGCATTCAGCGGCTGGATGTGTGGCCAGTCTTGGAGGCCAGGATCGGTGACCATGTCGTGGACGAGAGACATTACCGGGTCCTTGAAAAAAGTATCTCGCGGCACGCGTCCCCATGCACTGACGCCTTGCCCATCAAAGCCAGCTTTCATGTTCCCCGCATCGACAAACGGAGCGGTGTTATCCGCTTTGAAAAGGGTTTCCACACCAAGCGAGTACACGATCTTTCCCGGCTGGGTGTTGGCCTCGGGATTCTCGAGGTTGGAAAGTTTCCAAAAGCATGGCACACCACCGTTTCCGTCACTGCCGCCGTAAAACCAACGATTGTATCGGTCGAGTACTGCAGGCGTAATGTTCTTTGCGTTGAGCTCCGCCTCCCAATCCAAAGTAGGCACGCAGCTTTGCACCGTCGCAAATGTGACGACCTTGATCTTGTCTCGGTTGACAACGTCGGATGTGAGGGGCTGCGGTGCATCGCCACCGCCCGTGCCGTCAGAGATTGTAAACAAATCGACCCCCGTGTCTTCTCCTTTGAATGCGGAGTCGTTGTTGGGCTTTCTGCGCAAGAGTGGCCACGTGGCGGCTTCTGCTGGTGTGACAGCGATGTCGCTGGGGATAGTCGTCGGTCTTTTCTTCGTTGTGGGTTCCTGACTCATCTTCTCGTACCACGCGTTCAAGTCATCGTCCCCCTTTTTTGACACCGTGCGCACCGTGCCGGGATCGTAAAAGTTGTTGGCACTTTCTTGACGCCAGATCAAAGCATCCAACGTCTGTGGCATTGGGGGCTGCGCCCCATCCTCGATGAACTTGCGGATTGCCGACAGTTCTTCCTCCTGTTTGAACCGCTCCTTCTCGGAATCGGACGTGGAAATGCCTTTGACCGTACGCGCGGCGACTTTGCTCTTGACACGGTCCCTTGCCTCGGGCACTTTCATAAGCCCAAGCAAAGGATCCACAGGATACCCTTTGCTTGCCTCGTTTGTCACCCTTGCAACCTCTTCTGCCACATTCTCGCCACCGGACGCGAGCGCATCCCTCAGTTGTTGAATGAACGCATCGTACGCCTCCTTCTGCTTTGGTGTCAGCTTCTCTAGATCAAGGCCACCCTTGAGTGTGTGCACTTGCAGTTTGCGCCCCTTGCGCTGCTCAAAAGCAGGAAGGATGCCACTCGTGCCGTTATCTTTGTCCTCAAACAGTTTCCACTGCGCTGTAGCCAAGAGGTGGCTGATATCCACCATGAGCACCTTGGTATCGCGTTCTACTCCACTGTCTTCGCGCCTACTTCCAATCTTCATCCCCATTTTCATCCCCATTGTCGGCAGAGACTTGGTCGCCCATGTCTGGTACCGATACTTCAAGTTCTGAAGCACCGATATTTGCTCGAACGTGCCGCTGCGTGCGCCTGGCCCCTTTTTTGCCAGTCTCCAGACACGCTGCGATTTGGGCACACCCTCCGGTGCAGAAGGGCCTGGTGAAATGAAGACTCGCTTGCGAAGGCACCCCGGGTTGCTCTTTTGCATGTCAGGCCGTGTGTCCAGGTGCCACTGTTCCGCCTCGGCCAAGGTGCGCGGAGTTCGCCAGCCAATTTCCAGGAACAACTTCAAGGCGTACTCAGGCGACTTGCCTTTGGCTGTCGCGTACTCTTCCGGCGTACCATGCGTTCGTTCTTCGAATTCGTGCTGCGCGAGCATTGCGGCATCCGGAGCAAACGGGCCGGTAAAGTTGCGGTAGTCTTTGGAGAGGTCGTAAATGTAGCACTCGGGTGGCTGGTTGGTGCCTGAGGTGCTTGTGGGATACGCCAAGCCCTTAGTCTGTGTCCACGGCAAATTCACGCCATCGACTTTAATGAGTTCGACCTTGTCCCTGGGCAGGCCTTCCTTTCCCTCGAACATGTTTTTGAGCTTCTGAACCTGGCCCTCTGGCTTGGCCATCCACCGGAACACCAGCTTGCGCACGAGACCAGGGCAGTCCCCTTTCGGGTTCTTGACCTGTCGCTGTGTCTCCTCGTCAATGGAATACGGATCAAACTCATAGACAGCTTCCTCTGGCATGAAGATGGGCGCCGCGTTCACTTCTAAGTTGATCCCAGACTTGCTTGCCTTGCTGGGCCTGCGATACCAGAGGTTCGAGGCTCTGGCGCCTTGTTTGTCTGACATATTGGCACCGATACGAATCTGGTACCATGGCTGCGCGGGCCAAATGTGCCAATGTCCATCATAGTATTGTCTTTGGTCCATAGGATCCAGATCCGCCAGGCCCGCTGGCAACGCAGTCCCGTCACCTTCTTCGGCAAACGTATAACCACCGACCATGGTCGGTGCCGTCGCAGGAAGCGCCTTGGAATTGGACAAAACGACCTCGTTGCTCAAAGGAGCGTCAACAGTGTCAGCGTCCACAGTAGTAGCTGACCGCGTGTCGCTCGAGACGACTTCGAAGGGACTCCCGGTTGTAACGGTTGTTGCAGGGAGTTTGGGCGCGACCGGTGCGGAGGGTGCCGCAATTTTTAAAAACGCCAACGATGGCAACTGGCGTTCCGGCTTGCGAGGCTGCAGTGAGGCGGCCGGCGCACGCGTCGACATGCTCACACTGTATTGCAACCCCACCTACTATACCGCTTACACACAATGGGTTATTACGGGACGACCCACACAGTCCATCCTCTGCACGTGCACACACACTGGACACAACGCCCTACGACTCTCAGTCGTCAGCCTCTGGCCCAGGGGCCATGTTGATGCAGTCGCGCCCCGGTCGCGACGCCGCCGGCGAGGGGACAAACCCCGAGTACGCCGACGCATCGGCGCTGAAGCCCAAGTCGTCAATCTGCTGCTCAACTTGGACAGCGTCAATCGCAGCACGCTTGTTGCTCTCCTGCTTCTCGAGCGCCTCGTATGTCCCAGGCGCCGCGGGTTTGAGCTGCATTGATGCAAAATCAACCTCGTTGGTCACCAACTTTTTGGAGCTCGCGTGCTCGGCAATGCGCGAGTGGATGCAGTGCTCCATGTCGAGGAAACATTTGACGACGGTGTCGCACTGACGGCCACGCGTCAGCCCCCTGTTCCGGAGGGTGAGGATGGTATGCTTTCGCCAGGTCGACAGTGCAAACACGTCGCCTCGAACACTTCCCATGGAGCGACAACCCTGCTTGCGCCGGATAAAGTTGGCAATGTCGCTCTCGGTCGGCTCGCGGCCGAGCGAGCGTCGCACGTGCGCGCGACTGACAAAACTCTCGGCAACCTCTGGGTCGCCAGCCTCCACGTGGTCTTGGCCCTCGGGCCTGTTGCGTTGCAGCTTCACAGAGAGGGTCTGGCGGTTGAACTCGTCGTACCCAATGTATCGCATCGAAATGTGCGGCAGGTCGTCAAACGTCATGCGCATGCCCAAGCTCGCATTAAACGTGACCGTCGCGTCGTTGACCGCTTTGTCGCCAACGTCGTCATACAGCATCTTGAGCATGTCCAAGCCGAGCGACAAGCCGTGAAGGTCGTACGAGTAGGGCAGCGTGTGGATGAGCTGTGAGTCCAAGGCGTCCTGGTCGTCGTCGGGGTCCTTTGCCAGGCCTTCTCCGGTGCGCTTGCCGCCCACGCTTGGCGTCCGCGTTGGGATGGGCGCGCGCAGACCCGAGGGACCCGACTGGCGGTTGCAAAACTTTTCCTGCTTGTTCTTGAGACCGGGCAGAAGAGCCACCGAATAAATGGCCTCCGCGCTGAGAAACACGTGGTGCGCAAGCGCAGAAATGTTGACCGCAAACCCGTCTTGGTGCATGCGAAGCGGAGCCGCAATGACCACCTTGTTTGAGAGCAACACGTTGAGGTTGGTGAGCCTGCCGCCGTGAAACATCGAGTCCAGTCGGCGCTGGAACTTGCTGTCCGGCACGCGCGACTGAGGGTTGCGCGGAAGGTGCGTGTGCTCGCGGCCCAACACGCGCGTGTCGCCAGGGAGCTTGTAATCGTTGAGCTTGACCACGACCGTATTTTCACCAGGGGCCTTGTTGTCATTCGTCTTCAGGTTGTCTTGCCGCCAGTTGCCAGTGCCCATCAGCTTGGGCTCCTCGGAGCAACGCCGCTGGTTGTCCTGAGTCGAACACATGTACAAGCAGTCGCGCAGGCCGTCTGGATGAAAGTCAAACTCTTTGACAATGCTGTTGCCGCGATTGTGAATGTACGAGGCGGTCGATTGCCACGATTTGAACTGTTCGCCGGCGGCAACGTACCACGCGGGGTCCTTTGCGCGTGCGCCGCCCGAGCCGTTGCCCTTGTCCATCGGTTCAAAGGGACCGTGAGGACTGGACGCAAAGTGAGCACCCTGCGGACCGACGTAGGCAGCCTTGCCGGCAGCAAACTGAACCAAGGTTTGCGGCTTGTAAAACATTGCCGCTTCCAGCAAGCTTGGCCACAAGACGCTCGATGCGAGCGATAGATGCGTGTCTGCGTTTTCGTCATCGACCACCTCTACGGCGTGCACAAGGTCTGACTTGCAGTAGCAGCACTCTTGACACGTTTCATACGTGTCTGCGTGGCCAAATGGACAGTTGTGCCTTCCAGGCAGCTCCAGGCAGCGCGCGTGATGATAGGCCTCAAACACCTCGCGGTCTCCCGGTGAAAAGCTACCAGGTTCCTGTCGGTGCACGGTCCAAAGACGATTGCCAAGGAGCCGGCTTGGCATCTCGCCTTCCCACTCCGACTCGGTCTCGTCCTCGCGCATCTCGCGAAAATCGGGAATCACGAGCTCATTGGAAGCATCGCCTTCACCCGTCGTCCCCGTGCCAGACTCTTGATCCTCGGTGCCTTCCTCTCGCGGACCCTCGCGCACGCTCTGCGCGTCCACGTCCATGGGCGCCGCCGCCGTGCCATTGCCAGACGCGGGTACAGGGGGCGCCACCGGGTCCAGGCTCATGGTCTTCACGCTGTCGACGACGCAATCGTCCGCAAGCGTGCTCACGTCTCCCATCGCAACGTCCTTGAGGCCCGATGCAGCACACCTACGCTGGTACTCCACCCTCGCCTCTCGCTTGAGGCGCAGCTGCGCTCGGAGGTCCGTGACCTCCGCTGGCGTGAGCCTGTCGGTGCGCTCGTTGAACAGAGGCGTGAACGCGTGCAGAAAACTTCCAGTCTTGTTCTTGATTGCACGGGGAGGCACGGCAGTCCCATCCTTCTTTTGCTGCGCCTCGTGCTCTGCCTGCCGGTCAATCAAAAAGTCGTCGTCCTGCAAATACTCGGCATAGTCGCCAGAGGGAGGCCGTCGGATCATGTCGCTGGCGCTCCAGCCAAACAGCTCCGCCACAATGCTCATCGTGTTGAACCCCATTGCCGACGTGCCAATCGAGTACTCCAGCCCCATGCACCAAGCCTGATGAATCATCTCACGCGTCGGCTGCAGCAGCTGCACGCACTCGTACATCATGCTCATCTCAAAGGGTTTGCCCATGGAGTACTCGGCGGTGGTCTGGCCGGCCTCAAACATTTGTGACGTCTGCTTGTAGAGGAATACGTGTCCGATGGCGTTCTGGCAGCACATGGTAATCAGGTTCTCGATGCGCTTGATGTTTTTGCGCGGCGCCGGCCGCGGCAAATTGTACTTGCGGTCCAGCAGGTCGTCCCACTCGTCAAAGAGCTTCTGGGCGAGGGACATGTCTGGCTTGAGATACGGTTGCCGAAAAATGAGCAGCTTCAAGAGGCCCATCAGGCAGGTCACGATCCGGAAGGCGCGCATCTTGCACTTGACCTCCGGGTTCATCAGATTCTTCTCAAACTCCTGATCGTCGTGCGTCTTGCTGCCCAGCGTGCGCACAAACTGCACGACCGCACGGTCGATGAGCGCCGACTTGACCTCGGTGGGGTCCTCCTTGCCCTTGGTAAACGCCGGGCCGCGGTTGGTGCACCTGCGATGCGCAAGAGGGTGTGTCAATACCGTGCAATCACGCGTGTATTCATGGTGGACAGCGTACACGCAATGTGTTTCTTGATGGGGGGTCTTCAACTTGAAGGTCTTCATCATCTCGCGGCCGTCGGCGCCCTTGACGACCACCGGCTTGTTGTACACGTACTCACGCTGCGCCATGGAAATGGACATGGTTAGTCAGGGGTGGGAAATGGGGCATACATGAAAGCGTGCACACCTTCATGAGGATCATCTTCCAGTACTCAGTCCTGTTGCTGCCGTCTCCATCCGTGAGCTCGTCGATCATCTGTGGTCACGGAAACACGCGGGAAAGACTGATCAGCGCAAGGTCTTGTCACGGTCGCAATTGTGGGCTGGAGGTTGAGAGTGCGCTTGCCTCGTCGTAGATGCAGTTGCAACCATTGGACGAGTCGCTGTTGCCTGTGTGGCGGAACACAAGAATGCGTGTCAGTACTTGTGTGCTATGGCTCAGGATGGCGATGGGACAGGGCGTACCTTGCATGCCGGCCTTGGCCGACGAGGGGCCCGACATGGTGATCCAGCCCTTGACGAATGCGGCCATGGCGCGCTCGGTGCGCAGCGTTTTGCCGTTGCCTGCCAGGGGGAAGGAAGCGGGCAGGGTCAGCGCGAGGTGTGTGTAGGCGTGCACGTCGCGTCCAAGAAGGCTGCCCACCCTTGGGCCCGCAAAAGATGAGCAGCAGCGTCTGCTCGCCAAACTGCTCAAAGCTGCGGAGCACGGAGAGCACAAGGTTAGTAGGGGTGCAACACGGCCACGGTCACAAGGGCGTTGGCGCACCAGTGGTAGAAGAGCTCTTGCATAAGACGCCAGTCGCGGCCGTCGACAAAGCAGTCCTGTGGACAGACGAGGGGGCGAGCGGATGCGCGTGTCAACACGCGAGTAGGTCACGCCAGGGTAGAGTTGTAGAGCAACGTACGTCCTCAAAAAAGGAGCCCATCCAGTTTTGCATGTGCGCAAACACCGAACGATCCGAGTCCGACAGCTGCATGCCGTATTGCCCAGAGGTGTCCGCTCCCATGCCACCAAACGCAACGTTGGCGGTGCGATCCGGCATCGTGTCGAGCTCGCGCTGCAGCCCATCCCACACTGCACGGTACCCTGCGGGAATAGACTCCTTGTCCATGCGCGAGTTGAACGATCGCTCCATCTTGGTCAGGTGCAGCATGATCATCTCCTTCATGACATCCTGGTGCCGTTCCTCAAAGGTGGCCTTTTTGGCGCGCAGCGATGCAAACACCGCGTCCGAGATGGGCGTCTGTGCGTGCTTCATCTTGTCCGCCAGGCGGATGGCCTGCTCTTGTGCCGCAAACCCGGCGCGCTGCTCCGAAGCCCACGGAGAAATCAGCAGGTCGTGCACATTGTTGCTCGAGAAGGCGTGCTCCTTGAGAACTTGGCGCGGCTCCACCACGTGGTCTTCGCCGTCCATTTGCCCATAGGACGCGATGCCCTGCTTGGCGGCCCGCGCAGCATCCACAGCCCTCTGCCGGTCCTCCGCGGTGCAGTCAAAGGTGTCGTAGGCCACGATGGTGTCCGTGAGCGACGCCACCTGGTCCATAATCCACTGGTCGCGTCCCGTCATCTTGTTGTTGAAAAGGTTGAGCATCTCGGGCGACGACTCTGCAAGTTCGCTCGTGGGCTGGAAGCGCTCCTTGAACAGTTTCATGAGCGCTGGACCTGGCTTGACGGCCCCGGCAATCGAGTGCGGCAAAACCATGTCAAAGATGTTGAGCTTGTGCGGATCCGTTTGAAAGAAGAAGCATCCCTTGCCGTCGCCGCCGGCGTCGCTCCCGACCCAATCGGGTACCGTAAACTTGTGAGTGTCGTCGGGGTTGGCGGGCGCCGAAATGCTAAAGTACGACGTGACCGCAAGCTGATCGGGATGCACGTCCATGGGCGTGCCGTCGAGGTGAACCAATCCCGCACACAGCGCCTCTGGACGCTTGGCATTGAACGCCCACTCGACGGCAAGCGGGTGAGTGCAGCCAAGTTCTTCGGCCGGCAAGAAGGGCGAGTTGAGCAAGCCGCGCGGAAACTTGTTTGGCTTGGCTGGGTCGGGCGTCAAGTCCAGTGGAGGTCGGCCAGGCTTGTCACCCGTTTTGCCTCCATAGTGCGCGAGCAGATTCTTGTACTCGGTGACGTTGATGACATGCCGATAGCACATGCCAGCGACAAGCTCCAGTTGCGCCTCCGCAAGCGACGTGCCCAAGAGCCCTCGCGTCTGCTTCGCGTGTTGTACGGCGGACGTCTTGCGCAGCGAGTTTTGGCAATGTGCCGAACCAGAGTGCGCGGCTTCCTGCAGATTCTCTTGCATGAGTCGCCTCACGAGGTCCGATGTGGAATGCGCCTTGTCAAAGACAAAGAGCCACACGCGGATCGCCAAGACCGTCTCCTTTTTGCTGTCGTAGATGTCCTCGTACCCAATCGTCAGCATGGGGATGTTGGTTGCGTGGTCCTCCTCGGACTGCATCTGGTACCAGCGCACGTCCCTGGGCTTGCGCGGCGCTTCGCCGCCGCCATTGTTGCCCTTGTCTTGCGCGTTGGCGCGTGCTTCCTCCTCGTGATTGCCAGACCTGCGGTGCGTGCAGAGTTTGAGAGAGTGGCACTGGGAGGGTGGGGCGGTGGGGCGGGCGCGCACATGAAGCCCTTGCTCAGCGGCGTCATCACAATGCCCAAAAGCGCAGCAATGCTAGCCACGCGGAGCGCATTGTTCATAGGCGTCTGCCAGTCCTTGAACTTGGCCGCGTCGTTGCTCCAGCATTCGGCCGGGACGTTGAATACCATTGCACGCACCGGTGCGCTGTTGACCACGCCGGCGTGGTCATAACGCACCCATCCCGTCGAGTTTGTGGCCGAATGGTCAAAGATCATGGGATTCATGTTGATGCCATGGCCAAGCAGCGCAAGGCCGTTGAGCTCATTGAACCCAGGCATGTACCGCACATGGCACGTCTGTGGTGCGATCCTAAACACACTGGACTGGTTGCCGTCCTCCTCGCGTGGCCCATCGTATTGGTGGCCGGCCTCCGAGTCTTCCATGCCACTGTGACTGCCTGCACGACCAATGCCGCCGCTGCCGCCAGGCCAGTGCGGGTTGCCAGCATGCCGAGGGGGACCAGAAAAATAAAACTCAGACTCACCAGTTGGTGCGCCGAGCGATTTGCGTGGCGCGTGGCCACCGCGTGTCGACGTACCGGCATCGGACGCCGAATCCGACCCATTGGATAGCCCGGCATCGGATCCCCAGAGCTGACCGCGTACGTGCGCCTCGTGACGGGCTTGATTTCTGTCGATTGCACCCTGATCCATCTCGCTCTCTTCCATGGCCGCCTCGTGCGCCAGCTCGGCATCAATGTCAAAACTGTGCTCCGACATGTCGGTTGGGCAGCCCGACTATAGGCGGGCGGGTGCGATTGCTTACACTTAACTTCGCCCTGGACAAGTCCGGGAAGCCGAACTCACTAGCGGGGCACGCGCTACCCCGGGGCCGCAATGCTTCGCTTGCTGCAATTTCCAGGAATGTGGCACACAAGTGGCAGACAAGTGGTGTGAATAGGTCGGTGTGAAGTGGTGCGTTTTTACACACTTCCAAAAAACTTCCACTTCTGGCGGCTTGGAAGTTCCAGATTTTTTTGGAACTTCCAAACGCTTCTGCCACCTGTCTGCCACTTGAGTGCCACTTGGGTGCCAGTTGGAAAAAAAGGAAACGGTGCTCCTGCGGTGCCCGTGGTCACGCGCGCAACGACGGCGAGCCGCAGCGGAGGCCCTCGGCCAAGTCGAGCGCGCGCAAGGGTGCGCGCGTGCGGAGCAGCAGCTCCGCCACGCGCGGAGGCACGGCGTTGCCGATTTGTCGATAGGCTTCGCTCTTGTTGTCGGGCCACTTGTACGTCGGAGGAAACGTTTGCAACGCGGCAAGCTCGCTGACGTACAGCACTGAGCGATTGCACCCGATGCCGTCCCCCTTGATCCACCAGGGCGCACGCGACGTGACCGTCGGTGCGACGCCGTCGATCGGGAAGCAGTAGTCGGTCCACTTGGCGCGGGCGTACTGGTACCGCTTCTTGCCATGTTTGTCTGTCACGATTCGTTGCGTCTCTCGCCGTGACGTGTTGCCGCCACGGATGTGAGTGCCACGCGGTTTGGCGATGACGCTGCACACGCTGCGTCGGTTTGCCCACTGCTCCTCACGCTGCAGCTTGGCAATCAGGTGTGGAGATCCTGCGAGCACCCGCTTGCGGTTTTGCGGCACGCCAAGCTTGCTAAAGTCAAAGACTGCATACGCCATCGCGCCGAGGTTTTGGAGGCGCACGCGCTCCAGAATCTCCAACACCTCCACCGCGGCCACTTGCTCCATGCTCCAGCTCGTTGCTCCAGACGAGAGCGCAAACTGCAAGTACCACTCGATCAAATTGATGCCAGGCGTTTTGTCCGAATGCAACCCGGAATTCTTGTTGACCGACGAGAAGAGCTGGCACGGGGGGCTTCCGTGCAGGTGGTAGAGACGGCCGTCGGTCGGCAGCGGCAGCTCGCACGGCAAGTCGCAGACCAGGTGTCTGGTGGACCGGTGGTTGCGCGCGTGTGTCTCAATGGCTTCCGGACTGTGGTCGCAGGCGAATGCCACCTTGCATCCTGCTGTGGTTGCGCCGCAGGAAAAGCCACCCGCTCCGCAAAAGAGGTCGTACACCTCAAGAGTGCCGTCCTCTGGCAGTGGTGTGTCGTCACACACTCCAAACAACACGCGCAAGGATTGCTGGCGCATGGCTGCATTTGTGCTCCGTGGGGCACGCCGTATTGCGTTAGCGCGTGCCGGCTCCCTGCACTCACGCCGCAACTGGCACCCAAGTGGCACTCAAGTGGCAGACAGGTGGCAGAAGCGTTTGGAAGTTCCAAAAAAATCTGGAACTTCCAAGCCGCCAGAAGT
>MDTB01205129.1_pt1 | contig 16437 bp, 13 predicted proteins | sample 811161 | NCBI WGS metagenome assembly MDTB01 (sample SAMN05326650, study PRJNA326480) | marine metagenome | isolation source: seawater | place: Mediterranean Sea | collected 2009 | reverse complement strand
GTCTTCAGAAGGTGAATATTTCTTGGAAAATGGAGTTTTGAATGAAGTTTCTAAGCAATTTAGTGCAAAAAGCGCTAATTTATTTTTTGAAGGTTTTGCCATAAAAGAAAAAGTAAGTTTTGTTATCCAAATGGATTATACTTCCTCTCAACCACTTGTAGAATCGTATATTGGATATCATCCATTACAAAATATGTCATTTTATTTTGGACAAAAGCAAGTAAATCATAACAATTTTGAAATGACACAAAATGAAAACCATTTAAGATTTACTGAAAGAAGCTTGCTTTCAACAACCCACACAAATTTTGGTGAAGAATTTGGATTATTTTTCAATTATAAATTTGGAAATGAGATTATCTATGAACCTTCTTTAGCTATTACATCGGGAGATGGTAAAAATTCTTTTGGTGCAGACTCCAGAGATACTGATCTTGGAGGGGTAAAAATAGGATCCAGATTAAATATCTATCCGATGGGCCCATTAAGTGAAGGAAATAATGAATCCTCATTAGATTTAGTTGGTGAAGAGGAATTAAAGGTGCAAGTTGGATTTGCATTTAGTAAGAATTTTGGAGTTAGCAACTCGGTAGGAGATGGTCATTATTATGATTCAGATGATGATGGTGTTCCTGATTTTGATGGCGATTTTCTACTGTATGACGCAGATGGAGAAATTGATTTACCTAATTATTCACAAGTATTTTTTGACTTGTTAATGAAGTATAAAGGATTTTCTGCTGTTATTGAATATGCAGATTCCTCTGCATCTGGAATTGATGAAATATATTTTGATGTAGATCCAACTGAAGAGGTTGAATTAGCTCTCTTATCACCTTCTCAAATCAGTAGCTTTTTAGTTTTGGGAAGTAGTTTTAATATTGATCTTGGATACTACATGGAAAAAGGATATTCATTTGACTTTAGATTTGGAGTGAATAAACCAGAATTTGAAAATGATTCTACATTGATGGTTGATAATAAAAATTTTGGATTGGGTATATCCAAATATTTTGTTGGTAATAATTTAAAACTACAATTTGGTGCATATAAGACTGATTTTGACAATGGTAACAAAATCTCTTACGGAGAATTTTTAATTCAAATAGTATTTTAAATTATGAAAAATTTTATCACAATTGTCATATTAATATTTGCAGTTTCATTGCAGGCCCAAGAATCTAAAAACTTGTTGGATCATTACTCAAAGTATTATAAACAAATGCAATCACAAGGGGATATTCAAGGAGTTATTAATGCGCTTACACATCTCAATATTATTGATCCAAATGAAAAAAGAAAAGATACCTTGGCGGTTTTGTATATGAATGAAGGTAGATTTATTCAGGCACTAAACACCATTGGAGTAGAAAGCTTAGACTCAGATTCTGATATGGCTGTTGAAGTAAAAGCAATATCCCTGCAGTCTTTAAATGAGATTGAAAGGGCACTACCTCATTATGAAGAATTATTCAAAAGAAAGCCAAATCCATACATTGCTTATGAGTTGGCTGATATTAAAATTCAATTAAATGATTTTTTAGGTGCATTGAAGCATATTACTTTTGGAGTTGCTAATTCAAATGATGATATATATAGAAATTATTTTGATACACAAACACAGTATCAAGTGCCCATGAAAGCTGCATTTATTTACTTAAAAGGACTCTTAACATTTAAAGAGAATAAAGATCAAAATGTAGATAAAGCAATTTCACTAATGGATGAAGCACTTGAATTGGCTCCAAATTTTAATCTAGCCAAAATCAGTATTGATGCATTAAATGCTCAAAAAACGGCTGAATAAAAAATTATTTTTTTTTGGTGTAAACATTATCAATTTGAAAATTCAAATTTGAAAATGAAATATTAATTTTTTCGATTTGTCGATTTAGTTTTTTCTTTTCATACAAAGAATTAAGCTCTTCAATAAATATCCAAAAATTTGTTTCAATAACTAACAGTCTGGAGGAAACTTCTTTTTGATCTAGATCATCTGGAAGGGATTTGTTAAGATCAATAAAAAACTTTTTAAGATATATATCATTATCGATAAACATGCTGTAATCTTGATTATTAATTTCTTTTATGTATTCTGAAAGCTGGCTGTACTGAAGCCAGTTTTGAGTTGAATTAGTATTTTTTAACTGATATTTTTTTTGTTGATTTTGATTTTGAAAAAAATCAACTTTATTTTCTTGTTTATTCGCATCGTATTTATTTTCAGAGCAACTAACGATAAAAAAAACTATTGATAAAAGAAGACTAATTTTTTTCAAAATTCTTGGGTTTAGCAATGAAGAAAACTATTAAAATTAAAATTAAAACGAATAGTTCCCACCAATACAAGTATGTTGGCCACTCTCCGATTAACAGTGGGTTGTCCACTGCTGGAGGAATATTAACATACATATAGTTGGAGCCTAAAACATCATTTATTTGAATCAAAATTATCATTAATACATTTAGAACTAAAAAAGTCTTTAACCAAGAGAATTTGGAAAGTTTCATCCCCAAATTATTTCTTAAATAAATTGGGAATGCTATAATCATAGCGTGTTTGAAAAAAAACTGAATATAAAAGAAATTGTCCCCACCATAATCTTCAATTAATGGTGTAAGTATTGCCTGTATACCCCCAATGATACCACAGTAAAATAAAAATTCAAATAAAAATTGTCTATTTTTTTTTGGGATGAACATTATAAAACAGCATATTAATCCAGTGATTGAACATAGATGAAAAGGAAGCTCCTTACTAAATTCCCACTTTCCAATTGAAATCAAAATAGCGTGGTTTGCAATATAAAATCCTAACATTATCAATGCTAAAACTTTTGCGTAAAATGTTTTTTTACTTTTTTCCATTTTATTTCCAATAAATAAAACTCCAAAAATTAACACAACCACACAAATCGTTGTTAAAATCCAGCTATTTGAAAGAAAATCAACAGCATACTTCATTTGAAAAAATTTATAATAAATATAATAAATTAATAATGGGAATAAACAAAAAAGCCCTCGGTGAGAGCTTTTTAGTGGTACCTCCAGGAATCGAACCAGGGACACACGGATTTTCAGTCCGTTGCTCTACCAACTGAGCTAAGGTACCTTAAGGGCATCAAATATAGATTCAATTTTATTATTCCCAAAATTATTTAATGAAAATGCTTTTGTAAATTTGGGATCAAATCGGTTTTAGATGAATTTAGTTGTTGATATTGGAAATACATGTTTTAAATTAGCTTTGTTTATCAAAAATAATACATTGGAGTTTCATCAGGGCAAAAACAAAAATTTTGAAAGTTTTTTTTTAAAATTTTTTAAATCTCACCCCAAAATTCAAAAAACGATAGTCTCCAATGTTGCTGAAATTAATCACGAATTATTATTTAAAAACCACAAAATTGATTTTCTTAATGTTTCAAGTGAATTGAATCTTCCTTTTGAAAACCTTTATGAAACTCCAAAAACTTTGGGATCAGATAGAATTGCACTAATATCATCAGCTGTTTTTGAGTATCCTAGTAGAAATAGTTTGATTATTGATGCGGGAACATGCTTAACAATTGATATAGTTAATAATAAAAATCAATATTGTGGAGGCATGATCTCACCAGGGATTAATTTGAGGTATCAATCTCTCAATACAATGACTTCAAATTTACCTTTGGTTGAAAAATCAGAAGAATATGGTTTTCCATCCAAAAGTACTGTTGGATGTATACACTCAGGTGTTATTGGAGGAATTGTAAATGAAATAAATGGATTTATAGATCAAGTAAAAGCAAATAATAAAAAAATAAATATCATTTTAACAGGTGGAGATGCCAATTTTTTGTCTAAACCATTAAAAATCCCCATATTTGCTGATCCAATTTTTATACTAAGAGGATTAAACAAGATACTTGCCCTAAATTCATAATCAATTGATCAAAAAAATTTCCACATTACTTCTGCTAATTGCATTATCAATTAATTCCTATTCTCAAAATAGTACATCTTCACCCTATTCATTTTATGGAATCGGCTCTTTGGATTTTAGAGGTACTACTGAAAATAGATCCATGGGCAGACTTTCTGTGTTTAATGATAGTATACACATGAACTTTAAAAATCCTGCATCATATGTCGGAAAAAATCTCTTTATATTTAATAATGAGGGTAGGTTGGTAAAGTTCACAGTAGGATTAAATTACAGTGAGACTAAGTTGTCATCAAATAACCAAAATTCATTGGCTTCTAACACAAGTTTTGACTATTTAGGATTAAACTTACCTATGGGTAAATTTGGGATGGCTCTAGGACTAATTCCTTACTCCAGTGTTGGTTATAAATTAGAATCCTCTAACGATATAAACTTAATCAAGTATAAATATGAGGGATTTGGGGGAGTAAATAAAGCATTTTTAGGTTTTGCATATCAAATTTCTAATAATATTTCAATTGGGTTTGATGCAAAATATAATTTTGGTAATATACAAAATAGCGCTATTGAGTTTTTATATGATAATGATAATGAGCTACTAGATTATCAATCTAAAGAGTCAAATAGATCTGATTTGAGTGGTATTAATTTTAATTTCGGTTTTTTATACACTGGAACAATATTTAAAGTATATACATTACATGGTTCTTTCGCATATTCCCCATCATATGATCTAAGTTCTATTAACAATAGGACATTCGCCTCTGTAGTTTTTAATTCAACTACAGGCTTGGATTTTCCTATCAATCAAATTGAAGTTGATTTACAATCATTAGACCTCTACAATACTGACCTAGTTATGCCAAACAGATTAAATTTTGGTCTAGGAATTGGAAAGTCTAAAAAATGGTTTATAGGTTCAGAAATTACTATGATGAATAGCAGTGTTTTTTCAAATGATTTAATTGATATTGAAAATAGTAAATTTGAAGATTCTCATATGTTGTCTATTGGTGGTTTTTACATTCCTGACTACGCTTCTTTTAATAGATTTTTTGATAGAATCGTTTACAGGTCTGGGGTTTATTTTGAAAAAACAGGACTAAATATTAATGATCAATCTATAAATGAATTTGGCATATCTTTTGGACTTGGTATTCCGGCAGGAGGTCTTTTTTCAAATATCAATACTTCTTTTGAGTTTGGTAAGAGAGGGACAAAGAAAGCTGATTTAATTGAGGAAACTTTTACAAATATTCATATTAGTTTATCCTTAAATGATAGATGGTTTATAAAGAGAAAATATAATTAAAAATGAAAAAATTACTAACACTCCTTTTGTTTTTTATTTATTCTTTTACTTTTTCGCAGGCAACCGAAGAAGACATCAATGCTTTATCCATTTTTAGTGAATACGTTAAGGCAAAAAATTATAACGCTGCTTTTGATCCGTGGATGGAATTAAGACAAAGAAATCCAAAATTTAACAGTGCAATTTATGTTTATGGAGAAAAAATATTGACCCATAAAATTGCCAGTTCCTCGGATGAAGAAAAATTATCATACATAAATGATATGTTGCGATTATGGAAAGAAAAAAGAGAACACTTTCCTGAAAAAACTCCACTTGGAGCCATTCTTGCAAAATCTGCACAGTTTAAGTATGATAATATGCAATTATTAAAAATTTCAGACTTTGATGTTTATGAAAGTTTTGAAAACGCATATAATTCTGACCTTGAGTCTTTTAACAATCCTAAAAACTTGTACACCTATTTCAAGTTAGCCGTTAGATTATTTGACAAAGGATCGAAAAGCACTGAAGATTTATTTACAAAATATGATGAGATTTCTGAAAAAGTAGAGCTTGAGATAAAAAACTACACCATTAAAGTCAATAAATATTTAGATCAATCTGGTGAAGAATTGACTTTAAGCAAGAAAGAAGAGCGAAGAAAAAAATCTTATAATAGTTTTTTGAAGGCATATTTTCAGATCAAAAAAGGAATGGAAAAAGATTTAGGAGACAGAGGTAATTGTGATAATTTAATCCCTCTATATTCAAAAAATTTTGATTTGAAATTGAATGATGGTAAGTGGCTCAATAGAGCTATGAACAGGCTATATAATAAGCAGTGTGATGATTCTGAATTATTTGTAAAAATAGTTAAGCAAAAAAATGACTTGGAACCAAGTGCTGCGACTGCATATTATTTGGGGACTATCAAAGACAAAAAAGGTAAAAGTAATGAAGCTATTGGTTATTATAATCAAGCCATTGATTTAGAGTCTGACTCTTATGAAAAATCTAAAATTTTATTTAGGATTGCAACTAACTTTAGAAAAAATGGAATGTTTACAAAAGCCAGAGTTTACTATATGCAATCTTTAGCTTTTAACCCATCTAATGGCAAACCATTTCTTGCAATTGCTCAAATGTACGCAAAAAGTGCAAAAAATTGTGGTGGCAGTAATTTTGATCAAAGAGCAGTATACTGGTTAGCAGCAAAAGAAGCATCAAAGGCTTCAAAAGTTGATATAAATTTGAGAAAATCAGCTAATAAAGCTTTAAATAATTATAATGCTAAAGCTCCTCAAAAATCTGAAATTTTTTCATCTGGAAGAGATGGTGAATTGATTAATATTGGCTGTTGGATAAAGAGATCTATTACGGTACCTAATCTTTAAATTTTGAAGTTTCATTTATTTGCTTTTGTTGCTTTGTTTGTATCATGTTCAAAAACATCAAAATTTAACAATTTAAATTCTTTTACTGAAACACCTATTTCAATTGCTTTAAATATCAATACAACTCATACAGATTCAGGTGTTGTTAGCAGTAAGTTGAAGAGTAAAAAGATGCTAAATTTTAGCGATAATAAATTTCCATATTTTGAATTTCCTGAAAAATTACAAATCATTTTATTTGATAAAAATATGAGTAAAACTAAAATCATTTGTGATTATGCAATTTCTTATTCCGATACCAACTTGATCGATTTGAGAGGAAATGTTGTAGTTTCAACCCCTTTAAAGGATACATTATTCTCTAACCAACTTTATTATAGTTCAGAAATGGAGTGGTTGTTTACTGATTTTAATTTTAGGTATGTTTCAGAAAATAAGGATATATACGGAAAAGGCTTTAATTCTGATAAAGAATTTAAAAATGTCAAATTTTCTGATGTTTCTGGCTATCTTTCGATAGAAGAATAATTATTTATATTTTTTATTATTAAATATAAAATATTACTTTTGGCCACTCTATTTATTACATTATTATGGCAATATTAAATCAAATTAGACAACGCTCTTTTTTTCTTATAGTTGTGATTGCTATGGCATTGTTCTCATTCGTTCTTGCAGATGTTTTTAGGAATAGTGGTTCAACAGATCTAAATGCATCTATTGTTGGATCTGTCAATGGAATAGACATAGAAAGAGATGATTTTATGAGTAAAGTTGATAATGTTGAAAAGCAAAACCGTGGATCAAGATCAGCAATTCAGTCCATGAGTAATATTTGGAATCAAGAAATTAAAAAATTAGTATTAAAAACTGAATTTGATGAAATTGGATTAAGGGTTGAAAAAAATATGATGAGATCACTTCTTAAAAATAATCTCTCTGCCTTCAATGAATTTAATGATAGTGATGGAAACTTTGATGAATCGAAATTAAATCAGTTTATATTAAATTTGAAAGAAATTTCGCCTGAAACAACAGAGTTGCAAAATTCTTTGGTCAATTATGAATCTTGGAACATTTTTGAATCTAATATTGCTGCATTTGGTTTAGAGCAGACCTACAATAAGCTTGTTGAATCAGGAATTAATACAACAATTTTTGAAGGATTAACTGAGCATCAATTTAATAATGATTTAGTCGATTTTGAATATGTAAAAGTTCCATTTTCAAAGATCTCTGATTCATTAATTCAGGTAAAAAAATCTGATGTAAATCAATACATTAAGAAAAATCAAAACAAATACAAAACAACAAAAAGTAGAGCTATCTCTTTTGTTAAGTTTGAAGAGAATGCATCATCTTCAGATAAACTTTCTACTGAAATTACCCTTCAAAATCTCATTGAAGATGGAGAAGAGTATGATTTTGAAAATAAGAAAAGTATTAATATTCCAGGATTTAGGACTACCAAAAATAATGAAGAATTTGTAAATGTTAATTCAGCAATAAAATATTTTGACTCTTATGTATTTAAAAAGATGGGATCTAATGAAATTCCTGACGAAATATTTAATTTATCTATAAACGAATTATATGGACCCTATTCTGAAGATAATTACATGAAAGTTACTAAATTAATCGATACTAAACGTTTGCCAGACTCTGTTAAGGTTCGTCATATTTTAATTCCTTATTTTGGGTCATTAAGAAGTGATTCTGAGGTTTCAATGACAAGAGATCAAGCGAAAGCCAAATCAGATAGTATTTTGAGAATTTTAAAAAAGAATAGAAATAAATTTAATTCCCTACTTAAATTTTCCTCTGATAAAGTAAGTAATCAAAATGGTGGTGAAATTGAATTTGCATATTTTGATAGTTTTGCTGAAGAATTTAGAAACTTCTCATTTGAAAATAATATTGGATCCATTGATGTAGTTGAAACTGAATTTGGTTTTCATATTATTGAAATTTTATCACAAAATAACAAGCAAAGAGCAATTAAAGTTGCAAACCTTGCACTTAAAATTGAACCCTCTGAAATTACAAGAGATAGTATTTACAATATTGCTTCTAGATTTGAAATTGATGCAAATGAAGATAATTTTGATGATTTAGCCAATCAAAGTGAATTTGATATAAAAAAGGCAAATAATATCAAAGAGTTTGATGAAAATATCCCTGTTTTAGGAAAACAAAGATCTATCGTAAAATGGGCTTACAATGAGACCACAAATATTGGAGATGTTAAAAGATTTAATCTCCAAGAGGGAGGTTATGCAATTGCAATTTTAAAGTCTATAAATGATAAAGAATTAATGGATTATGATAAAGCAAAAATTACAGCAATCCCTGAATTAAAGAAACAAAAGAAAGCTGAGCAGATCATAAAAATGGTTAATGTATTTAATTTAAATGACATATCTAAAATATTTAACCTTAGTATCGAAACATCATTGGCTGTAAGTCTTTCAAGCCCTGTTATTTCAGGTGTGGGAAATGAACCAAGTGTGATTGGTTTTGCTATGGGTTTAGAGAAAAATGTAATTTCTAAACCAATCATAGGAAAATCTGGAGTTTTTTATATAAAGCTTACTGATAAAAGAGTTGCTTCTGAAATTGATAATTTTCAGGTGCAGATAAATAAAATTAATAGCTCCAGTAGAAATGCATCAAGAGCTAATGCATATGATGCCTTGAAAGAAAAAGCTGAAATAGAGGATTTTAGATCTATATTTTATTAGAGATAAAGTAGATCTGATATTTTTTTTATTGTGTTGTAGCCCTTTTCACGAAAATAGCCCATATTTCTTTCATCCCCAGTTACTAGAACAAAGTCACCCCCCCAAGATCCAAGACTTTTAATTACCCCATAATTATATTGGGCAAATTTTTCATTTTGAATTGTTTGCATATTTAAAATATTAGCTATTATTTTTTCATGCCTTACAATTAAAGATTCAAATGCAGTGAGATCCTTTACATTTTGAATTCGATGAACAATATCATTAATTTGATTAATTTCATCAATAAAGGATCCATCAGTTTTAAGAAAATTCTGTATAGATTTTTGAGTATTTTGTTTTTTATTCAAAAAAACAAGAAACAGATTATTTAAAAAATTAGGCTTAAAAGTTGTATTTGAAAATGAAATATAATCATCCTTTTTTTGAAAAATTATAGGATTGGTTTTATCACAACAAGCAATATCATATCCACTACCGTTAAAAACAGAAAATAATAAATTATATGGATTTACTTTTGCCCACTTCGATAAATTATTAATTAAAGTAGATGATGATCCTAATCCCCAATTTCTATCAAAGTTTAGCTTCCATATAAACTTATTTCCTATACTTTTTTTTGGGTTATTGAATCTGTGTATATAATCAAATAAGCTAACAATTAAATCAGATATTTTATTTTTTTTACCGTGATAAATTAAAGAGCCTCCCTTTAGAAAAAATTTTTCCTCATACCAAATATGATTTTCTTTATCAAAACTTTTCCAATAAATAAAATCAGTATTTGTTGATGTTATATTTAACTCTTGATCAAATTTTGCAGGCACCGCTAGTGCCATTGCTCCTTTCATAACTAAATACTCAGAAGTAATCAGTAATTTCCCGTTGCTCTTAAATCTCATTTTCTAATATTTTTCAAAAAAACTTCAACGGATGCATTATTTATTTTATGATTTTTAAAATGTTTAATTGCTAATTCTTTTTCATTTTCATTAGCATGTAATTTATTAAGTAGATTAATCAAATGCATTTTCATATGGCCCTTTTGAATTCCTGAGGTAACTAATGATCTTAATGCTCCAAAATTCTGAGCTAGCCCAACCGATGCCATAATCATCATCAAATCATCTGAGTTTGGATTGCCAAGCAGTTCTAATGCAAATTTAACAAGGGGGTGTAAATCGGTTACCCCACCAATTGTTCCTATTGATAGTGGAATTTCAATAAAGTATGTAAATTTATTTCCTAGGATTTTAGCATGTGTTAAACTTTGGTATTTTCCGCTTTTGGAAACATATGCATGTACCCCAGCTTCAATTGCTCTAAAGTCATTTCCTGTTGCAATCGCTACTGCATCAATACCATTCATTACCCCTTTGTTATGGGTAACTCCTCTTGAAATATCACAATTTGCTATTGCTACGGCATCAACAATTTTTTTTGTAAAGTTTTTAGTTTCTGGATGAAGAGAATTTAATTTATCAACGGAACATGTGGCGGTTGCACGTACAATACAGTTTGGTACATAATTAGAAAGGATACTCATGACAATTTCTATATCATTTTTATTAATATTTTCATAATCAATAGATGATTCAATAAAAACTTTAGCGAATTCTTCAAGACATGAATTTATAAAATTAGCCCCCATCGCATCGATTGTGTCAAAAGTTGCAAAAATTTGATAATAATCTTTTAAATCATGAGTTTTATCAATCAACTTGATTTCTTTAATACCACCACCTCTTTTTTTCATGTTTTTAGTAATCGAGGTTGTCTTTTCAAAAAGTTTTGGTTTTATAAAACTGAAATATTTTTCAAGCTCAAGTTTTTTCCCTTTGAAAAAAAAATGTATTTGTCCGTTTTTTTCTTTTTTTATTACTTGTGCAGAAAAACCTCCATTTTCATTCCAAAACTTTGCTGAGTTACAAGCAGCTGCAACGACTGAACTTTCTTCAATAACCATTGGAACAGAGTATGTTTTACTGTTAATCAGAAAATTTGGAGCAATTGAAAAAGGTAAATAATAATTTGAAACTACATTTTCAGAGAAATCATCATGTAGTTTTTGCAATTTTGAATTATCATTCCAGTATTGTTTGAGAATGTATTCAGCTTTTCTATTTCCGCCGAAATAGTTTTCACAAATCCAATTAATTTTTTTCTCTTTAGTTAGCTTTGAAAATCCAAGAATATTCTTCAAAATATAAAAATTTATTCTTATTCAAAGATAACATACAATGACTGAATTAGCATTAGATAAATTAATAAAGATTAATTCAGCATAATTAGTCAAAATATAATACTTTAGTATTTCTAAACTTTACATTATGTCTTCTAGTTCATCTTCAATGAAAAATGAAAAAACATTGTTTGGCCATCCAATTGGTTTGTTTATATTATTTCTTACCGAGATGTGGGAAAGATTTTCATATTACGGTATGAGAGCCATACTGGTTCTTTATTTAATTGCGGAAGATGTGGGGAAAAATGCAGGATTAGGTTTTGAAGAAAAAGATGCATATGTTCTGTATGGTTGGTATACTATGTTCGTTTATATCGCATCGATTCCCGGAGGTATAATCGCAGATAAAATTATTGGTCAAAAAAAGGCTGTTTTTATTGGTGGAATGTTACTAGTTGCAGGTCATTCTGTTCTTGCAATTGAAGCTTTATGGGCTTTTTACGCTGGTTTAAGTCTAATAGTTATGGGTGTTGGTATGCTAAAACCAAATATTTCGACAATGGTTGGTGGGCTGTATCCTATTGAGGAACAAAACAAAAGAGACATGGGCTTCTATATTTTTTATATGGGAATAAATCTTGGAGCAGCATCTGCGGCATTAATTGTAGGGTATGTTGGTCAAAATATTGGATGGCACTATGGGTTTGGTTTAGCAGGTATAGGAATGGCAATTGGGCAATTAACTTACTGGTATGGCCAAAGATTTTTAGAAAATGTTGGTAATTTAGTAATAGATGAAAGGGATGATTCGAAAAAACTAAAATCAAACGTAATATCTTCAATTTTTAAGTCTCGAAACTCAACATTAGGATTTTTTGTTACTTTTTTTCTTGGACTTTATATTTTCTTTGATGCATGGGATTATGGGTTACTCATAATGTGTTTGTCATTTGCTGTCGGTATTGCTATTGTTGTATACAATGATGGAGATAGGATTGAAAAAGACAGAATACTGGTAACATATCTATCTTTTCTAATAATTATTGTCTTTTGGGGATCATTTGAACAAGCTGGAGGTTTATTGAATGTATATGCAGCACAAAAGACCGATTTAGCCATAGGTAATTTTTTAGTTCCTGCTAGTTGGTTTCAGTCGGTAAATGCTATTTTTATTTTAATGTTTGCTACAATAGTTGGTTCATTTTGGGTTTGGTGGAAAAATCGGGGTAAAGAATCTTCATCATTATTCAAAATGGCAATTGGTGTTATAATAATGGGTTGGGGATTTTTCTTCATGTCAGCAGCATCTGTTGAGTATGAATCTGAGGGACTTTCAGGAATGCATTGGCTTATTTTAGCTTACTTATTTCACACTATTGGTGAATTATGTGCATCTCCGGTATCTTTATCTTTTATTACTAAACTGGCCCCTCAAAGATGGATGGCATTTATGATGGGCGCGTATTTTGCATCAACTGGGTTAGGAAATAAACTTGCTGGTTTTTTAGGAGAAAAAGCAACTGAAGTTGGCGAATTTTCTATTTTTACTGGAATTGCAATATTCTGTACAATATTTGGTCTTTTAGTTTTAATATTAATTAAACCATTAAAAAGATTAACTCACGGAGCTGAGGATTTGAGTACTCAAAATGGATAAGAATAATTCTTTCTTTGAAAATCAGGTTTTAGGACACCCTAGCGCACTTTTTGTACTTTTTTTTACAGAAATGTGGGAAAGATTCTCATACTATGGCATGAGAGCAATATTAGTTATTTTTTTAACTGGTGCAATCATTGGTGATAACCCTGGGTGGGGTTGGAGCTCATCATCTGCCTTGTCTTTACTAGGGACTTATGCTTTATTTGTCTATTTAACTCCACTTGCTGGTGGATGGCTAGCAGATAATAAAATTGGATATAGAATTGCAGTTGTGATAGGAGCTTTGCTTATGACTTTGGGTCATGTATCAATGGCCTTGGAAACTCCATTTTTTCTTTACACTGGGATAATTTTACTAGTTCTTGGTAATGGGTTTTTTAAGCCTAATATGACATCTATCATCTCAAAAATTTATCAGGGAAGAGACAATAAAAAAGATGGTGCTTATAATATATTTTATATGGGTGTAAATGCTGGGGCATTTTTGGGAATAATGCTTTGTGGTTGGCTTGGAGAAAAAGTTGGTTGGTCTTTTGGATTTGGTTTAGCTGGTATTTTTATGTTTTTAGGAATGGTGCAGTTTTATTTTGCTCAACCATTATTTGGATCAATTGGTGAAAAACCAAAATTAGTTGAAGAAAAAAATTTAACTCTTGAAACTAACAATGAAGTTCATAATCCATTTTTACCGATTGATTATTTTTTAATCCTGGTATTTATAATTTCTGCTCTTATTTTTATTATCAATGATCCATTGAGTCAAATTGCAGATATTAATGTTTTAAATTTTACAATATTATCTCTATCAGACTCATTATTTTTTGCTTTGATTGCATTTTTAAGTTTTACTCTTCTTTTGATATTAAGAATTCCAAGATATTCGCCTATTGTAAGGGATAGAATGATTGCTTTTTCAATTTTTTCATTTTTCACAATTTTCTTTTGGGCTGCATTTGAACAAGGTGCTGGATCCCTACCAATTTTTACACGCGATTATACAAACAGAATATTAGAAGGAAATTCAGCAAGTATTTTTAAAATTATAGATCTATTAGTCACAGTAGTTCCTTTAATAATCATATCATTTGTTCTTATTAGTCTTATCAAAAAGACAGCAAATAAAATTCTTTTTTCAAATTATACATTGCTTTTTAGTTTCATAATTATTTGGGCAATTGTAATTTTTAAGCTTACTTCCGAATTTCAATCTACTGAAACAGAAGTTCCTATTACTTGGTTTGCTATTTTAAATTCATTATTCATTATAATTTTTGCTCCGCTTTTTACAAGATGGTGGGACAGCAGTTATAACCCATCAGCATCTGTAAAGTATGCTCTTGGATTGATTTTATTAGGATTTGGTTTTGGTTTTTTAGCATTTGGAGCTAAAGATATTCCTGCAGGTGCTCAAACTGCATCTCTTAGTATGATGTGGTTAGTGCTTGCTTACCTTTTTCACACACTTGGAGAATTGTGTTTGTCTCCGATGGGATTATCATATTTGAGTAAATTAATCCCTGCAAGAATGATTGCTTTTATGTTTGGAGTTTACTATCTAGCAATTGCTATAGGAAATAAACTAGCCCATTATGTTGGAGGAGACATTGAAAAAATAACACAAGAATATTCATTATCTTACTTTTTTCTCATTTTTACATTGATTCCAATAGCTTTAGGTTTATTATCTTTGCTATTGCATCCACTACTAAAGAAACTAATGCATGGTGTTAAATAACTATAAATTAATTGTATATCTTTTTGTTTTATTGCCATTTGGATTATTTTCTCAAGAAAAAATTAAATGGATTAGTTTGGAAGATGCTGTGTATTTGCAACAATCAGAGCCAAGAAATATTATAATTGATGTTTATACTAATTGGTGTGGTCCATGTAAAAAACTTGATAGAGAAACCTTTGGCAATAAAGACTTGATTAAGTATGTAAATGAAAACTATTATGCAGTTAAATTTAATGCTGAGGGAAATGACAAAATAGAGTTCCAAGGATATGAATTCTCAAATCCAAATTTTGATCCCAATAAAACAAGAAGAAGAAATAGCAGTCATGAATTTACTAGAGCTTTACGGGTATCTGCTTTTCCAACTGTTGTTTTTTTGGACAAATCATCTAATGTTTTGTATAAACTTCGAGGATTTCAGCCAGTTAGACAAATGGAGTTTTTTTTAAAATACCTTAATGGTAAATACAAAGAGATAAAAACTGAAGAGGAAATGAATAGCTATCAAAATTCATTTGTTTATGAATTTTCAAAATAGTTAACAATCAAATTGGCTGTTTTTTTGCTTGCTCCATACTCTCCAAGTTTATTTCTTAATTTTTCATAGGAATTTTGAATCTCTTCTTGACCCTTTTCATCAAGAATTAGCCTTATGTTTTTCACCAAATTTTTTTCATTCAATTCATTTTGAATTAATTCCTTAACAGCTTCTCTATTTAATATTAAATTTACTAGTGAAATAAATTTCAAATTTTTAACTAAATACTTTCCTATTCGATAAGAAATCCAGCTAGATTTATAGCAAACAACTTGGGGTACATTAAGTAATGCTGTCTCAAGAGTAGCCGTTCCTGAAGTAACTAATGCAGCAGAGGATTTTTTAAGAACTGAATATGTTTTATCAAATACAATCTCAATTTTTTTAGTGTTAATTTTTTTTAAATATTTATCAAACTTTGATTTTTGTTGAGAAGGTGCCGCACAAATAACAAATTTAAATTCTTTAAAATATTTAACTACACTTAACATTTTTGGTAATATCTTATTTATTTCTTGATCTCTACTTCCTGGAAGCAGTGCAATTATTTTTTCATTTTTTAATATTTCAGAATCTGATTTCTTTATTTCATCCAAAAGTGGGTGACCTACATAATCTACCTCAACCCCCCTTTCTTTGTAATAATCTTTTTCAAAGGGAAGTATGACATACATTTTATCAATAAATTTTTTAATTTTTTTAATTCTATTTTCTTTCCATGCCCAAATTTGTGGGGATATATAAAAATGGTTTATAAAATTATTTTTTTTTGCCCATCCAGCAATCGGAAGGTTAAAGCCTGGAAAATCTATATAAATAATTGCATCAGGATTATATTTTAGAATGTCTTTTCTACAAAAAAAATAGTTTTTTGCAACTGTATATATATTTAATATTACCTCTAAGAATCCCATATAAGAATAGGTTTTATAATGTTTAACCAATTCATTTCCAGACTC
>MDTB01193650.1_pt1 | contig 16438 bp, 14 predicted proteins | sample 811161 | NCBI WGS metagenome assembly MDTB01 (sample SAMN05326650, study PRJNA326480) | marine metagenome | isolation source: seawater | place: Mediterranean Sea | collected 2009 | reverse complement strand
TTTAAATGATTCTGTTACTTTAATTTCAGGATTATCCCATGATCCTTTAATGGAATATTCAACTGCGGCAAGCTGGTTAGTGTCTATACCAATTTCTTCTAAGAATTTATCATAAAATATTGACGCTAATGCTCCTACTGGACCTCCTAATAAGGTACCAGATATTAAACTCATTGATGATAAGTCAGGTATATAGACTAATTTTTGATCATGTGTTTTATTTCCTAAGTCAGAATTTCCATTCACTCTCATTTCTCCAAAAGAACCTTTAAGTATTAGATCATCTGCTTCAGCTTTTGAGTCAAGAAACACAAATTCACCATTCATATTATCAAAAGATAACCCACTAGAAAAAAAATCACTAAAATCTAAAGATAGTCTTTTTTGTAAAGAGGAAATGCTAAATAATCCCAAGAGTTGACCAATAGCTCTAGACTGCTTACTCACTTGTAAGAACTCTCCATTATCTAAATTCATCATTATCTTGCCATCAAATGTATTTAGTGAAAAATTTTGAGGTGGTCCTTGCCATTGACCAATCAACTGAGATGACAACGAACCTCTCTTTATAAGATTTTTATAGCCAAGATTATCAAGAGATTTACCAAAATCATTGCTAGTGAACCTAGCATCAAATAGTGTCATTTGTCCATTATCAGTATTTAACCACTTACCGGTTCCAGTCATACTTAAATTACTATTTGCAAACTTTAGTTCATCAATAAACATTCCTTTATTGATAGGGGATGTTTTAATTTTAAAATCATTAAAAAAATTATCATAGATTTTTACCCTCTTCATATCCATATCAAGATATGGATAATCTCTAGGATCAGCTATACCCTGGAACTTATTTAGATCAAAATACTTTAGCCTTGCAGTTATTCTATTCTCAATAGTAATATTATCGGGCAAGACAAGGGTTCCTGATAAATACGGTGATTCTACGGCAGCAAAAAGACTATCATTAGATTTTGATAACTGCATTTTATATATATCATATTTAATGTTGATATTATTTCTTTGATTATCATTGATTTGATAAGTTAGTTGGAAATCTTTTGTTGATTCAGCTTTTTTTGTAAATGGGCTGATGATATTAAACGATAAGCCTTTTAAATTTGATTTTATTCTTACAAATGTTTTTTTACTCTTAGTCTGATATACTAATTGTATATTTGTTCGTGTTTCACCTTTGAAAGAATTAATTAATTTATGATCTACAAAACTTTTAATGAATGCATCTTCAAGTACCCCGTCACTATTAGCAATATATTTTGTGACACCATTTGAAATATCAGTATCTATAGATAATAAAAAATTATTGTTATTTATGTAGATTTTAGAAGGAAAAGATTGATAATATTGATCAAAGAAATTCACGCGCACTTTGTTAGTATTAAAAGTGATATCTAGAGCTTCATTTTTAGCAATAACATTTGATAATGAAATGGCTCCATATTTATATATTTTATCACCAGTTTTAAATATTCTATAATCAATATTATAATCAGAGTTAATCTTTGTTTCTCTAGCAATATTATCAAGTTTAAGATTTGATGGTAACTTAGATAAGATATCATTTACATTTCCACTAAGATCAATTTTTAGATTGGTTTGTTTTGGCGAGAAGGATCCATACAATTTAGCAGCATGAGCATCATCAAGCTTTATATTATTTGAGCTCATCATAAGCTTGCCTTTACTATATTGATAATATAAATTACCGTCTATTGAACTAATATAATATGTATCATTTTTATAATTTATGCCAACATCATTGCTATCTAAATCTAGATAACCTATTTTATTATTGCCCTTCAAAGTGCCTGATGTGTTAGATATCTTAAGTTCATTATTATTAAAACCAGTCTGACTAAAATTAAGCCCATATCTAAAATTTTTTTTATCATTTAAGCCTAATAATATTATATTATTCAGTACACCATTATCTATTAGTGTCAAAGAAGTATTAACCACTGATCCAGACCTTAGAGCAAGAAGTCTAAGGCTATTTTTTAAATCGCTAACATTAAGTTGATTTATTGATATACCTGAAATGGACTTATCTTGCTGAGTGATATGTATATGATTATTATTATACTTACTGTTTTGTGTCATAAAAGATAAGTCTGTTAATGATAGATTAATTGTGCCTGAGGCCATTTTATAAAGTATTTTTGAGCTAAAGTTGTCAAGTAATAACCTATCTTTAGTCAAATTATTTGTTATCTTAAATTGAAAGGTATCAATGGTTGCCTCAAGATCAACAAATTTACCATTTTCTATATCAGCCCAAAAAGTATAGTTAATGTTAGTAGCGGTTATACCAAGTTTTTGATAAAGAGCGAGAGGCTTTGAAAGATTAATATTATTTCCTTTACTATAAAGTTGACCACTAATATTATTATCTCTATTAAATGACAAATTAGATGCCAGATGTATAACTTCTTTGCTCGATTGATGGTTAAATGTTGTAAATAATTTAACCTCATTTTTTTGCTTGAATACAACCATGTTAATATTCAATAACTCATAATTATGAGAAGTTATCATATTGTTTACATTGATATTTGAATTAGTAACTCTGAACTTCACATTTTCAAAATCACTGTTACTAGGATCATTATCTTTTAAGAAATTAAAATCTTTAATATAAATTCCATTTTTGTTATATGTCAAATCTATATTAGAACTAACTAAGTTGATTTCTTCAGGCACTAACTTCAATTTTGTTAATGAATTAATAAAATTAATTTTGAGAATTAACTTCTTTCCACTAAGGTAATGTTGATTTTTAGTTTCATTATGTAAAGATATATTATCAAAAATTAAACTTGGATTTATGCCATTCCATTTAATAGATAGCTCTTCAAAGTTATACTTTATAGAAGCTGTGTTTTGAATATAATTTGTAATATTCTTTTTATATAGTTTTGATACAATATTAGTGTTCTCTGTGAAGAATATTACTATAAAAAATAAAAGTAATATTGAAGATGAAAGATATACTAGCAGTGATACTAATCTTTTCATAAATTATTTATATGTATAGTTTTCTGAGTCAATGCTCTCATCCCATAATTTTTCAAGAGAATAAAAATCTCTTGTTTCAGGATGCATCACATGAACAAGCAGATCTCCATAATCTATGAGAATCCATTCAGATTTAGTATATCCTTCTACACCGAGCGGTTTTATTTTATTTTTCTTTAATTTTGTGACTAGATTATCAGCGATAGCTTTAACATGTCTTGTCGATCTGCCAGATGCGATGAACATCAAATCAGTTACTGATGATTTATTCTTCACATCCACCATTACTATGCCTTCTGCTTTATTATCCTCTAGAATATTTTTAATAGATTTTTTAAGTGCTTCCATATATTAATAAATCTTTTTCTCTAACAGCCACTTCTCTAGAGGTTTGGGCACTAAATTAGATATTTTTAAATTTTTTTTCAATCTGTTTCGTATCTCAGTTGAGGATATATCTACCAATGATGTTTCCTGTATGTATATTTTACCATATGACTCACTATGAAATATACCTAGATCTGCCGAAATCAGTGATTTTAGTTTATTGTTGAGTTTTGCATTAAAATTTTCAGTCATTCTGGAAGAAATAATAATATTTGATAATTTAATAATCTCACTAAAATCCCTCCATTTTTCTATAGTTGAAATAAGATCTAATCCAATAATGAGATATATTGAAGCATTATTATATTCTTTTGATATTGATCTTACAGTATCAATAGTATAAGAAGTTCCTTTTCTGTTAATTTCTCTATCATCAACTATATATGCTTCATTTTCTAAGCCGATCTTTAGCATTTGTAGACGGTCCGATTGGGATGCATGGATGACTTTATCTGTACTAGTAATATTTGTTGGAACAAAGTGTATTAGATCTAAACCATGAAAGGAATATATCTCATCAACTGGTTTTAAATGACCATAATGAAAAGGGTCAAATGCTCCACCATAAATACCTATGCGCTTTTTAGACATTCCCTTAATTTCTAATCTTCCCTTTACTCGAAACAATATATTTTAGGCTCGTCAAACCATCTAATCCAACAGGACCTCTGGCATGTAATTTATCAGTACTAATTCCTATTTCTGCACCAAGTCCATATTCAAAGCCATCTGCAAATCTAGTAGATGTATTTATCATAACAGAACTTGAATTAACAAGCCTTTTAAACTTATCAATTGAATCTTTATCATTAGATATAATTGCATCAGTATGAAGTGAACCAAACTTAGTTATATGTTCAATAGCATCATCAATAGAATCTACAATTTTAATCGCAAGCACTGGTGCTAAATATTCTTGAAACCAATCGCTCTGCTTGGCTAACTTACAATTTGGTAAAAATTTTACAATATTTTTACATCCTCTTATTTCAACATTATTTTCCTGATAAGTATTTAATATGTTTCTGAGACACTTCTTAGAAAAATTTTTATGTACCAAGAGTGTTTCCATTGCATTACATACTCCATATCTTTGTGTCTTAGAGTTTATGCTTATGTTATAAGCCATGTCTAAGTCAGCTTTATGATCAATATAGACATGACAGTTCCCATCAAGATGTTTAATCATAGGAATTTTTGAAATGGACATAACCTTTTCGATTAATCCTTTGCCTCCTCTTGGAATAATAACATCAATGTAATCATTCATTGAAAGCATCTTGTCTATCGCTTTACGATCTGTGGTCTCAATTAACTGAACCATATATTCATTAAGTTTATTAATCTTAAGAGCTTTTTTGATACAATTCATTAATGCTTTATTACTATTAATAGATTCTGATCCACCACGCAAAATAACACTATTACCAGATTTAATACATAGACCAGCTGCATCTATAGTAACATTTGGTCTGGATTCATAAATCATACCAATTACGCCAAGTGGGACTCTCATTTGGCTTACTGAAATTCCATTTTTCTGCTTTTGACCTTTAGATGTTTTATAAAGTGTATCTGGTATCATGCTAATTTTAGATAATCCATCTCTCATTGACTTAATGCGTCTATCGTTTAAAATCAACCTATCGATCATGCTATCTTTCAATCCATTTTTTTTTGCATTTTCAACATCAATATTATTTGCTTGAATAATTTTATCGGTATCATCAAGAATATAGTTTGAAATCGATTTTAGAACCTTGTTTTTAAGAGAGGCCGTATATTTTCCAGATTCATTAGATGACAATGATGCTCTTTTGCATAATTTTAATATATATTTATCTATTTCCATTTAAAGTGTCTCAATATTTGATTGATGAATTAGAGGTTTTTTTAATACAAAAGCAGTAATTAATATTTCAAAGTTATTCCATATATTACTTTCAGTGGAACCTAATTTGATTGCCTTGTCTATAGCATAGCAATATTGTATTAAATCCATCAAGTGCTGTTTGCTATAATTGTTTGAAAATTTAGAATAAATACTTTTTTTATAACTTGGTATATATGGTTGGGGACTTAGATTATTCACTAGATAATAAACTTTCTTTATCTCATTATTTATAAGAAATAAAATATAAACTTCTGATGATTTAATAGACCTAAGATAATTCAATATTCTTATAGTCTTTTTTAAATTATTAGAGACAATCGAATCAATTAAGTCAAATTCGGTAAATTTATATTCTTTTTGAATATAATCAAAATATGTGCCAACATCTTTTATATTCAACAAAGACATCTTATAAATCTCTTGTGATATCGCAGAGGTATTCCCTTCATTTTTATCTATAAGCTTTTTGAAGAGTTCCTCGCTAAAATTTATCTTATTTCGTGTAAATTTACTACGGATCCAGTCATTTAGATTTGATCCACTCAGTTCAGATACTTCAATAATACAACCACAAGTATCTATCTTAGAAAAAATCTTAGTCTTTTTAAAAGAAGGTGATTGTCCGCAAAGTTTTAAGATAATCACTATATCTGGAACGATCGGAATTTCCATAAGATATTCTGAAAGAGTTTTTGGTATAGTATTTGAAATAATATTTAATAAAATAACTTTTTTATCTGCAAATAATGAATAGTTTTCAAAATCATCTTTAACCTGTCCTAGATCAAAATCTGAGTCAACAACATATTTTTTGATAATATATAACTTCTTTTTATAATAGTTCTCCAATCTAAACTCTACTTCATTCTGTAAATGATAAGGATTGCCCAATATTAAATAAATTGGATATTCGGATATAGTTGTTGTGCTTATAAAACTTTTATATGCAATTTTCATATGATAAATTACTCAGATTCTATACAATATATCATGGATAATAAAAAAGCTCATAGTGAAATCGGATTTATTGGTCTTGGAATTATGGGAAAGCCCATGGTAAAAAATTTATTATCCTCAGGCTATAAAGTATCATTTTTTGCAAGAAAGAAGAGAGTTATTAATGAAATTACTAAACTTGGAGGAAACTATATAAATAGTATTCAAGAGATAGCTAAAAACTCTAAGCTAATCATCTTAAATCTACCTGACTCTAAAGATGTTTATGATGTTGTCCTTAAAAATACAGGCTTATATGAGCATTTAATTCCTGGCACAGTTATAGTTGATATGAGTACCATATCACCAAAAACTGCAGAATTGATTTCAAATAAACTCAAACTAAAAAAATCTTATTTAATTGATGCCCCAGTATCTGGAGGTGAAATTGGTGCAATTGAGGGTAGTTTATCAATTATGGTTGGCGGTCATAAAAAGGTATTCAATAAGATTAAGCCTATATTATCTGTATTAGGTAATAATATAACATATATAGGTAAAAGTGGTTCTGGTCAGATCACAAAAGCATGCAATCAAATTCTTGTTGCTGGAACAATGGTAGCGGTAAGCGAAATTCTTCTTATTGCTAAAAAATCTGGTTGTGACCTTAAACTTGTAAAGAATGCCTTAATGGGAGGATTTGCCAATAGCAGAATATTAGATTTACATGGTGATAGAATGATTAAGAAAAATTATAAACCTGGATTTAAATCAAGACTACATCTTAAAGATCTAGAAATTGCAATTAGTCTAGCTAATAACCTAGGCTTGAAACTTAAAAATGCACGTTATAGTCAGAAACTTGTCCAAGAAGCTGTAACCAATAAATTACATGAGAAGGACTCATCAGTAATTAACGAAATTATCAAAAAGAATAACAAATAAAGTGTTTAATAATTGGGCAGTAAATTATATAATCAACCTATGTTAGAAAAATATTCAAAATTGCTTAAAGAAAGTGGTATCACGCCTACTAAACAACGTTTAGATATAGCTGATATTATTTTCAAAAAACATCAGCACTTTACTGCTGTTGAGTTGATAGATAAAGTAAAGCTAGCCAAATTGCCAATATCACAAGCGACCGTTTATAATACCTTGTGTGTATTTGAATCCAAAGGTTTGCTGAAAACTATTGACCTTCAAAATGATTGCAAATTCTATGATACAAACTTAGAATCACATCATCATGTCTATAATACCAGCACTAGCAAATTAACAGATATTAGTACTGATAAAATTGAATTTTCTAAATTACCTGTAATTCCTAAAAACCTAGAATTAGAACAAACTGAAGTTTTAATCAAAGTCAAAAATAAGTAAATCCTCAGTCAAAATCATTAGATAATGATTCAATGGTTTTTGGATCCAACTTGACCTGCAAATTGTATTCTTTATGGTCAACGCCAAAGACTATATTATTTGACTTCCTAAAAAGATCTATCGAATCTTGATCTAGTTGAAACCTCAAAAAATGAACAGCAGAAGTTTTTTCCTCACGCGATCTCTCGAGATCCTCATCAGAAATAGCAAAAATACGTTTAGAATTATCTACGCTTAGCCAAACATTATTTTCTAAATCATGAAGTCTATTTAACATAATTTTTCTCTCATTCACATCTGTAAACATAATAAGCATAGTTGCCTTTAAGTTATTTCCATCCGGTATTAAAGCCTCATAAGCAGATATTTCCTCTTGAATATCTTTTTGTTTGAATATTTTTTCTATACGAAGCATTTCTTGTACCTGATATTTAATAGTCTGATAATCTTCGAAGAGCAGTAACACGTTATCTCCAATTTTTATTGATCTATTTTTTTTATGTGACATTAGATTAGATTTTATCTCTTCCCTAGATTTGTCATATTCCTCTAGTGATAGCATGTCCTCAGTTGTAAGCTTTTTCATAATATTATCTCCTTTTATATTCCATAAGCTTTTTTAATTAGTGATATTGGATGTGTCGGCATCACCTTGTTACCCATTGCATTAACTATATGGTGAGCAGCAAGTGTACAATCACTCGTAAATTCTGTTGCATTATTTTTTTTATATTCTCTAACAATAGGAGTAGCTATTTTTATGGCGATACTATGTGTCTCCTCTTTTACACCATAAGTCCCATCATGACCTGAACATCTCTCTAATGCCTCTACATCTGTTTCTGGAATAAGTTCAAGTATTTTTTTAGTAACCTGTCCTATATTCTGAACTCTTTGATGACATGCAACTTGATAAAAAACAGATCCAATACTATTAACAAAATTTGTTTTAAATTTACCTTGGTCATGTAACATTAGTAAGTACTCAAAGGGGTCGCATAATGCTTGAGAAATGGCTTTGATGTCATTGTTATCTGGAAATAATAATGGTAACTCTTGTTTGAACATAAGCACACAAGATGGTACCGGAGCAATGATCTTATAACCCTTATTAACGTATTTTTTAAAACTATGAATGTTGTGTTGCATAGTTTTTTCTACTGTTTTTAAATCGCCAAGCTCTAGTTTAGGCATACCACAACATTTATCATCTTTTATTAATTCTACATGTACATCATTATGTTTGAGGACTGCAACTAAGTCATCTATTACTATAGGCTCGTTATAATTATGATAGCAGGTAGTGTATATAGCAACCTTGTCAGTTGATTTCGCTACATTAGTTATTTTGGTATGCTTTTTCTTTGCAGTTGTACTAGAAAATTTTGGTAATTTAGCATTTCTGTGTATATGTAACACCTTCTCAAGAATAATCCTAAAAAACTTCTGATTATTGAAAAAATTAATTATTGGTGCAAGAATTTTTCTAGAACCAAGTTTTCCAAGCATATCTGTTGATGTCAATATTTTATCTCTAAAGGAAGTCTTTGATTTGTTGAATTTTATAGCTTTACCTCTAAGCATCAGATGTGGGAAGTCAATTTCCCATTCATGAGGTGGCACATATGGACACTTAGTTAAAAAACATAGGTCGCATAAATAACAGTGATCAACAACATCGCTAAACTGATCGTAAGAAACACCGTCAACTTCAAAGGTCTCTGATTCATCAATTAGATCAAATAGTGTTGGAAATGAATTACATAGACTGACACACCTTCTGCAACCATGACAAGCATCTGCAACTCTTCTTAATTCTTTTTCAAATAACTCTTCATTAAGATAATCTTTATTTTTCCAATCTATATCGAACCTAGTAGGCTTTTGTAAACCACCTTCCATTCTTCATTCTCCGTATTATGTGGTGTATTTAGCCTCGCTATAAAATAACGAGGCTAATGAGGATTTTAAGCCATAGACTCTAATGCTTTGCTGAATCTGTTTGCATGTGATCTTTCAGCTTTTGCAAGCGTTTCAAACCAGTCTGCAATTTCATCAAAACCTTCATCTCTTGCACATTTTGCCATGCCTGGATACATATCTGTATATTCATGTGTTTCACCAGCAATGGCCGCTTTGAGATTCATTTCACTACTTCCGATTGGTTCACCTGTTGCAGGATCGCCGCACTCTTTTTCTAAGTACTCTAAATGACCATGCGCATGTCCAGTTTCACCTTCAGCAGTTGATCTAAATACTGTAGCTATATCGTTCTGTCCCTCTACATCTGCTTTTGCTGCAAAATATAGATACCTTCTATTTGCTTGTGACTCACCTGCAAAAGCATCCTTAAGGTTTTGTTCCGTTTTTGAACCTTTTAAACTCATTTTTTTCTCCTTATTATGTATAAATAATCTAAAATAGAGATAACTAATAAATTATAACTATTTAGAATCATTCTAAATATATTAATGGGGGATGTCAATGCTATTGTGTTAAACTAGCAACATGACAATGATTCTCATTCTTAAAAAGAAAATATGAAGCTGCCAATATCAATTTTTGAAATTTACAAAAAAATAGTTTTTATGTTGCCCCCGGAAAAAGCACATGAAGTAAGTCTGTATATGGCTGAGCTTATCTATAGTACTTATTTGAAAAACATCTTGAAGCCAAAAAATGATATTCAAAAACAAAATATTATGGGAATTAACTTTTTAAATAAGCTTGGTTTGGCTGCTGGTTTTGATAAGAATGGTGATTACATTAATTTTATAAGTAATATTGGTTTTGGGTTTATAGAGCTAGGTACAGTAACTCCAAAACCTCAATATGGTAATCCTAAGCCAAGAGTTTTTAGATATATTGATGATGAGGCAATTGTTAATTCATTAGGGTTTAACAATAAGGGAGTACAGTATTTAAGAGATAGACTATCCCCTATAGAGCGAGTATTACCCATAGGTATAAACATAGGAAAAAATAGTTCTACGCCATTAGAAAAGGCTCATGAAGATTATGAATATTGTATGGAGGAAATTTTTAATCTAGCTGATTATATCACATTAAATATATCTTCGCCCAACACGGAAAAATTAAGAGAGCTACATAGTGAATCAAATTTAGATGTATTCCTCAAAAAAATTAAAAGGAAGCATGAATCTCTTATGAAAAAAAATCATAAAAGGGTTCCTTTGGTTCTTAAGGTATCTCCAGATATGGGCCTAGATGATTTAGAAAAATTTTGCTCTTTAGTAATTAATTATGAAATTGATGGTATCATTGCAACAAATACTACAATTGACAATAAAGTTCTCAAGTCAAAATCTTTGAGGCCAAATGGTGGTATAAGTGGCAAACCTCTATTAAACAAGTCAAACGAGGTAATAAAAATAATAAAGAATCATGTTGGGGACAAAGTAAAAATTATAGGCGTTGGTGGAATAACTTCTAAAGATTCTGCTATGAGTAAGCTTCATTGTGGGTCAGACCTTTTGCAATTATATACTGGTCTAGTCTATAACGGGGCTAACTTAATTAAAGAAATAACGAGCAATATTAAATAATTATTTAGGTGTCCATTTCCCAAAAGCATCTCCAGATGGTTGCGCTTGAGCTGATTCAGTAGATTTACTTTGTTGATCATAAACATACTGCGTAAAATCTAGAAGCTGCTTTAATATGTCGGCCTGATCTGCTTTTGGTATCCCAGAAGTTGATACTATAGAACCGACAACAGCTGATAAGTATTGAGCTGCTAAGATGGGATCTTCATTCGCAGAGTCATGCTTTACAAGAACTTCTTGTAATCCTTTAATTAGCTCTGGCTTTAAAACAATCTCTGTCATATCATAAAACTATAATCTATTATCAGACTAAAGTATTACATATTTAACTACGATGCAAGAACTAAAACAAAGTTATACAATTAAAACATTTGATGTCGGTCCAATGGCAAATCTGATTTATGTTATTACTGATAAAAAAACAAAGGAGTGTGCATTAATTGATCCTGCCTGGGATATGACAGGAGTGTATAAATATATTAAGAATAATAATCTTACACTAAAAAAAATACTCTTAACTCATAGCCACCATGATCATGTAAATGCTGTAGATGAAATTCTTGCATCTTTTGATACAGAAATTCATATCAACAAAAAAGAAAAAAGTTTTTGGAAAAAGGATTATGATAATTTTGTGATTAATTATGGAGGAGATGTGATAAAACTTGGTGAAACAGAAATAAAATCCTTACATACTCCCGGACATACACCAGGATCTACCTGCTACCATGTCGGCAATGATTTAATTGCAGGTGATACTTTATTTGTTTTTGGGTGTGGGAGATGTGACTTACATGGTGGAAATCCTGAAGAGATGTATGTCACCCTTAAAGATATTAAAACATCACTAGATCATAAGACTATAATTTTGCCAGGACATAACTACTCTATAAAAAAGACTTCGACATTGAAAGAAGAGTTAGAGGGTAATCCTTTCATGAATTTTAATGAGCTTGGTAAATTTGTAAATTATAGAATGGTAATACATGACAAGATTAGACATTCACCATATGGTCCCGTAATAGACTGATTAGATTATTTTGCATATGCCCGTAATTTATTGAAAATAAGTGTTGAGGCAGTAGAAATCATTTCGGTCTTTATATCATCTTCTCTATCTGAATTACCCATTACATTATTTTCATCAAATGAGTAATCACGGTATAATGTTATAGAATCTGATAAATTTTTTTCATTTGGTAGATTTATCTCATATTGAACATCATAAATTAATTCATATTCATTCACCCTTCCGGATATACTCATAGATAGTTGTCTCCTATTAAACCTCTCAGACAATATCACAATCCTATGCATAGTTTTATCGTTAGAATTTGTTACATTCATACCAGAATTTATTAAAGTTTCATTAATAGAATTCACCAGTACACTATATTTACTAGAATACACAGATATGTCACTTAAAGATGCAGGCAAGTTAAGGCTACCTCTCATTGTATAACCACAAGAAGTAATAAGACCCATTGAGAGTAAAGCAATAATGACAGATAAGTTATTCATGCGTTTAAACAACATAATTGACTAATTTACCTTTAATATATATGACTTTTTTAATATCCTTTCCATGTATGTATTTCCTCAATTTTCCATCTTCTAATATCATACCTCTAATTTTTAACTCATCATCATTAATATCGATATGCATCTTGCCTCTAAGTTTACCATTGATCTGAATTATTATCTCTTTTTTCAATTCCTCTAATGCTTGATGATCAACTTCAGGCCAAGAGTCGTTCATAAGTATTGTTGTTTCTCCTATTTCTGACCAAATCTTCTGTGTTATGTGAGGCGTAAAAGGTGATAACATTTTTAATATAGCTTTAATCCCATTAATCAAAATATCATTTTTAGCATGACTCTCTTGATCATATTTAATTAAGTGATTTAATAACTCCATAATTGAAGCTACTGCAGTATTAAAGCTATTTCTTTGAAAGATATCATTTGTAACCTTTTCTATGGTTTTATTGATTTTCATATTAACTTGATTATCAGTGATTATTTTTCGATTATCTTTTTTAACATACCTTTCTTTCGTAGATTTTTTATTTAAAACATTATAACTAAGCGTCCATAATCTTTTTAGGAATTTATAAGATCCTTCTATCGCAGTATCAGACCACTCCAAACTCTGCTCAGGGGGAGCAGAAAACATAATAAATAATCTAATTGTATCAGCACCATATTTTTGAATGATATCATCTGGATCAATAGTATTACCTTTTGATTTCGACATCTTTACTCCGCCTTGCAAGACCATTCCCTGAGATAGTAGAGATACAAATGGTTCCGAGTTATCAACTATCTTAATGTCTCTCATTAGTTTATGAAAAAATCTTGCATATAATAAATGTAAAATTGCATGTTCAATTCCTCCTATATATTGATCAACAGGCAACCAACTTTTTTTAGATTCTTCCATTAAACCATTATCATATGATGATGAGAGGAAACGTAAATAATACCAAGATGATTCAAAAAATGTATCAAATGTATCTGTTTCTCTTATAGCATCTTTACCAGTGTACGGGCACTTAATGTATTTCCATGTTGGATGATTTTCAAGAGGATTTCCATCCTTAGATAAATCAATATCTTCTGGCAAAGTAACTGGAAGGTCTTTTTCAGGCACAGGGTAAACTGTACCATCCATATGATAAAAAACCGGAATAGGACAACCCCAATATCTCTGTCGAGATATACCCCAGTCTCTTAGTCTATAATTAGTACTGGATTTGCCAGCTTTTATCTTTTCTAATTGTTCCAGTATTTTTAATTTTGCTAAGCTAGAATCAAGATTATTGAATTTACCAGAATTTATTAATTGACCCTCACCAGTAAATGCAGTTTCTGTAGTAGAGTTTCTATCAATATTCTTAATAACCTTCTTTATAGGCAAATTATATTTTTCAGAAAATTCATAGTCTCTCTCATCATGTGCTGGAACAGACATAACGCAGCCCGTTCCATAGTCAGATAATACATAATTTGCCGCCCAAATCGGTATCTCATCATCATTGATAGGATTAATTGCAACTAAGCCAGTATCGACACCCTCTTTATCTATATTACTAATAGTTTCTTCAGAAACTTTTAGAGTTTTACATTTTTTTACAAATTTTTGGACATTATCAGATTTAATGTTATCTAATAGTTTATGGCTAGCAGATATAGCCAAGAAGCTTACTCCAAATATTGTGTCTACTCTTGTGGTATATACTTTTAAGCTATCAGAAGAATCTTTTATTTTAAATGTAATGAGAGCGCCTGTTGACATTCCAATCCAATTCTTCTGCATCATTTTAACTCTAGAAGGCCAATTTTCAAGCTGATCTATGCTTCTCAACAACTCATCAGAATATTTTGTGATCTTAAGAAACCATTGGGGGATTTTTTTTCTTTCAACTTCAGCGCCAGACCTCCAACCTTTTCCATCAATAACTTGTTCATTAGCTAATACCGTATTATCAATAGGATCCCAGTTGACCTCTGACTCTTTCTTATATACAAGGTTCTTTTCAAGTAATTTAATAAAAAACCATTGTTCCCACTTATAATATGAAGGGTCAGATGTAGAAATTTCATTATCCCAGTCATAAGCATAACCCAACCTACTTAGTTGATTTTTCATGTGATCGATATTTTTTTTTGTCCACTCAGCAGGATGAATTTTATTCTCAATAGCAGCATTCTCAGCAGGCAACCCAAACGAATCCCAGCCCATAGGTTGAAATACATTCTTGCCAAGCATTTTATGCCCTCGTGAAATCACATCACCAATAGTATAGTTTCTGACATGACCGATATGGAGTTTACCACTAGGATATGGAAACATACTCAAGCAGTAAAATTTATTTTTTGGATTATCGAGATCTGTCTGAAAAGCTTTGTTCTTCTGCCATAGATCCTGAATATTTTTTTCAATACTTTTTGGTTTATATTCTTTATCCATAATTTTTATTATATTTCCAATATAACAACATAATTGAGAATATTAACATCAATATTGGATAATCGCCAAAATACATATATGGTGTTATCCCCTTAGATGGGTATATATTAGCATTTATATACCCTTCCTGATTCAAATTAATTTTATTTAGAATAGCACCGTTTTTATCAATTATTGCTGATATTCCAGTATTAGCAGCTCTTATGACTGGTCGTCTTGCTTCAAGTGCTCTTGCTTGAGAAATCTGTAAATGCTGATACGGGGCGAATGAATCTCCAAACCAAGCATCATTACTTACATTAATAATTAAACTATAGTCCTCACTAATTCTAATCAAAGAAGGATATGCTATCTCGTAACATACTAGAGGATGAAGAACAATGTTATCATACTTGATTTCAGTTTGATTAATATTGCCAGGAGTTAAATCGGACATGGGGATATTAAGTATATCGCCTATAAACCCAAAGATATTTTTAAATGGAGTGTATTCACCAAAAGGAACCAAATGTCTCTTATTATAAAAAACTTCCTTATCATTAAGCACAACTATACTGTTATGTATTTCGTTAGTATCACGATTATAATTGAAAACTCCAGAAATAATATTTAGATCTCTCTTCTTTCTCAATTGATCATAAAAGTCTTTGTCCAGCTGATATATCCGCGGGATAGCTGTTTCCGGAAGAATAACTAAGTCATTAATCTTATTATCTAGGATTTCCATATACTTTTTCTTGATATCATCTAACTCATTTTGATTAAATTTGATACCTAAATTGATATTTGGTTGGACTATAGTGATTTTTAGGGGTTTATTAGCATCTATTGAAATATAAGAAAAAAAACTTGTGGATATATATAAAATTAAGATACTTAATGTGTATATTTTAAATAAGATTTGCTTGGTTTCAGACAAAAGAGCAACCACTAGCATCATTGATAACATAACAACTATAAAGCTAACCATAAATGATCCTAATAAAGGAAATATATAATCAAACATAGTGCCTGTTTGGCTAATGCCGACTAAAAGCCAAGGAAAACCACCAAATATATTTGCTCTTATAAATTCAATTAATACCCAGATCGATGCAACTAAAATGGGGGCAAAGAATTTGTTAAGTCTGGTCTCTTTGTTGACAAAGTAACCTAAAGGAATAAAAAAAGCACTCAATAAAATAATAAATAACACAGTAATAATACTAGATAAAAATAGATGTTCGCCTCCATAATAGTAAATGCTATTAAAAACCCATGATA
>MDTB01144914.1_pt1 | contig 16440 bp, 16 predicted proteins | sample 811161 | NCBI WGS metagenome assembly MDTB01 (sample SAMN05326650, study PRJNA326480) | marine metagenome | isolation source: seawater | place: Mediterranean Sea | collected 2009 | reverse complement strand
TGTTTTTATAGGGACAGATGTTAAAATTGGAAATAATAATATTATTAATACAGAAGCAATAATAGAGCACGAAACAATCATTAAAGATCACTCTCACATAGGTCCAAAAACAATTATAGGTGGAAGGGCAAAAATAGGTAAAAGAGTTTTCTTGGGATTAGGAACAAGGGTTTTACATAGAATAGAAATTTGTGACGACTGTACCATTGGTGCTGGTTCAGTCGTAACAGAAAATATTATTCATCCAGGTACTTATGTGGGTGCACCAGCTAGAAAAGTCATCAAAAATTTTGAAATAAATAGAATTAAAAACAAAAAATTAATTTTAGCCACTTATGGCGATGTGGGAATTGCTCTTCTGCAAAATATATTTAAGATAGGATTTAATAGTAAAAATTTATTAATCTATACACATTTCGCACAGCAGAATAATCAAAGATTTTTAGATTTAGTAAAGTATTTAAAAATTAATTTTATTATGGACAATGAAAAAAAAGATTTAATAAAGCAAAAGTTTAAAAGATTTAAACCTGATCTACTTTTTAGTTTTCATTATAGAAAAAAAATTAGCTCTGATCTGTTAAATATACCAAAATATAAATCTATTAATTTACATCCCTCACTTCTTCCAAAGTATGCAGGGTGTTTTTCAAGTGTTTGGGCCATTTTTAACGGTGAGAAACTAACTGGAATAAGTTTTCATTATATGACAAAAAAGTTCGATGCAGGGAATATTATTTTACAAAAAAAAATAAATATCACTAGGGACGATACAGCTTATTCAATTTTTCATAAATTATTATTTTTAAGTTTAAATAATCTCATGAGTCTTTTTGATTTAATTTTTAATAATCATTACAAGGGTTTCAAACAAGACTTAAAGAATAGAAGCTATTATTCTCGTGTTTTGCCCAATAAAGGTTTTATTAATGCCAGATGGTCGTTAGATAAGGTAGACAGGTTAATAAAATCTATGTATTTCCCTCCATTTAAAGGGGCATGTCTTAAAAAGGACAAAAAAAATTATCAAATAACATCAGTTAATCAATTTAAAAAAATAAAATGATCTTTGTTTCTACTGGTGGCTTCCCAAATAAAAAAGGTATCGAAGTTTATAATTATTTACAAAATCAAGGAATATCACATATCGAATTTTCGGGAGGTTTAAATGATATAAAGTTTACAAAAAAAATGAAAAATTTAAAAAAAAATTTTCAATTTCATAACTATTTTCCACCACCAAAAAAATCGTTTGTATTAAATTTGTCCTCTACAAATGCAAATGTTGCAACAAAAAGTATGAAATTTGTTGAAAAAAATATTATATATTCAAAAATCATTGGTTGTAAATTTTACAGCTTTCACGCCGGCTACTTAACAGATCCTTTACCCTCTGAACTTGGTTTTAAAATTAAAAAGAAAAAAATTATTTCGAAAGAAGTTGCACTAGAACTATTTAAAAAAAGACTTTTTCAGTTATTGAGAGTAGCAAAAAAGAATAAAATAAAATTATTAATTGAAAATAATGTTCTATCAAAAAAAAATTTAAACGAATTTGGCATTAATCCTTTCTTATTAACAGAGCCTAAAGAAATAGAAGATTTTTTTAAAAGCTTCAAAAATTACAAAGAAAATTTAGGCTTACTGCTTGATACTGGACACTTAAAAGTCTCGAGTAAGACACTCGGATTTAATCTTCAGGATGCTCACAAAAGAATTAAAGCATACGTTAAAGGGTATCATCTTAGTGATAACAATGGAAAGAGAGATAATAATAAAGAATTTACCTCAACATCTTGGTTTTGGAAAAATATGAATTTTAATGCAAATTTTTATACTATTGAAGTTTATAATTGCAGTATAAATAAATATAAGAAATTGGTAAAAATTGTTGAAAAAAAAATATATTAAATAATGAAGAACATAAAAAAATTTAAAGTTACTATTCAATCAAATATAAAAAGTGCCTTATTAAAAATTAATAGTAATCGTAAAGGGATATGCTTTGTAGTAGATAAATATGATATCTTAAAAGGTGTAATTACTGACGGGGATATAAGAAGAGCATTATTAAATGGATACAAACTTAATTCAAAAATTTCCGAAATAATAAAAAGAAAGTTTATTTATTTAAATATTAAAAGTGAAAAAAAAAAAATTACTAGATATTTTAATCAAGCCATAAGGATAATACCTCTTGTAAATAATAATAAAAAATTAGTTTCATTTATTGAAGATGATAACAAAATCTCATTAGCAAAGCCAAGTCTTGACGGTAATGAATTAAGATATTTAACAAATTGTATCAATACTGGTTGGATCTCATCTACGGGAAAATATGTAAGATTATTTGAAAAAAAATTTTCTAAGTATACAAAAATTAAACATTCGTTAGCTGTTTCAAATGGAACTGTGGCATTACAACTGGCGATAAAGACTTTGGATATTGGATTTAATGATGAAGTAATAGTTCCTAATTTGACATTCGCTTCTCCAGTTAACGCAGTTATTCACGCAGGAGCAAAGCCAGTATTTGTAGATGTTAACGAAAAAACTTTTTGTATCGATGAAAATTTAATTGAAAAAAAAATCTCTAAAAGAACAAGGGCTATTATAGTAGTGCATTTGTATGGTCATCCTGCAAATATGAAAAAAATTTTTCGAATTGCTAATAAGTACAATTTGAAGATTATAGAAGATTGTGCTGAAGCATTGAGTTCTTTTTACAATACAAAACATGTTGGAAATTTTGGTGATGTAGCAACATTTAGTTTTTTTGGAAATAAACTAATTACAACAGGCGAGGGTGGCATGATTTGTTTTAATTCAAAAAAATTAAGAGATAAGGCGGAAATTCTTAGGGATCATGGCATGTCTAAAAACAAAAAATATTGGCATGAGCAAGTTGGATTTAATTTTAGAATGACTAATATACAAGGAGCCATAGGTTGTGCTCAATTAGAAAGAATCAATTGGTTCGTAAAACAAAAAAATATTTTGGTCAAAAATTATCAAAAAGAGCTATCAAAAATAAATTTTATAACACTTCCATATCAAGATAAAAATGTGATTAACTCATATTGGTTATATACTATTAAAATTGATAGTAACTTAAAAAAATATAGGGAAAAAATTTTGGTTAAAATGAATTCTAGAGGGATAGAGACAAGACCAATATTTTACCCAATGAATTTTATGAAACCTTTTAAAAAATATTTAAACAAGAGAGATAAATTTCCAATATCTAAAAAATTATTTGAAACCTCTATATCTCTACCTAGTGCGTATGATGTTAAAAAAAATGATATAATTAAAGTTAGGAATTTTTTAAAAAATTATATTTTTGAATAATATGAAAATTTATTCATTTACGTTTGCAAGAAAAGGTTCCAAAGGACTAAAAAATAAGAATTTAAAAAAAATTAAAAACAAAACTTTAGTAAATATTGCAATTACTCACGCTAAAAGAAGCAAATATATTTCAAAGATTTTTTTATCTACGGATTGCCCAAATATTGCCAAAGAGGGTATTCATGCAGGAGCATCTGTTCCATTCTATAGGCCCAAAAGTTTAGCCCATGACAAAAGCCCAGAATGGTTATCATGGCAACATTCATTGAATTTTTTAAAAAAAAATAAAGATTTCCCCGATATTTTTGTTTCTATTCCATGCACATCACCGTTAAGAAAGGTTAAAGATATTGATAAAATGATTTTAAAATTGATGAAAAATAGAAAATTAGATGCTTTGGTTGCTGTTACGAAAAGTCATAGAAATCCCTATTTTAATATGATCAGTCTAAGCAATAAATTAAAAGCTAATATTACCCTTAAAAGTAAGAGAAGAATTTTTAGGCGCCAAGATTGTCCAGCAGTTTTTGATCTTACAACCATAGCATTTGTTGTTAGAGCAAGATTTATTTTGAAGGCTAAACATTTATTCGCGGGAAATGTACAAGGTTATGTGGTAGATAAAAAAACTGCAATTGATATCGACGACGAAATTGATTTAAAAATTGCTAAAAATTTAGCTAATGAATTATGATTAAAAACAAGATCATTTTAATAACTGGTTCCAAAGGGCATATTGGTAAGAAAATAATGCAAAATTTAAGAAAAGAAAATTTTATAATTTCTATAGATATAGTCGGTGAAAATAAAAAAACAAAAAAATTTATTCACCTGAAATGTGATTTAAATAATAAATCTTCAAGAAAAAATATAATAAATATCATTAAAAAAAAATTTAAAAAAATCGATGTAATAATTCATGCTGCTGGATTTTTATCGAATCATATTAAAAAAAGTGATATTGAGTTTCAAAAAAACAAACTTTGGAATCAAATACTTGAAACAAACCTTAGTAGTATTTTCGACATAATTTGTGAGCTTAAAAAGTGTTTATTGAAATCAAAAAGTCCTTCAATTTTAAATTTAGGCTCAATACACAGTTCAATATATCCAGATTGGTCATTATACAAAGGAACTAAAACTTCAAATTTAGTTTCTTATAGCGTTTCCAAAGGAGCTCTTTTAAATTTAACAAAATGGTTAGCTACATACTTAGCACCAAAAATTAGAGTTAATATGGTATCTCCTGGCGGTATAAAAAGAAAGCAAGACATAAAATTTATTAAAAATTATATCAATAGAACACCACTCAAAAGGATGTGCAAAGTTGAAGATGTTGTAAATGCAGTAGTATTTTTGATTGATGACAAGTCAAGTTATATAAATGGACATAATTTAATTGTAGATGGAGGGTACTCATTAGTTTGAAAAAAAATATTGCATTTATAATTCAACGGAAAATGTACTTAAAATTTCTAAGTCCAATTATTTTAGAGATTAAAAAAAAAAGTAACGTTAACTTATTTATCTATTTTAATTATTCTCAATCAAGAGACAGAGGTAAATGGAGAGACTTCCCTTTTTTAGATAGTTTCAATTTTGAAAATAAAGAGTCAGTCAACAAAAGATTATTTTTTAACAATTTAGATTTAGAGAAATCTTTATTTGATGAGAAAATTGATATAGTTTATTCTTTATTACCTCACAACAAATTTAATATAGAAAAAAAAAAACTACCAAATACTAAGTGGTATTTAGTACAACATGGAATTGATCTGTTTTGGGATATAGAGGATATTGTATATTGTGATTTGATTTATTTATATTCAGATTATTGGAAATCAAAAGTACAGAATTTACTTGAAGAAAAAAAAGTTAAATTTGATTATAATAAAATAAGAGTATCTGGAAATCCCCAATTTAATATTCAAATTAACAAATCCGAGGTAAGAAAAAAATATAATATTCCAAAAAATAAAAAAATCTTAATTTTTTTTCCATTCAGTCAACCCAATGCTTATCCATTTGAAAATAAATTTAAATCTTATTTTGTAAAAAATTTTATTATTTATCCGAATACGAATAATTTATTAAATTCATTAAAAAGGCAGTTTTATTATTTATTGGGTTTTTTTTTATCAAATGAAATTCAAATACTCACTAAAATTTATGAGTTTTGTAAAAAAAATGATTATTTTCTTATTGTTAAATCTCGTTCAAAAAGAGTTTTAAATGATGATTTCAAGATTATTTCAGATCTCGTATTATATGACGAACAATTATATCCCTCTACAATAATAGAGTTACTCTCTATTGCTGAACAATCAATAGGATTTATTTCCACTATTCCTGGCGAGGCATCGTTTGCAGAATGTTATAATTATTCAATTTTTAATAGTTTTTTTAAAAAGATAGAAAATAAATATCTCAAATTCTTTGATATTGATTATTTTGATTTTAATGGAGTCAATGAAGTTATAGATGTCAAAAGCCTTTTTAAAAATTTAAATAAAAACCAATTAAAAGAAGTCAATTTATCACAAAATGATTTGTTTCTTAAAAAGTATTTTAATTATAATTCTAATAATAATTTTGACTGGGAATAATAAAAAAATATGAAAATTGCAATAGGTAGTAAAATTATGAGCGGTCCTTGGGGTGGGGGAAATAATTTTGTGAAGAATCTATCTAAATACTTGAAAGAAAAAGACTGCAGTGTTGTTTATGACTTAAAGGATAAAAATATTGACATAATATTGTTAACTGACCCGAGAGCTAAAAGTCAATCATCTTCTTTTAATCATATAGATATATATAATTATATTAACAAAATTTATTCAAAAGCAATCATAATTCATAGAATCAACGAATGTGATGAAAGAAAGTTTACTTCTGGCGTAAATAGTCAGTTAGTATTTGCAAATAATTTTTCTGATTATACAGTTTTTATAAGTACATGGTTGTCACAACTTTTTACACATCTTAAAATTTTTAAACACTTTAAGATAATTTGTAATGGAGCCAATAAAAAAATTTTTTTTAATAAAAATAAACCTGAATTAAATGAAAAAAAGATTAAATTAGTAACCCATCATTGGAGTAACCACATAAACAAAGGTTTTGATACGTATAAAATGATAGATGAAAGATTAAATAATAATCTGGAATTTAAAAAAAAAGTCGAATTTTCTATAATTGGGAATATGCCTAAAAATTTTAAATTTAATAATATAAAGCATATAGAGCCTCTAAGCGGTTTAGAGCTTGCCGATGCTATTAGGGATCATGATATATATATTACAGGATCAAAATTTGAACCTGGTGGGAATCATCAAAACGAAGCTATAAATTGCGGATTACCTATATTGTACCAAAATAGTGGTTGTATGAAGGAGTATTGCGATGGATTTGGAGAAGAATATAATAAGAAAAATCTATTTGAAAAATTTGAAAATTTAATACAAAAATATTCTTACTATCAAAAAAAAACACATAACTATCATCTAAACTCAGAATTTACTTGCTCAAATTACTATCATCTATTTAAAGATCTTATGAACCGCAAGAAAGAAATTCTTCAAGAACGAAAATGGCCTAATATTCCATATCTTAAAATTTTAAACCACAAGATTGAAAGACTCTTATTTTGAAAATTGCAATTGTAGGAGGGGGTTTTTTTGGTTGTGCCGCTGCAATTAAGATTAAAGAGCAGCACAAAAAATACAAGGTAACAATTTTCGAAGAAAAAAAAGATATATTATTTTCTGCAAGTGGAAAAAATCAATTTAGATGTCATAGAGGTTATCATTATCCTAGGTCACAAAAAACAATTAATGAGTGTCTTGAAAGCTTTGATGAATTTAATAAATATTTAAAAGATTGTTTCATTGATAGCCAGAATTATTATGCAGTTTCAAAGGAAAAATCTCTGACATCATTTAACCAATATTTAAAAATTTTAAATAAAAATAAACTTAATTATAAATTAGAAAAAAATGAACTGTTTAATTATAAAAGTATAGAAGGCAGTATTTTAGTTGACGAAAAAATCATAAATATCAAAGCAGTAAGAAAAAAAATGAAAAGTATTCTAAAAAAACTAGACGTTAAAATAGCGAATAATAGTTTTATTAATTTAAATAATAATTTTGTTAAAAACTATGACGTTATTATACTCGCAACTTATGATAACAATAATAACAACCTGAAGGAAATTCAAAGTAAAAAGGAAAATTATTATTACCAGCTTGTAGAAAAGATAATTGTTCAAATTCCAAAGAAGTACCAAAAATTTAGTGCAGTAGTAGTTGATGGACCATTTATGTGTATTGATCCATACATATCTAAAAATTTATCAATTTTAGGCAATGTTAAGAAATCAGTGTTATGTCAAACAGTAGATGATGTTCACGACTTTAAAAAAGAATACAATGATTTATTAAGTAAATATTTAGTTAAGGATATAAAGCAATCAAAGTTTAAGGATATTATAAATCACTTAAGCCTTTATTTTAATTATACGAGTGAAATAAAATATTTCGGATCATTTTATGTAATAAGATGTACAAAAAAAAATCGAAGAGATGATAGGATAACAAAAATAAGAAATCAAAAAAATATTTTTCAAGTTTTTTCGGGTAAATGGGTGAATTGTTTTAATACAGGAAAACAAATTTCAAAAATTTTATGAAAAAAAAAATTTGTATTTTAGTTGGTTATGGTTATTGGGGTAAAAAAATATATCCGTCTCTCGTCTCACATTTTAATGTGAAAAAAATTTTTAGAAGTTCTGATCGAATACGAGATATTTCTTTCGAAAATATAGATTGGGCTTTCATAATAACACCAGAAAAAACTCACTATAATTTGGTTAGTTTTTTTTTAAAAAAAAAAATTAATGTTTTTTGCGAAAAGCCGTTAACATTATCTTATTATAGCGCAAAAAAATTAGTTCAGCTTTCAAAAAAATTTAAAGTTAAATTATACATTAGTGATATAGAAATCTATAAAAATATAAAAATTAAAATTTATAAAAATAATTTCATTTCAAGAAAAAAAAAAGCAAATTTCGACCTTAATGAACTTCCAGAAAAACTGATATATCATGATCTATATTTATTATATACATATTTAAAATCTAAAAAAATAAGATTTGGTCAATTTAATATTTCCAGTAAAAAATTAACATTTAATATAGAAAGTAATAACAAAAATTTTAATTTCAACTATGATATATCTTCAAAAAAAATATTGCATAAAATCAATGATAGTAACTTCATAAGCAAAAAAAACTTTATAAATTATATGTTTTTAAAGTTAACAAATAATAGATCAAATTTTGACGCAAACCATAAAAGAAGTTTATTTGCCTTAAAATTAATGGAATATATAAAGAAGCGTATATGTTTAAAAAAATAATTTTAGCAATTTTACAGCCATTTTCATTACCACACAAAATAATTTTTCACTCTAAGAAACTATTTAATAAAATTTTTTATGAAATAGGCTATAATTCCAGTAAGTTTATAGAAGAGCAAAGAGAATTATTTTCTAAATATAATATAAATTATAATGATGCATTAGAAAAATTATCTGAATTAAGAAGTAGTTATAAAGAGCTTGAGAAAAAAAAATATCTTCCTCACTCAGAGCATTCAACCTTTTTTGCTGGTCTATCTTTAACAAGAAAAGATATTAAAAATATTTTAGAAATAGGTACTTTTAATGGTCAGAATGCTTTTTTACTTTCTGCGCTTTTTGAACAAGCAAAAGTTACCACCGTTGATTTACCTAGACACAGTAAAGAATATGTTAACAGTTATAATAGAGGTTCTGAAAAAGAAAGGGAAAGTTTTATCACATTCAGAGACAATTTAATTTCCAAAAAAGCTAATTTGTCTATACAAGAAAAAAATTCTGTAAACCTAATAAACGAGAGCAGTCAATATGATCTTATATGGGTTGATGGCGCACACTTCGATCCAATTGTAACAATTGATATAATAAACAGTATTAGATTTTTAAATAATAACGGGTTAATTTTATGCGATGATGTTACAAAATCGGATAGTAATCCTACCTGGAAATGCATCAATATATTGAAAGATCAAAATATTATAGATTTTGAACTTATCTACAAATCTCTAGAATCAAGTTCAAATGCCAATCCGAGAAAAAGAACTTTCATATCAATTTTAAAAAAAAAATGAAAACCCTATACGTGATTAATAGCCCATGCTGGACTGAAATATCTCCGTCTGGTCTAAATAATTCAAAACTATATACAAATCCTTTATCTGAAAATTTTACTTATTTTTATTATAATCTAATGAAATTTGGTTTAGTTAATAAAGTAAAAATATTTGTTGAAAAGCATAGATGGCGAATTGGTGAATTAGTAGAGAAGAAAATAGATACTAAATATGGTCCAATGGAAATTTTCAAAGATGATAATAAATTTGAGGTTATAAATTCTGATAAAGAATATAATTATGTTTTCTGTTGGTCGAAAATAGAAGAGTGTGAAAATATTAAAAATAAATTTATAATTGTAGATAACCAGTTTCATGGGTATATTCAAAAATCAGCTATAAGTGATAAATTCCATAATTTTGTTCTATCTGAGAGTAAAAACTTTTTTAAATATATTCCAAATATATTGCCAAAGTATGCATACAAATTGATATCTTATGATCATAATATTTTAAAAAATTATAGTTATAAAAAAATATATGATTGGATAATGGTATCTTCTTTTGACAAAAGAAAAAGGCATATAGAGTTTTTAAAAATTATAAAAAAAAACAATTTACACAATCTAAAAGGCTGTATAATAGCTAGAAGTCCAAATAATAAAAAAAAAATTTTAGCAGATTACTTTAAGAGAAACACTCCTTGGAGTATTTTAAATAAAGTTAAGAAATTAAAGAAAAAAATTAATTTTGATTTGTTTTTGAATATTCATCAAGATCAAAAAATTAAATTACTTTTAGAGAGCAAAATATTTATAAATTCATCAATTTTAGATAGTGGACCAAGAGCTCAAGTTGAAGCTATGCAACTAAATATTCCAGTTGTATCCCTTCCACATATAGGCTCATCTGACATTATAAATGACAAAAATGGAGTAATTGCTGATAATATTGAGCAAATCCCGAAAATGATCTTAAAAATGCTTGAAAGCTATCAAAAATATAAAAATATATCTAATAAAGATATATTAGATCCAACAAAATTTATGCCCGATCTGGTAAAAACTTTGCAACTGCACTATAACCAAAAAATTAATGAAATCTAAAACGGCTTTAATCACTGGTGTATCTGGTCAAGATGGAGCATACCTCTCCCAATTATTAATTAAAAAAGGCTATAAAGTTATTGGTGGAGAAAGAAGATCAGCAAGTAATACATTTTGGAGATTGAAAAAATTAAATATTTTAAATGATATTGAAATAATCAATCTAGATATATGTGAGTTTTCAAATATTTTTGATATAGTAACAAAATTTAAACCAGACGAAATTTATAATTTAGCAGCACAATCGTTTGTAGGTTCTTCATTTAATTTACCTTTAGTTACCTCAGATAGTACGGCAATAGGAGCGACAAGAATATTGGAGACTTTAAAAAAATCAAAATCAGATTGTAAATTTTATCAAGCATCTAGCTCTGAGATGTTTGGGAAGGTACATGAGACACCTCAAAATGAAGAAACCAAATTCCATCCACGAAGCCCTTATGCTGTTTCAAAAGTATATGCCCACATGATGACCGTAAATTATAGAGAGTCATATGACATGTTTTGTTGCTGTGGTATATTATTTAATCATGAGTCCCCATTAAGGGGTGAAAGCTTTGTAACCAAAAAGATAGTTATCAATTTAGTGAGGATTAAGCAGAATTTACAAGAATTTTTGGAAATTGGAAATCTAGATGCAAAGCGAGATTGGGGTTATGCTAAAGATTATGTAGAAGCAATGCATTTAATGTTACAACAAAAAAAAGCTGATGATTTTGTAATTGCAACAGGAAAAACTTTTTCTGTAAGGTATTTTATTGAAAAAGTTTGCCAGCTACTAGAAATAGATATTGAATGGAGAGGTAAAGGAAAGGAAGAAATTGGAATTAATAAAAAAAATAATAAAACTATAGTTAAAGTAAATCCTAAGTTTTATAGGCCTGCAGAAGTGGATTATCTGTTAGGTGATTATACTAAAGCTAAGAAAATACTATCATGGGAACCAAAACACAATTTAGATCAACTAATTGAAATCATGGTAAATTTTGAGTTAAATGATCAAAATGCATAGTGATAAAATTCTTTAATAAAAATAAATATAATAATTTTATTATAAAGTCTGATGGAGCTTCTTGGGTTTTAGATGAAATTAAAAAAGAATTAGAAAATATAATAAAAAAAAAATTCAAATTAATTAACCAACTCTATACTAAATTTTTATCTAATCAGTGTATATTTTATCTAAATAAATACGATTTATTAAATGACAAATTAAATAATAATAAAATAGGTATTAGTTATTTTCATATTGATAATAAACAAAAGAAAAAAAATAGTTCAATTTTAAAAATATTAAAAACAAATGACTTGATAAAAGCAATACAAGTAACTAATGACAGCATTAAAAATTATCTAATTAAAAAAGGTATTAATAAAAATAAAATATTTAAAATTCCAATTGGTATCGATTTAAGAAAATTTTATTTTTCTACTATTAAAGAAAAAAGAGAAAATAAAAAAAAGAAAAATTTAAATGATTTTATGGTCATAGGATCATTTCAGAAAGATGGCATAGGATGGGGAGACGGGATGCAACCAAAAAGAATCAAGGGTCCTGATGTTTTTGTTAAAATTATTAAAAAAATTTCAAAAAAACAAAAAGTTCATGTTATTCTTACAGGTCCAGCTAGAGGTTATATTAAAAAAAAATTAACCGAGGCAAAAATAAGCTTTTCCCATTATTTTTTTAATAATTATAAAGATGTAATAAAATTATACTCTTTAATTGATATTTATATTGTAAGTTCGAGAGTTGAGGGAGGACCTAGATCAATACTAGAGTCAATGGCATCTGGAGTAGTGATTTTCTCAACGAAGGTTGGGCAAGCTGAGGAAATTATTAAAAATAATATAAATGGTTATTTATATGATATCACAAATATTGATAGTATTTCAAATAAAGCTATAAAAATTTTTAAAGACTCTAATAAACGTGAAAAAATTTTAAAAAAAGCAAAAAAAACCGCAGTGAATTTTTCTTATGAAAAAACAAAAAAAAAATGGTTTAATTTTTTTAATAAATTAAAAATAAAATGATAAATAATTTAAAGTCATACTTAAGAGATATAAAAAATTATTTTGCTCCAACTAGACATCCATTTGGAAAAAAAATTGTTGATACTAAAGAATATTATATAAATATTTTTAATGACGTAAGGAATAAAGAGTACTTAGAGATAGATAAATATTTATCGTGCAAAAGATTTCAAATCGATAAAAATTGGGTTGATAATCTTGCTTTGCATACTCAAGTTGTAAAAAAAAAAAGTCCAATTAATTATCAGCATGGTATGATCCTGTATTCTTGTCTGAGAGAATATATTCATAACTCTAAAAATAAATTTATTGAAATACTGGAAATTGGAACAGCCAGGGGCTTTTCTTCAATATGCATGTCCAAAGCGTTAAATGACTCTAATACGAATGGATTAATTACAACAATAGATATAATTGCAAATAATCTACCTATGTTTTGGAATTGTATAGACGATCATGAAGGACCAAAAACAAGAATTGAACTTTTATCAAAGTGGAGAAATGAACTAAAAAATATTAATTTTTTAACAGGGCCAAGTAGAATGGTATTAAAAAAAATTAATATGCAAAGAATTAATTTTGCATTTGTAGATGGAATGCATGATATGACAAGTATAAAAAGAGAATTCAATTTTATTAAGCTCAGACAAAAGATTAATGATATAATAATATTTGACGATGTTTCTGAGGATTTTCCAGAAATAATAAAATTTATAAAAGACTTAGAAAAATTAAATGAATATAAAATTGAAATAATTAGCTCAGATTTAATAAGATCTTACGCGATATGTAAAAAAATATGATAAAAATTGCGCTAGATAAATACCCATTTTGGACAAGTTTAAAAATCGGACCAAATATTTTTTTACAGCGGTTATCAAAATCTCTATCAAATTTGAATTGCAAGGTAACAAATAGATTCAACCCACTTTATGATATTGGATTATTTGCTATAAAAAATAAATCTTTTTATAAAAAACCTTATGCAATTAGGATTGGCGGGATTTTTTTTGATAAAATGAACACAGTATGTGATACAAAAAAAGAAAATGAAATAATCTTTAGAGACATAGAGAATTCTAAGGGTGTCATATTTATCTCAGATTTTACCAAAAAGTTGGTATGTAATTTTTATCCAAATTTTGATAAGCCGAATATAGTTATTAATAATTCAGTACCACTTAAAAAATTTTCTTCTTTAGGTGCAAATAAAAGGGAAAATTTAAAGATTGATAAGTCTAGTTTTGTAATTTTAGTTTCCGGATCGTGGAGAAGACACAAAAGATTAAATGAGATAATAATATTTTTTCAAAAATTGGAAAAAAAACTAATTAATGTTAAACTTTTAATTTTAGGAGAAATCAAAAAAAAAGATCAATATAATAACAAAAATATAATTTATGCAGGAAATATTCATCCCAATGAATTACCTGATTGGTATCGAACAGGGAATATTTACCTTCACCTTGCTTGGATAGATCAGAATGCTAATACTCATGTAGAGGCAACAGCGTGTGGATTACCAAGTATCTCTTCTAATAACGGAGGTAATATTGAAATAATTAAAAATTGCAATTCAGGAATTATAAGCAAGATAGATAAGGAATATAATTTTGATCTTATAGATTTTTATAATCCACCACCAATTAATTATGAAGTATTAGAGGAGGATTTTATGAAAATATATAATAATTATCATAGCTTTAAAAAAAATATTAAAACCGAACCCATAGATATTAACCGAGCTGCAATAAAATATTTAAATTTTTTAAAAGAAATTTATAAATAATACTTAATGTATAAAAAGAAAATAGACTTAAGAAAAAAGAAAAAATTTGAAATTAGTGTATTATTCTCATTTTATAATAATCAACACACAATAAAAAAATCACTTAAAAGTATACTCTTCCAAACTCATAAAAATTTTGAAATTATTATTTGTTCAGATGGTTCAACAGATAAGTCGGATCAGATTGTAAAAGGATTAATCAAAAAATCAGATAATGTTTTATTTATTAAATCTAATAAAAATAATGGATTAACTAAATCATTGAACTATATGATTAAATTTACATCAGGTGACTATTTAGCTAGACATGATGCTGACGACATAAGTCATATAAAAAGATTACAGTATCAAGTCAATTTTTTGAAAATAAATAAAAACATAAATATCCTAGGATCCAATGGTATTTATTACACCAAAAGAAAAAAGAAATTTATAAAAATGCCTTCAAATAATAATTCTATAAAAAAAAAACTGATTAGTAGAAATCCAATTATTCATTCTACAGTAGTTATTAAAAGAAAAATTTTATTACAAAACAAATATGATCAGAATTTTTTAAGATGTCAGGATTATGAATTGTGGTTAAGACTTAGAAATAAAGCAAGATTTCATAATATACAAAAATACTTAGTAACTAGAAATATTGATGGCAACAGATTTAATTATCAAGATTTATATTTTACTGTTCTAGCGAGGTACAAATATACGGGTCTACTAAACTTTGTATTGTACTCAATTAAAGATTTAGTTTATTTTATTTTAAGAAAAATAATTTTATAGAAAGCTTAGTTCTAATTTCGTTTTATAATTTTTTATATTAAAGTTTCTAATTATATTTTTCCTCGCATTATTAGAATACTTTGACATTAAAGTCCTATTATTTTTCAAATAGTATATTGTATTCACAAAATCATTAGCTTCAGCTTTCACAATGTCTCCGCATTTTTTTTTATTTAGCAAATATGATATATCACCAACATCAGTACTAATTACTGGAGTCGACATACTTAAAGATTCTAAAATTGAAAGAGGAAAAGATTCAAACTTAGAAGTACACAACAAAATATCAAAAGATTTCATAATATTTTTAGGATTATCATTCCCTTTATACCACTTAAGTTTATTTTTAATTTCTAAGAAACTATTAAGTTTCTTACGAAAATAATTTTTTTGAGAGTCAAATAAATTACCAATTAATATGAATTGTATATTTTTATTATTAATTTTTTTTATAATTTTGATTAATAGCTCAAAATTTTTATCAGGATTAATATTTGCAACCATTCCAATATTAAAAAATTTTTTATTAATTTTGCCTTTTTTAAAGTAATTTGGATTTATAGAGGATCTTAGAATAGTTTTTTTTGGTCTTGAGCTTATAAAGTTATAATATTGTTTTGCTTTTTTTGATGCAAAGAAAATTTTATATATATATCTAGACGTGAGAAATAATATTGTACGAATAATAATATTCGATTGCAAATCATGAACATGTAAATAAATTTTTTTATTAAGAAAAATTGATACTAAGAGGCTCTTAATACAAGATGTGCCTCCAGCAATATATATTTTTTTGGTATCCTTGATTGCTTCTTTAATTTGATAATAATCTTTAAAAAAAAAAATTACATTATTTAACAATGAATATTTTGAAAGGTAATTTATATCAATTTCTTTTAAATTAATTTTTCTTAAATTCAAAAACTTTGACAATTTTTTCTTTGATTTTTTTGGAACAATTAACTGATATTTAATTTTCAAATTTGATTTTGTTACTTCTTGCAAAAAATATAATAATTGTTTTTGAGGTCCCCCCATCCTCATATCCTCTAAAATTATAGCTATTTTTTCCATTGAATGCGTAGTATTAGAGTTAATATTTGTTAAAAAAATAAAAACTATATTAATTTTTAATATAATAAAACAAAAATTAATTTAAAAAAAACTTTATGTCATCAAAAAAACT
>MDTB01113577.1_pt1 | contig 16440 bp, 17 predicted proteins | sample 811161 | NCBI WGS metagenome assembly MDTB01 (sample SAMN05326650, study PRJNA326480) | marine metagenome | isolation source: seawater | place: Mediterranean Sea | collected 2009 | reverse complement strand
TCAATAACTAAAAATGGTAGGAATAATAAAAAGCCTATTTGAAAAGCTGTTTTTAATTCGGAAGTGATAAAAGCTGGAAGTGCAACATTGAGCGGAACTTTAGTGTTATCCGCATACGACAAGTCACCATTCATATCTGAGAACATAAGAAGATCTGTTTCTCGAGTATTGTTTACAAGAAAGTTTTTGATTATGTTTAAACCGTCCTGCATGGCAAGCTGAGCAGACTTTGTATTCTCAAGATAGGGGGAAAGAGCCGTATCATAAATTAATGTTAATGTCGGAGACATAATAAAAAAAGTTAAGAAAAGGGCGATTGCTATCAATACTTGATTGGGTGGTGTGGATTGTGTTCCCAAAGCTTGACGAAGTATTGACAAAACAATTATGACACGTGTAAACGATGTCATTCCTAGCACGAGAGATGGAAGCACGGTAATTCCTGTCATTAATGCAAGGATTTGCAAAGAAAGAGAGTATTCTGTAACGTCGTTTCCTGAACTTGTTACATTTACTGCCGGAAACCCTTTAGCAAGACCCTCAATGATCTCTTGACCCCATGAAATACCGGGAATAATCAAAAACAGAGTTAAAATGGATAGTGATACAGAAATATTTAAATTAAGTTTATTCATTATTAAAAATTCACTTTTGGGTTTAAACGACGAGCTATAGAAATTGCTCGAAGCATTTTATTATCATCCTTTTGAGAGTTTGAAGTGGCTGAGTCTGTCTTATTAGTATTTGTTTTGGCTATTTTCGACTCAGACGTTTCAAGCGGACCCGTATGCTTAGCAAGCTTATTATTTTCAATTTGAAGTACAAAGGGAGTTGCGCCCCTGGTACTAAAGATAGCATACTCGGTCCGGTCTATTTTAATTAATTGGATGCTATCAGTATTACCGATTTTTGCGTTTTCAACGAGGTTAATCCGCTTATTTAGCTGAAAAGTTTTTCGGATGCTTCCCTTATTTTTCTTTATATAATATTGAAGAAGCAAAAGAATGCCTAAAAAAGCTAAAGCTACAAAAATTTGCCAACTTGAAAATTCGTAAAGCATTTAAGTTCTCCTAATAGTTACACTAGGAAAGGCAATTATCATGCCAATAAAAACTTTATTTTATAGTAAAACTTGTAAGATTTAACTAAGAAATCGTCAAAAAATTGACTAAATGCTCTCAACACGCTTTTCAGGATCTACAATTTCTGAAAACCTTACTCCAAATCGCTCACCTACCATTACAACCTCTCCTTGAGCTATCATAGTGCCGTTGACTAGTATATCTAGCGGATCTCCGGCTAATCTGTCGAGCTCTACTATTGATCCCTCATTGAGACGTAACAAATCTCTGATTTTAATTTCAGCATTGCCAACCTCCACAGTTAGCTTCACATCAATATTTTCTAATACTCTAAGGTTTTCAACATTTGCCCTCTCTGCTTTTTGGTTTTCAGCATTGTTTGATTGAGCTTCAGATTGGTTTTGTGTTTCATCATCTTGCATTTTTTTTTCCGTTTACTGACTGATAAGCATTTATACTTTTAAGCGTTCTCTTAAGTTTATAGCTGAGTTTCCGCCGACGTCTCCCATATCTCCAAGAAAAATTGGCTTATCTTCAACTCTGACCTCTACCCCGTCTCCTACCTGAATTGGAAACACGTCTCCTTCTTGAAGGTGCATTAGTTTAGATACGGACACAGTTGGTTCGCTTAGGCGAGCTGTGACCTTTAAAGGAACCTCTAAAACAGCTAGTTCCAATCTGTCGCGCCAGGAAATATCATCTTCTACAGCTTCTGTTTGTACTCTAGATCGCAGTTGAGATGCAATAGGCTTGAGAGTCTGTAGCGGATATATAACGTCAAAAGTTGCAGCGTCAACATTTGGTAATTGTACAACAAATGAACAAATTATTACTAAATCGGAGCTATCAACGAACGAAGCAAATTGTGGGTTTGTTTCTCGACTATGTACATTCAGAGTCAGTGGCATCAGGTCTCGCCAACAGCTCTCAAGTCCTCTTGATAGGCCGTTGGAAATAATTTCAATAACTCTTTCTTCAGTTGCTGTAAATTCAGTTCTTGAGTTTTCGACTTTAGTTATCGTGCCACCATAGTAAGAGTTTGTTAACAAAGAAACAAAATTAGGGTCTATAACAATTAAAAGGTTTCCTCTCAATTCCTCGACCCTATTTGTTGTCAAACTCATAAAACTTTCTATGCCTGATGTATATTCATCGAATGTTTTTACTTCAGGAGGAAAAGAAGAAATCCTTGGTTGAATTCTCAACATTGGTAAGAAGACAGATCTTGCTACCCTAGCGAACCTTTCATTAAGCATTCTTAAAGCGTAATAGTCACCTAGAAGTGACAAGTCATCTGAACCAAAATCGAAAGGTCTCACATTCTCCTCAGAGATATCAAAGGGACCCGCTGATGAAGCTGCAGGCTGATCCTGCAAGCCATCGATTAGAGCCTCAACTTCGTCGCTAGATAGTTTTCGTGAAGAAACCAACTCATACCTTCTTTCTAGACCTATTGGAGCATAAAAGAAGTGAAGTGTACATATTCAATTCCACCAAATCCTTCTAGCTCCATTAATTTTGTATTTAGAGATTCTTTAATCTCATCGGCTAATTCATCTCTTCCTTTTTTTCCCTCGATACCCTCTTCAGAGAACTCGCTCATGGTTCCGAGAATTTCTGATCTTAAAGCGAGTTGATGAGACTCGACATTTGCCATAACTGCATCATCATATTGCGTAGATACGCCTACACCGACCTGCAAAAATTTGCGAGATTCTCGTAAGTTTGTGGTGAAGGTTCCAGAAAATTCGTAATATGTAGTCAAAAAGTTTTTAACCTCTGGGGCTTCCTTTTTTTCAGGTCCTGTATCTTCTGCTGCTGCGAGTGCGGCAGCTTCCTCGGCCTCTTTCATTTTTCTTTCTATTATTTCTTCAATTTCTTGGGATGGGTCTGCTGCTTTACTTCCAAAAAGGAAATAACCAACGCCGAGACCTATGCCAATAAGTGCTAAGGCTCCGACACCAAATAATATATACCTTACTAGTCCGCCTTTTTTCTTTCCTTCAGCTGGTTCATCAGCCATTGTTCTATCCTTTAAAATGGTTTCTTTATGCTATTAAATTTACAAGTTTTGAATTATCGGTACTAGTTGCTAGACTTTCATTATCATTTAATTTTTCTTCTTTTTCAGTAATACTTTTTTCAATGTTACGTTCAGAGGTTTCATCCTTTTCTCTATGACTTTGCTTTCCGTTGGCATTGGCATGAAAATTAGAGAGTTTTAAACCCGAGGCCTCGAATAGTTGAGACAAACGATCTTCTGCTCCATTTAATAAAAGGGCTGTAGCAGTATTTTCTGTATTCACAATTATACTAGCGTTGTTGTTATTTATGGACAAATTCAGTTGCAATTTCCCTAATTTTTGTGGATCTAATGTAATATTGATTTTATCTTTACCAGACAAAATGGCTCGTTCAATAATCTTTGCCAGGTTTGAGCCCCAGTTTTTTTCGAGCATCTTTAATTGAGTTTCAAGAGTACTTGAGCTTCCGAGAGTACTTGGATTTGTTTCGCCAGATTTCCCTAAAAAACTATCCTTATTTCCTGTTGCTTGGCCAAACGAGTTTCCGAGCTTGTCACTTAGTGCTGATTGATTAATGCTTTGCAAATCTAATCGTAAGTGGTCGCCAGCGGTAGCACGGATTTCAAAGTTCCCATTTACTCGGTTACCAATCGTGGTGTTCCCTTTATTTTTATTTCCGTTAGCTGTCGCAAATAGGGGCAATATATCTTCTGCAGGGTCTAAAGTTGAGTCAGTTTGTTTTCTATTATTAGCCGCATCGGAAATTAGTTGTGTGCGAGACTTCGTTTGCATAAGTATTTTTTCAAGTTGAGCTCTTGAGAATTTTTCAAAGTCAAGTTTTTCCGATAGGATTTTAGATCCAGTTTCCGAGTTATTTTGTGGGGCAGGAAAAGTATCTTGTGAAAATAAGCTCAAATCTTTTGCAGAGATAGGAGTTTGTAATTCTGTTTTGGCTAAAACGGTTTCAATATTTTTAATTAGTGTTTCAAGACTTATATTAAACCGAATTGAATGACCGTCTTTTATTTCATCCGTAAGATTGAGAGCATTTTTGTAGGCTTGAAATAGTTCAAAGATTTTTGGATTACCCGTAGCTAGACCTTTAGACAATAAAATATTTTTTGAATTAGTTTCCAGATCATTAGAAAATAGATCAGTGGTGGTTAGAGAAGTCACCGGTATGCCACCACTCAGAGGAATTAAGCTTGGGTCAAAATTTACATCATCGGTCTCATTTATGCAAAAAATTGATGCAAACAAATCGTCTAGAGCGGAGGACTCTTCTTTATTGCCTGTTCCCTCACGGCTCAGCTTTCCCGGAAAATTGCTCGTACTATCGATACTTACCATAATTTTTTATACGCCTTTTTAACTACCATTATCTAACTAGATAGCAATTTAGATGCCATTAATTTAATTATATTTTAAGATTTTGTTAAACTTTTAAATTGTAGTGACGCCTCAAACCTATTTTCTTTCTCAATTTTTTCCATTTTATGATAATATTCTTTTTTCTCATTATATTTATTTTTTTTCTCTTTTTGCATAGCAACTAAGACATTTTGATTTTTTATTTCATCGCTAAGAAAGTCAATTCTGTTCTGAAGAGCGACGAGCTGGTCCTTTATTCTTATGCTGTACCAACTCTCGGACTGTATGGCTGCCGCTGTCAGCTCAGTTCCTCTATTTCTCGAGCTCTCAATAATTGACTTCAGCTGGAGTTTTTGTTCAATGGACTCTTTTAATTCGGCACTGAGCTTATTTTTTTTTTGAGTAAGCTTTATCAATTGTAAATTTTGTTTCTTTGAAAGCAGGTCAAAAATGCGCCTCTGGCTCTTCATTTCATGTACCTTCAAAAATGGCTGTTAAACTTTTCTTACTTCCCACATAATCGGACTTTGTTGCTTCTTCTTGTTCAATGTGGCTTTTGAGGTTTGGCCACAAAGATATTGCGATATCTAAGTCTTGGTCTTGACCAGCCTCATATCCTCCCATCAGTAAAAGTTCTCGATTTTCCATGTACAAAGACAAATATTTCTTAAAAAGCTTAGCTTCTTCTTGGTGTTTTTCATCTGTTATTTCGTTCATAACTCGACTTACTGATAAAGAAACGTCTATGGCCGGATAGATACCTAACTGTGCTTGGGCCCGTGACAAGAGAATATGGCCATCCAAAATTGCTCTCGCTGTATCTACTACTGGATCGTTTGTATCGTCACTATCTGCCAAAACAGTATAAAAAGACGTTATGGAGCCTTGCCCTTTTGTTCCCGTTCCAGAACGTTCGATTAGCTTTGGCAAGAGTGATATAACCGAAGGAGGGTATCCTTTAGCAGTCGGTTGCTCGCCTAGCGCAAGCCCTATTTCTCTTTGTGCATGCGCTACTCTAGTCAAAGAGTCCATTATCAAAAGAACGTTTTTTCCTTTGGCTTGAAAATATTCAGCAATTGCAGTAGCTCTCTCAGCCCCTCTAATTCTTAGAAGTGGCGATCTGTCTGCCGGAACTGCTACAATGCATGTCTTCTTCTTCGACTCTCCAGTTAATACGTTATTTACAAAACTGCCAACTTCCCTACCTCTTTCTCCTATTAATCCTACGACTACAATGTCTGCCTCGGTATATTTACTCATCATTCCGAGCAAGACAGATTTTCCCACGCCAGATCCCGCAATAATACCTATTCGTTGTCCTCGTCCAACAGTAATTAGGCTGTTTATCGCACGAACTCCCACGTCAAGAGGTGATACTATCGGTAGCTTAAGCATTGGATTAGATTCTTTACCTTTTAGAGGCCATTTGTCATCTATATCTCTTAAATCCCTACTATCCAAAGGAAAGCCTAAAGCATCAATTACCCTGCCAAGCACACCATTTCCAACTGAAATTTCGACACCTTCCTCTGAGACAGTTACCTTTGCGCCAACTCTTATTTTTGAAGTTGAGTTGTATAGCGATAAGATATTTTGTCCATTGTTAAATCCAATAATCTCAGCCATGGCAGCACTACCACCATTTATTTCGACTTTGCATATCGTGCCAACATGTGCTGGAAACCCGTCACATTCTATGATGTTTCCGTCAAAACGATTTACTCTACCAGAATATGCTACAGGACGCTTATAATTTAGTTTTTCGATATCTGCAAATAATGTGTTGAAAAGTTGGGTCATGTTTTATCATCTTCTTCTTTCTTTTCGAGAGTGCCGAAATCTGTTTCGGGAGAATATTCAGCTGTCACAGAAGAGTCTGAAAGAACATTCTGATTTAAATTTAAGTCGGATATTTCATAGCCACTCCGTTGAGCAGCTTGATCAGATGCCGAAATAGAGTCTATATCGACTATCACATCTCCGCACACGAGTTCAGGCTTAGATTTTAGTATGTAGTTCCTCTGATCTTCATCTCGCAAAAAAGACTTCACTACTTCTAAATCCTGTTTATTGAGATATATTGTTGGTGTTCGAGTGTTTTTATCAATAGTTTCAATTAACGATTCTATTTTTTCTATAAATGGCTCTGGTAACCTACTAATTTCTAAGCCAGCTCGTTCACTAGCCAACGATAAAATCTGTTCAGACATTTTGTCTCTTAATTTTATGAATTGTGTCGAATTTAAATCAAGTACCGTTGACTTTGCTTCATCCAAGGCTTTTAAAGCTGACAAGATTTTTTCCTCTTGAACACCTTTAGATTCGTCTTTACCATCCTGTACACCTTTATCGTAATTATCTTCCGCTATTTTTTTATTTTCAAGTTTTTGTTTCTCTAGGGTTTCGCTGAGTTTCTGAGCCTCTATCTCGTCTTCAGATATCACAGGCTCGCTATTTTCTAAGTTTTCTGTTGCAGAGTCACTAGTTGGTGTATCCAGATTTGAAACTTCTTTTACGATTTGGGTCGCATTTTCTTCAGTTTCGGCAGGTTCAGACCTTTCTCGGAGTCGATCCGAGGTTTCTGTTGCTATTTGCAATAAAGTTTTATGCTGAAAGTTTTTTTCTTTCTGATTAAAAAAAGAATCTGCTTTTTTATATGTTGAATTTTTGGAAGCCTCCAGAAGCCTGATGATCTCGTTTGCTTTCAAAGGCCCTTCCTGAGTATTATCAAGCTCCATACCACAAACACCCTGATAAAATTTTATACATAATCGTCTCCACCTCTGCCGGCTAACACAATAGAGCCTTCATCTGATAATCGCCGAGCTACGTTGATTATTCTTTTTTGAGCTTCCTGAACTTCTGTTAATCTTACTGGACCCAGGGCTTCCATTTCATCTTGAATGTTTGCAGCAGCTCGAGTAGACATACATGAAAAGAGTTTGTCACGCAGAGAATCCTCTGCTCCCTTCAAAGAAAGAACTAGGTCTTCTGTATCGGTGCTTCGCAAAAGAGTTTGAAGCGACTTGTCATCCGCCATAAGAAGGTTTTCAAATACAAACATGTTGTCTTGGATAGCTTGCATCAAGGACTTGTCATACTTGGCAACATTTTTTAAAATATGCACTTCCATTTCTTGTTTTGCAAAATTCATGATTCTTGCTGCAGCCTTTACTCCTCCGACTTGTGATGCTCGAAGCGTAGTGTTTGCTGCAAATTTTCTTTGCATAACTTCTTCAAGTTCTTTTATGGCATCAGGCTGAACAGTTTGAAGAGTGGCTATTCTTTGAATAATTTCTGGTTGTAGGTTATCTGGTAACATTGTTAAGACGTCGGCTCCTAAAGCTGCATCGAGATAGGAAATTATTAGTGCGATTATTTGTGGGTGCTCATCAAGGATTAATTCAGAAATAGATCTCGCATCCATCCAGTCTAAAATTTCGATAGGTCTGTCACTACTTGATGGAGTAATTCTACTAAGAACTGATTGCGCTTTCTCATCACCTAAAGCTTTTTGTAAAACATTTTTGATATAATTTCCTGCACCTAGGCCAAGGCTTGTTTGCTCTTTCATAATTGCCAAAAAATCGTCTAATACCCTATTAACAGTTTCTTGGTCTAGTCCTTGAACTGAATACATTGCCGTGCCTAGGTGTTGAACTTCTTTTGGGGATAAATTCCGTAATATTTCTGATGCTTCATCCTCACCCAGAAGCATCATTAAAATTGCGGATTTTTGAGTTCCTGTGAGTTTATCAAAAACATCGTCATTTGATGGTGTTTCGGTATTTGTTGTTGCTTCAGCCATTTAGTATTCCCATCGGTATTTTTTGAAAAAGTAATATCAAATTATTTATACTCTTAATCTATATCAGATTTCATCATGGATTTAAATACATTGGATGCTCGTCCAGCGTCATCAGAAACAATCATTCTCATTACTGCAACTTTGTCATCATACGAATTCGCAGTATCAAGCATTTCCGCAGAAATATTTTGTTTTTTTGGCTTTAGTTTCGCTTTTATGTCTTCGAGACTTTCTCCCTCGCCAACTTCTACTTCGTCAATTTCGATTTCGTCACCCATATCTGTAACGATTTCGCCTGGTGCACCCACTCCGATTGGAACAAGTACTCTACTCAAAAGCGGTCTTATTACACCAAGAGCAATTATACCGAGAACCACGATAGTTATTATTTGCTTTGTTAAATCTTTAATAAGTGGAATTTCATGCCATTCTTTAGTTACACCCTCAAGAGTTGAGACAAAAGGCGCACTTTCTACCGTCAGCGTATCACCGCGATCAACATTCATTCCAATTGCATCATTAACTAATCTTTGAACTTCTTCTATCATCTCGGTGGAAATCGGTTCAGGAACTTCGAGTCCAGTTGCTGGATCAATGGTTACGCCGTCCCGGAGTAAAACGGATGCATTAATTTTGGTTATTTGCGCTGAAGGTTTTAGTGTTGTAGAGACTTTCTTACTAACTTCATAATTTGTTACCTCGTCAGTGGCTCGACGACGAACTTGTTCTCCACCAAATCCAGATGCAGGGTTGTTTTGAAGTTGTGCCTCAGTTGGTGGAGTATTTGCCACTGCTCCAGGTATCCCTTTTGCAGGAACATCGGTAGATAAGTCTTCAGATTTTTGTTCGCTTCTTATTGCAATCGACTTAGGATCAACCACTTCTTCTGTTTCTTCTCTTCGAGTAAAATCAACTTCAATATTTACCTGGGCCATTACATTACCTGGGCCAACCATTGGTGTAAGAATTTGTAAAATTCGACTTCGATAGATACTTTCTAGACGCATTCGATGCTGTAAATGATTGTCGGACATTTGACTATCGGGATCGTCTACTGATTTGGATAGTAGGCTACCGTTTTGGTCGATAACTGTTACATTATCTTTAGAAAGACTGGGTATTGAAGAGGATACCAGGTGAATTATTGCATTAACTTGAGGCGCACCTAGTACTCTTCCGTTTGCAAGCTGAACAAATACGGACGCAGTAGGGGGCTGTTGGTTTCGCGCAAATACAGATTTTTCCGGGATCGCCAAGTGCACCCGAGCAGACAATATGGTGTCAATCTCATTTATCGATTTGGCTAGTTCAACTTCTTGAGCTTGTTTAAGTCGCATCAATTCGACTGATTTACTGGAACCCATAGGAATTGAGTCGAGACCTTGATAGCCATTTGGTGCGTTTGTAGGTAACCCCTGAGATGCAAGAGATATCTTCGATCTGTGATAATCGTTAACTGGCACAGTTACCTCACCAGTAGCTGCATCTATCGTAGCGTCAATACCTGAGTTTGATAACGCCTCTAGCACTTTCGATTTTTCCGAGTCGGGTAAAGATGCGAATAGTGTTGTACGACTTGGCTGTTGAAAGTAAAGAAATACTAAAAGTCCAATGACTATCGTAGCGGTGGCGATTACGACTGGCAGAGCTCTCTGGAAACTGGGTTGAGATGTCATTCGTAGTACGTTAGACATAGCAGCACTACTTTGCCGTAGTAACGACCCATTGTTTTGTGTTGGCGTAGCAATTTGATTCTGTGTTGTATCTACCATTTGTTTATCTCAGCTAAAAATGTTTACTTTATCGGATTATACTGGCATGTTCATTATGTCTTTATAGGCGCTTAAAATTTTATTTCTCACGTTCAGGGTCAACTGGAAGCCGAGAGACGAGACTTGCTGCTGAACCATTACCTTGCTCAGATCAGTCTCTAAGCCCAACTCATAATTTTTTGTCATCTGAGCTGACTCCGTTTGTGCATTTGCAACCGATTTTACAGCGTCTGACATGCGTTCACCAAAATTATCTGTTTCTGGAACACCAAGGTTGATGTTCGCTTTTTCGAGATGACCCACAGCATTTGCTGGTAGTTTTGACGTTAAGGATGTTATATTTGTCATTTCAGCATATCCTATTCTAAGCTGTAGCTGTTTGCTTGAGAAGCGATGCTTCCATCATTTCTTTCGTGGAGTACTGATTTAATTTTGTGTCAGTAATAATATTTTCAGCGGTTATTCTATTATCGGCGCAAAGCACTAAAGCACGCTGAACAACATTTTCTAGCTCTCTAACGTTCCCTGGCCAGTTATGTTCTAATAGCTCTCCAATTGCTTCAGTTGTTATCCATGGAATACTTTCTACCGTTTCTGAATGTTTAAGTATTAAGCTAGCCAAAATAGGCACAACATCATCTGCCCTTTGTTCCAAGTCAATCGAAGTTAATGGGAATACATTTAGCCGATAAAACAAATCTTCTCGAAACCTATTTTGGCTAATTTCTGTTTCCATATTTCTATTTGTAGTTGCTATAACTCTTACGTCGACAGGAATACTTTGCTGTGATCCTATAGGTGTAACAATTTTTTCCTGAAGCACTCTCAAAAGTTTAGCTTGAAGTGATAATGGCATTTCTGAAATTTCGTCTAGCAAAAGCGTTCCCGTATCAGCCGCTCTAAATATTCCTTTGTTGGCGGTAGAGGCTCCTGTGAATGAACCCTTCTCATGGCCGAATAAAATTGCTTCCAACATATTTTCTGGAATTGCAGCGCAGTTAATTGCGACAAACGGTGCTCCCTTGCGCTTGGACTGTTCGTGAATAAATTTTGACAGAACTTCCTTTCCTGTTCCTGTCGGCCCATTTATGAAAACTGTTACATCTGTTCTGGCAACTCTTTCAGCTATTTTAAGCAGGTGATATGATTTTTGATCTCCTGCTATCATAGACCCGGTGGCTGACATTAGACTTGCTAAGAGTTGTAATCCATAATTTTGACTTGGTTGTCCGATATTTGAGGCTTCTGGAAGAAAAAGATTTGTGTATTTTCCACCTAGTAGAGTTGTTATATTGAAGGTCTCGCACTTTTCATTTACGACAAATATTTCCTTCGCTTTGAATTTTTTGGCTATTTCGATAACTTTTTGCTGGCCACCAGCTTCTTCTGCGAAAGAGCTAGAGCACAGAAATTTTGGAGCTGCAAGTAACGTGTTTCTTGGTTGATACAAACCCTCAGTAGTGGAATAGTTCAATAACCTTTTTTTCAGAATATCCAGGAATAATTCGATGTCCGTGAAACGCTTTGTTTCTATAATTATATCTATCATTAGCTACCTCCAGTAGTTGGCATGTAAGAGGCAAGAAGTAAGCCAATTTAAAAAAAATCATTGAGAAATAATTAACATGTTGAAATATATCACTTTTTTTTTTAATTTTTTTTTAATTTTGAGGGTTCAAAAATTTGACTTCTTTTTAAAATAATGGTAAAAACAGTTCAAAATTTTGACACTATGAGACTAAAGTGAAAGACATTGACAAACTTATTATAGGGCAATCAGTTGGAGCAAAGGAGCTTAAAAGACTGATAGGCCTTGTTGGACCTACGCCAGCCACAGTTTTGATACAAGGTGAAACAGGTACTGGGAAAGAACTTGTAGCAAAATCGATACATGTAAAATCAAAGCGAAAAGGTGATTTAATAGCTGTAAACTGTGCTGCCATACCTACTGAACTATTGGAATCAGAGTTATTTGGACACGAAAAAGGTTCTTTCACGGGAGCAGTAAATTCCCGAGCTGGTAGAATAGAGCAAGCAAGTGGCGGAACATTATTTTTAGATGAAATCGGTGATATGCCAATTGCTCTACAATCAAAGCTTTTGAGAGTTCTTGAAGAAAAAACTGTCCAAAGAGTTGGCGGAAACCAGGAAAAGAGTGTCGACTTTAGGTTGGTGTGCGCTACTCATCAAAATTTACAAGTTAAAATTGATAGTGGTCAGTTTAGGCCAGATCTATTTTTTAGAATAAATGTATTTCCAATTGAAGTTCCAAACTTAGCATCAAGAATTGTCGACATACCTTTAATTATCGATAATATTTTAAAAATCGCTGAGAGAGATAAAATATATGAAAAGCCTGTATTTGAGGAAAGCGCTATTGAGTCACTATCGCGTTATGATTGGCCTGGCAATATCAGAGAGTTAAAAAATGTCGTTGAAAGAGCTGCGGTTATTTTTAGTGGTAAACCTGTAAATGGAGATAATGTAAAGCAGAACTTAATTAAGTTAAAGGCTCCAGTTGCTGAAGAACAGGATGCATTGTGGGAAGCTTCAGGAGATTTAGACTTAGGATCTGACGGAAGCGATCATGTTTTGGAAAGCTTTCAAGTTCCTCTACCAACTGCTGAGAGTTATCGTGATTGGTTTCAATTTCATAACCAGATGGATATGAGGCGGCATTTGAGAGATGTTGAGATTGTATTGATTGAGGCAGCTTTGGAAAAAACTGAAGGAATGGTATCTCAAGCTGCCGATTTATTGAGGATAAGGAGAACGACCCTTATTGAGAAAATAAAAAAGTTTGTTATTGAAAAACCGGCCTCATAACTTTTAACTGCTACTGGTTGGAATGGTAGCTTCTTAGCATTTTGATTTTTTTGTTTGTTGTGTTGGTTAAACCTGACATTCGTTTGGTTATTTCGATAACTAAGTTTTGGTTCTGCTCGGCGGTTCGTCTGATTATAGCAAGGTTGTCCTCAGTTAAAAAGAAATTGGGATCAGATGCAAGTGATTTGATCATAGTCCTGCGTTTCTGATCTAAAAATAATAATCGAGAAAAATTGTCGGTCTTAAAAGCAGTATGTATTTCATTGTTAAGCTGGAGTATTTCCTTGCATGCATCAGGCATTAGAATCTTTCTGATTCGCCACTGTGCACCAAGTTGAATGTATTTCCTGAAGAGATAAAAGAGCGTTATTGCTTTTCATTGCGATACCCCTTCTCATGTCTTTGATCAAATGAATTCGAGTATACTCATATAGTCTAAAAAGATCAGATGCTATTTGGCCTCCTTTTTCCAAATCTAAAGATGATTGAAGGGCAAAAATTATTGACAAAGCTTTTGAAAAACCACGGGATTTTTTTTCCATATTGCCAGTTTTGATATCAATATTAGAATGAAAAATTTGTACACACTTGATTAATTCTTCCATTATTACTACCAGCACTGCGTTGGCACTTGATTCTTTTGTTAAACTCATTTTTTCAGTATTCTGATAAGCAAATAGTGCGTTTTTCATATTTTCTCTCACTAGAAGTTCTTGCGTAAATTAAAAATTAGCTCTATATTCATCCAATGATAACTGCTGCTCAACAAATCGCTCCCATGGCGCCAAAGTCTTCTGGACAGCATTTGTTCAGTAGTTCACCACTTGGCGATATTAAGAATACCTTAGCAACAACTATGCCATCAGGTCGGCAAACCTCCGCTGGAATAGTTCACCCCGAACAAAGTAATTCTTCTTCTGGGAATTATGACAAGTGGAAAAAGACAAGAATTTTTAGTCCAAAGCAATCTCCGTCAGCTGTGACGACTGAGAATTTTTTTAAAGCACGGAATGGGTTTGAACCTATTTATATGCATGATATGGCTGCTACAAGAAGAGCGTTGATCTCTATTCTCGACTCAGATAAGCCAAGATTTAGCGAAAAAGTAAATTTGTTAGCTTAATTGTCGAATATATCTAGGATATCTGGTTTTTTATTTAGCAATTCCCCAAGCCATTCAAGCTTGGTTTCATTTTGAATTATCCAACCAGCTGGAGCCTCGGGATTTACCTTGGATCTCATGCCAAATATCGTTGCTTTAAAAAGTTTGACGCATTTTTCAGCAGAATATTCCTGAGTTTTCGTCGGGTCAAAAGCTGAACCAAACATGCCTTTCAGCTTTCTTGGTTTTTTTGTTGCTTCAAATTTTAGGCGATTATAGATATATGTATTTAATAAAGCAACAGCTGTATCTCCTGCTTCAATTTCTGAAAGAAAAACTAGAAGCTCCTGAGCTGTAGTCATGATAAGCTCAGATTCGATTTCTTCATACTTCTGCGATAATCCGTCCGCATACTTTACCGAGCAACTTTCAAGCAATGTTTCACCAGACAGAAACTCTATTCCTGCTTGCGTGGAACAAATGCTGTATATCCATTCAGGACAAAATCGGGCCAAGCTTTTTCTCTTTTTCGAATTACATTTCTGATTTAAATAGTACTAACTAACCGAAATAAATTTAACGAGCTATTTTAATCTTTTCTACTTTTAATTAAAATTGTTGGCATAATTGTTGCTTATTAAACACTCATTAAACTTACGACTAGTAGTATATAAAAGTTTTATTTTTTTAACAATTTTTTTTTTGTTTATTAAAATTGCAGCTGGATAGGTGCCTTTATGTATCACGATACTAACATAAAAAAAGAGGGAGTTTTTGATAGCCCCGATTACTTTCTAAATAACGTTGACAAACTCAGTTCATTAGAAGCTAAACTCTTGAATGAGCGAGTGGAAGTATCAAAAAAATACAATCTTCCAAAAAACTTACAGTTCTGCACTGAGTGTGTCATTTCTAACCAACGTCCAAGAATAGTGTTTGATGAGACTGGAGTATGTGGAGCATGCAAGTTCTGGAAAAAAAAGTTTTCTCAAGTTGATTGGGCTTTTAGAGAACGAGAATTTGAGGAACTATGTAATTCATTCCGAAAAAGTGATGGTTCCTATGATGTTGTGGTTCCTTTTAGCGGAGGGAAAGATAGTATTTATGTCGCACGGGAACTAAAAGTTAAATATAATATGAATCCTTTAACTGTGACTTGGGCACCTCATGTTTATACGGAGGTAGGTTTTCGAAATCTGTTAGCAAGTGTGCATAGTGGTTTAAACAACGTGCTAATAACACCTAATGGCCACGTCCATCGACTTATGACTCGGATTTCTACCAACCTTATGGGCGATCCATTTCAGCCATTTATTTATGGGCAAACTCTAGCTCCACTTAAAATTGCGGATTTTTATAATATTCCGTTTGTAGTTTATGGCGAAAATGGTGAAGTTGAATATGGAGGAGCGAGAGAAGCTGAAAAGGCTAGAGGCTTCGATGAAGAAGAAGCAAAAAAATTTCTGCACTCTGGTATAGCTATTGATACTTTCAAAGAGTTTGGCTTTTCTGAAGCTGATTTGTTTCCATATAGGGGTCCAAGCTTGGAAAACATTCAGAAAAAAGGTATAAAACGCTATTTTTATAGTTATTTTCACAAATGGCTGCCTCAAGATAACTACTATTACAGTGTTGAGCATACAAATTTTAAGGCCAATACCAAGGGGCGTTCGGAAGGTACCTTTTCGAAATATGCCAGCTTAGACGACAGACTCGATCCTTACCATTATTATTTTGCTTTGCTAAAGTTCGGTTTGGGTCGTGCAACTTCGGATGCTGCACATGAAATCCGAGAGGGATTAATTGATAGAGATGAAGGCATACAACTGGTGAATAAGTTTGATATGGAGGCACCTTCTCACGCGACAGAAAAAATTTTTCAAGACTACACAGGCTTTTCCAAAGATGAAATGGTTCAATGTATTGAAAAATGGCGCAATCGAGATCTCTGGTTCAAATCTAGTGATGGTTGGAAATTAAAGAATCAAGTTATTTGAAGGATATACTCATGTTATGTCACATAATAGATCTCGAGGTAGGAAACACTCGGTCTATATCAAACGCATTAAAATATTGTAATTCGGGTGTTGTTCTTTCGTCTTGCCCCAAGGAAATAAATAATGCGACCAGAGTTATCCTGCCGGGGGTTGGTTCGTTTAATTTATTTATGAATCGTTTGAGAGAAACAGGACTTGATGTTGCTTTAAAGAAATTTGTTGCTCGAGGGTTGCCCTTGTTGGGAATTTGTTTAGGCATGCAGGTGATGCTTCGAACAGGAACCGAATTTGGCAGCACTGGCGGTTTAGGCTTTTTTGAGGGCTCTGTCCGTAAGATTTCGGATAAAGCAAAAAAAGAAAAAATTAAATCGCCTATGACAGGGTGGTATCGTTCACAAACAAGCGGAAATATTGCCAACAAAATCCTGGATGAATGCCATCCTTTACAATTTTATCAT